>Ga0302326_10017913_pt1 | contig 14723 bp, 14 predicted proteins | sample Palsa_T0_3_FD_202264 | JGI IMG/M metagenome (GOLD analysis project Ga0302326, IMG submission 202264) | Peat permafrost microbial communities from Stordalen Mire near Abisko, Sweden - Palsa_T0_3 | ecosystem: Environmental > Terrestrial > Soil > Palsa > Peat permafrost | place: Sweden: Abisko... | reverse complement strand
GGCCGGCCGCGACATCGGTGCCGGACTGATCGCCGAACGTCCAGGCCCGGCCAACGCAACACCCATGCTGCGCAACGCCTTCGGGCTGGCCTGGCGGTTGGACCGCGGTGCTCTACTGCTGTGGACCGTCGGGCTGTGTCTGTACGGCATGCTGATCGGCAGCATCGTGCACGGCATCGGCAACGAACTCAGCGGCGATAACGCGCGCGGCATCGTAGTCCGGATGGGTGGCACGAAGGTCGTGGAGCAGGCATTCGTCGCGGCCGCATTCTGCATGGTGGGCATGATGGCCGCCGCGTTCGCCATCTCGCTGATCCTGCGTCTGCACCAGGAAGAGGCCGGCCGGCGGGCCGAAACGCTGCTGAGCGGATCGGTGAGCCGAAACCGTTGGCTGACCGGCCATCTCGTGCTCGCGCTGGTGGGGTCGGCCTTGGCGATCGTGATCGCCGGAATCGTCGCCGGGCTGACCTACGGGCTCGCTGCTCACGACGTCAGCGGCAAGCTACTGATGGTCGTGGGCACCGCGCTGGTTCAACTCCCCGCGGTGTGGCTGCCCGCCGCAGTCGCCGTCGCGCTGTTCGGGCTGGCACCTCGATTCAGCCCGGTGGCGTGGGGCGTGCTGGTCGGATTCGTCGCGCTGTATCTGATCGGTGAGCTGTCGGGCTTTCCGCAATGGGTGCTCGACCTGGAACCGTTCGCCCACACCCCGCTGGTCACCGGCGACACCTTCACTGCAGTCCCGTTGCTCGCTCTGCTGGCGATCGACGCCGCGTTGATCGCATTGGGAATGGCGGCGTTCCGCCGTCGCGATATCCGGGCCTGATGAAGTTGCCGTGAACACTGTTGCCAACGGCCTACTCTCGGCAGTGATCGCGTTCGGGTCGATGCTGTTCCTGCCGGCCGGGCCGACCGCCGAAACCCGGCCGCTGCAGCGGATTCTCATCAGCGTCATCTTCATCGCGTTCCCGGCCTCGTTCGTCATAGGCGGTCTCGATCATCGCTTCGGATGGTCGCTGATACCCGCGCCGGTGTCGGTGGTCGGCGACGTGCTGGTCGCGGTCGGGCTGGGCCTGGCGATGCTGGTGATCATCCAAAACAGTTATGCAGCAGCCAATGTCAGGGTCGAATCGGGTCAGCAGCTGGTCTCGAGCAGGAGTTGACCGGCTACCGGGACTACGAGCGGCAGGTGCATTACCGCCTGGTGCCCTACGTCTGGTGACACGCGAAACAGAAGCAGCGGCTGTGAAGTCGGCGATCCAGCGACCCCGGCTTCTGTTTCGCAGCAAGCGTGAGAGCTAGACCCAGACACCCTTGCCCACGGCGACCACGCCACCGGCGCTGATCGCGAAGCGTTCGCGGTCTTTCTCCAGGTCCACCCCGACCATCTCGCCGGGTCCCACAACGACGTTCTTGTCCAAGATCGCGTGCCGTACGACCGCGCCGCGGCCCACCCGGGCGCCGGGCATGATCACGCTGCCCTCGACGATCGCGCCGTCGTCGATCACGACATTCGACGACAACACCGAGTTACGCACCGACGACGCCGAAATGATGCTGCCCGCGCCGACCACCGACTCCTGGGCAGAGCCACCGTTGACGAACTTGGCAGGCGCGAGGTTGTCGGACTCACCGCGGATCGGCCAGCGCTTGTTGTACAGGTTGAACACCGGATGCACCGACACCAGATCCATGTGGGCGTCGTAGAACGCATCCAGCGTTCCCACGTCGCGCCAGTAGCCGCGGTCGCGATCGGTGGCGCCGGGCACGTCGTTGTCGTTGAAGTCGTACACCGCGGCCATGCCGTCGGTCACCAGCCGCGGGATGATGTCGCCGCCCATGTCGTGATCGGAGTTGTCTTCGTCGGCGTCAGCGCGGATCGCGTCGATCAGCACCTTGGTGGTGAAGATGTAATTGCCCATCGAGACGAACGTGGCTTTCGGGTCGTCGGGCGTCCCCGGCGGCTCGACCGGCTTCTCGACAAAGCTGCGGATGCGGCCGGAGTCGTCGGCGTCCAGGCATCCGAACGCGCTCGCCTCGGCCCGCGGCACCCGAATCCCGGCCACCGTCGCCCCGGCACCGCTCTCGATGTGGAACTGCATCATCTGCTCGGGGTCCATCCGGTACACGTGGTCGGCGCCGAAAACCACGATGTAGTCCGGATCTTCGTCGTAGACCAGGTTCAGCGACTGGTAGATCGCATCGGCCGAGCCGGTGTACCAGCGCGGGCCGAGTCGCTGCTGGGCCGGGACCGGGGTGATGTACTCACCGGCCAACCCCGACAACCGCCAGTTCTGCGAAATATGACGGTCCAACGAATGCGACTTGTACTGGGTGAGAACGCAGATCCTCAGGTAGCGCGCGTTGACCAGATTTGACAGCACGAAGTCGACGAGCCGGTAGGCGCCGCCGAAGGGAACTGCGGGCTTGGCCCGGTCGGCTGTCAGCGGATACAGCCGCTTGCCTTCACCGCCGGCCAGGACAATACCCAGCACGTGTGGCGCTTCCCTCATGAATCAAACCTAACGGCCGTTGCGAACCCCTGCCAGATCAAACAGGTGAATACCCACGCTGACGGACTGTCCATCAACCAATTTGGATCACTGGCGAATGTACGTGTGCGCCGCCGGTGAGGGGTGGCCCCCCCTGCGCCAACCGCACGCGGCCACTACCGTGCCGGGTATGCGCGTCGCGATGATGACTCGGGAATATCCGCCGGAGGTCTATGGCGGCGCCGGGGTACACGTCACCGAACTCGTCGCACAACTGCGGCAATTGTGCGAGGTCGACGTGCACTGCCAGGGCGCGCCGCGGCCGGGGGCGTTCGCCTACCAGCCCGACACTCAACTACGCGGAGCTAATCCGGCGCTCTCGACGCTGTCGACCGATCTGGTGATGGCCAACGCCGCCGCAGAGGCCACCGTCGTGCATTCGCACACCTGGTACGCCGGGATGGCCGGGCACCTGGCGTCGTTGCTCTACGGCGTGCCCCACGTGCTGACCGCACATTCGCTGGAGCCGTTGCGGCCGTGGAAGGCCGAGCAGCTCGGCGGCGGCTACCGGATCTCGTCATGGGTGGAGCAGACCGCGGTCAACGCCGCCGACGCCGTCATCGCCGTCAGCGCGGGCATGCGCGAAGACGTGCTGAAGGTCTACCCGACCCTGGATCCCGACCGTGTGCACGTCGTCCGCAACGGCATCGACACCGCCGTCTGGTACCCGGCCGAGCCGCTGCCGGACGAGTCGGTGTTGGCCGACCTCGGCGTGGACCCCAGCCGGCCGATCGTCGCGTTCGTCGGGCGGATCACCCGGCAGAAAGGCGTCGCGCACCTGCTGGCCGCCGCCCACGACTTCGATCCCGACGTGCAGTTGGTGCTGTGCGCCGGGGCGCCTGACACGCCGGAGATCGCCGCTGAAGTGAGCGCCGCGGTCGGTGAGCTTGCCGCCGCGCGCACCGGCGTTTTCTGGATCAGAGAGATGCTGCCGATCGGGAAGATACGTGAAATACTCTCGGCTGCAGTAGTTTTCGTATGTCCGTCGGTCTACGAGCCGTTGGGCATCGTCAATCTCGAGGCGATGGCCTGCGGCACCGCGGTGGTGGCCTCCGACGTCGGCGGCATACCCGAGGTGGTCGCCGAGGGAGTCACCGGTTCGCTGGTGCGCTACGACCCCGACGACGCGACCGGCTACCAGAGCCGGCTCGCCGCAGCGGTCAACGCCCTGGTCGCCGATCCGGCGAAGGCGGAGCGCTACGGGCAAGCGGGACGGCAGCGTTGTATCGCGGAATTCTCCTGGGCGCAGATCGCGCAGCAGACGCTGGAGATCTACCAGAAAGTGTGCGCGTAGCGGCGGATTAGCTGGTGACGCCTTTGAGCTCGTCACCGAGTGCAGCGGCTTCGGCCGGCGTCAGCTCGACGACGAGTCGGCCACCGCCCTCCAGCGGTACCCGCATCACGATGCCGCGCCCCTCCTTGGTCGCTTCCAGTGGACCGTCACCGGTCCGGGGCTTCATCGCCGCCATCGAGCGCTCCCTCCAGATTCCATATGCGCCGGGCATGCCCCGCCAGCGGCCGCGACACGGATATTAGTAAGCCAGCCATTCCCGACATTGAACTGCACATTCACCACTCCATTGTTCCCTATCCGCGCCGGTGGGTGAACATGACCTCCGCGTCGGCGTTTCAGTTGACCGTGGGAAGTACCCAGCAGGCTTGCAGGTGGTCGTCGACCATCCCGGTCGCCTGCATCAGTGCGTACGCGGTTGTCGGGCCGACGAAGCGGAATCCGCGGCGCTTCAATTCGCGTGCCATCGCCATGGATTCCGGCGTCGTGGCGGGGACGTCGGCAAGCGTTGCGGGCCGGGGTCGAGCCGCCGGCGCGAAGGACCACAGCAACTCCGACAGGTCGTCGAGATCGGCGACGGCGCGCGCATTGGCGATGGTCGCCGCGATCTTGGCCCGGTTGCGGACGATGCCTTCGTCGGCCAACAGCCGATCCACGTCGGCGTCGGTGTAGCGGGCGATCTTCTCGACGTCGAAGCCGTCGAACGCCTTCCGGAAATTCTCCCGTTTGCGCAGGATGATGAGCCAGGACAGGCCGCTTTGAAAGGCTTCCAGGCTCATCCGTTCGAACAGCGGCACCTGGCCGCGCAGCGGCTGGCCCCACTCGTGGTCGTGGTAGTCGCGGTAGAGCAGGAAATCCGGTCCGGGCCGGCCGACCGCCCAGTCGCAGCGAACGCGCCCGTCGTCATCGGGCGCGGTCATATCGGCTCCTGGTCGTCCTCGGCGTCCGCATCGGCAGCGTCGTCGGATTCGGCTTCCGGACCGGCGGCCGCGGCGTGCACCGACGAGAGTTCGCCGCGCAACTGGTCGAGCTCCTGGCCGAGCCGGTCGAGGACCCAGTCGACCTCGCTGGTCTTGTAGCCGCGCATGGTCTGGGTGAACTTGACCGCGTCGACGTCGGCGCCGGTGACGCCGGACGCGGGCAGCACGGTGGGCGTCGTTCCGGGCGGTAGCGGCGGCAGCTGCTCACCGCGGCCGAACAGCAGACTCGCTACACCGAACAGCACGATCGCCACCAGGACCAGTACCACCAGGTAGAGCAAGACCAACGCCACGGCGTCGATATTGCCCTATGGGTGCGACGACCTCAGCGACGCGGTCGCAGCGGTCCTTGGTGGCGACCCGCTGCACCCGGCTCCGCCGGACTGGCGATCGCCACGGCGTTCATCGGCGGCCGGTCGGCCAGCGACACCGTCGACGTGCGCGGCGTGTACCCGTCACCGTCGACGAAGAACTGGGTCAAGCCCACACCGGAGTCGGGGATGCCGCAGCGGGACAGCAGCGTCGCGACGACCTGCCGGCTCATCGGGCCCAACTCGGCCAGCGGCCGGTTGCGGTGTGCCCGCACACCGAGGTTGACCTGGGCGATTCCGTCCAGACCGAGCCGGTCATAGGTATCGACCAGCAGACCGATCTCGACGCCGTACCCGGGCGCGAACGGCACCGAGGTCAGCAGTTCCCGGGTGGCCGCGTACTCGCCGCCCAGCGGCTGCAGGACGCAGCCCAGCTCGGGTCGCAGCGCCGCGAGCAACGGTCGCGCCACCAACTCGGTGACGCGGCCGCCGCCGGTGGCGCCCTCGCGGCCACTGGCGTCGCCGATCTTCATCGGCCGCCGGTAGAAGCTTTTGACCAGATGGATGCCGTCCTTGGTGAGCAGCGGCCCGAGCAGGCGCGGCACGAACATCGGATGCGGCTCGATTAAATCTGAGTCGACGAAAACCACGATGTCGCCGTTGGTGGCTGCCAGTGAACGCCATAGCACCTCACCCTTGCCGGGCCGTGGGGCGATCTCGGGCAGGGCCTGCTCACGGGTCACGACGCGTGCTCCCGCGGCGATCGCCCGGATCTCGGTGTCGTCGGTGGATCCCGAGTCGAGCACGATGAGCTCGTCGACCAGCCCGCCGACCAGTGGCGAGATGCTGTCGATCACCGACTCGACGGTGTCTTCCTCGTTGAGGGCAGGCAGCACCACCGAAACGGTCCTGCCCGCCTTGGCCGCCTGCAACTCATCGACCGTCCAGTGCGGCCTGGTCCAGCAGCGGTCGGCCAGCCAGACGTCACCGGGCAGGGCGGTCAAGGCCCCCTCAGCGGTGAGATCGACCAGCTCAGATGCCGTCATGCGAGTCCTCTCACGGTGCGCGCAGGCGGCCGATGGCCGTTGATCGAGGCGACCATCTCCAGCACCCGTCGGGTGGGCCCGACCTCGTGCACCCGGAACATCCGGGCGCCCGCCGACGCTGCCAGCGCGGTGGCCGCCAAGGTGCCCTCCAGCCGCTCGGTCAGTTCCACGCCTAGAGTCTCCCCGACGAAATCTTTGTTGCTCAGCGCCATCAACACCGGCCACCCGGTGTTAACAAGATCTTCCATGTGGCGCAATAGCGCCAATCCGTGGAAGGTGTTCTTGCCGAAGTCGTGGGTCGGGTCGATCAGAATGCGGTCGGATGCCACCCCGGCGGCGACGGCTTTTTCTGCCGCCGTGGTCACTTCGTTGATCACGTCGTCGACCACGCCGCGGGTGCTGGTGCCGTAGCTGACCCGGAACGGGCGGGTGCGCGGACGCGCGCCGCCGGTGTGCGAGCACACCAAGCCGGCTCCGTACTCTGCGGCCACCTCCGGCATCGCGGGATCATAGCCACCCCAGCTGTCGTTGATCAGGTCCGCGCCGGCGCCCAGCGAGTGCCCGGCCACCTCCGAGCGCCAGGTGTCGATGCTGATCAGTTGGTCGGGATAGGCGTCTCGCAGCCACCCGATGAACGGCACCACCCGGGCTATCTCGGCTTGCGTGTCGATGGCCTCTCCCGGGCCTGCTTTGACCCCGCCCACGTCGATCACGTCAGCGCCTTCGGCAATGAGGCGGTGCACTGCGGCGCGGGCCGCGTCGTCGTCGAAGTTCACCCCGCGGTCGTAGAACGAATCCGGCGTGCGATTGACGATCGCCATGATCAGTGGGCGATCGGCGCTGACCGGACGGCCGCACAGAGTGGACTGCACCCTGTTATTTTGCCGAATGCCGCCGCCGATCCGGCGCTCAGGGTGCGGCGGAACCTCACACGGTGCATCAGCCACTCGCGTCACTCCGCGCGGTGGGTGGTGCTTTTTCATTCCGGCATCACGTGCGATATCGGCGTTCAGTGATATCGCATGAGGTCACGTTGCGAAAAAAGAGTGCCGGTCAGGTGACGGTACGAGTGTGACGGGTGGTGACGACGCGACCAGTGAGCCCGGCCTCAGCCCTGCGGTCGCTTACCGGCCGGGTCCGATGGGCCGCCGCGCTCCCCCAGGGCCTCAGCCCTGCGGTCGCTTACCGGCCGGGTCCGATGGGCCGCCGCGCTCCCCCAGGGCCTCAGCCCTGCGGTCGCTTACCGGCCGCGACTTCCTCGGGATAGTCGTCGTAGAACGGCACGTAGCCCTCGCCGCGGCCGGACAGCACGTAGACCGGGTCCTCGATGCTCGAGTCGTAGGCCTGCTCACGCAGATCGACCTTGCGGCTCTTGAACGTGGAGGTGTGCTCCATCTCGTCGACCACCCGGATGAACAGCGGCATCGCGTACGACGGCAACTGCTTGTAGACGGTCTCGGCGACCGCGTTGCCGTCGAAGTCGACTCCGTCGCGCAGTTTGACCGCGGCCATCCCGGCGCGCCCGCCGGTGCTCGGAATCTCCACTCCGAACACCGTGCACTCCTCGATGGACTTGTCGGACCCCAACGCCCGTTCCACCTGCGTGGTGGCGACGTTCTCGCCTTTCCAGCGGAAGGTGTCGCCGAGCCGGTCGACGAAGGCGGCATGACGCATGCCCTGCGGGCTCATCACGTCGCCGGTGTTGAAGTAGCAGTCGCCTTTACGGAAGGCGTTGCGCACCAGCTTCTTTTCGCTTGCGCTCTTATCGGTGTAGCCGTCGAACGGTTGCAGCCTGGTGACGGGGCTCAGCAGCAGACCCGGCTCGCCGGCCGGCACCCTCTGCACCCGACCGTCGTCGCCCCGCAGCGGTGCGCCGGTGTCTGGGTCGTAGTGCACGTACACCGCGGGCATCGGGGTGAAGCCGGTCGAGCGGGGCACGTTGAAGATGTTGATGAAGGCGGTGTTGCCTTCGCTGGCGGCGTAGAACTCGCAGACCCGCGCGATGCCGAACCGGGAGGTGAACTCGTCCCAGATCTCCGGACGCAATCCGTTGCCCGCGATCAACCGCACCTTGTGCGTACGATCGGTCGGCTTGGCGGGTTGGTTCAGCAGGTACCGGCACACCTCGCCGATGTAGATGAAGGCGGTCGCCTCGTGGACGATGACGTCATCCCAGAACTTCGACGCCGAGAAGGATTTGCCGAGCGCCAGGGTTGCCCCCGAGTTGATGACCGATCCGATCGCGACCGTCAGCGCGTTGTTGTGGTACAGCGGCAGGCAGCTGTACAAGGTGTCAGAACCTCTGAGCCGCAGGCCAAGTCCGCCGAACGCGGCCAGCGCAGCCAGCCACCGCTTGTGGGTCATCACGCTGGCCTTGGGATTACCCGTGGTCCCCGAAGTGAAGATGTAGAACGCGGTGTCCTTGGCGCGGACGGCCGCCGCCGAGGGCGGGTTGGCAGTCGGTGCAGTGGCCGACTGTTGCTCCATCTCCTCGATCGTCATCGGGGCGACTCCGGTCCAGCCGCTCTCATCGACCGCATCGATCAGGTCGGACTCGGCGACCAGCACCTTGGCGTCCAGCAATCCCAGGCTGTGGGACAGCACGTCGCCACGCTGGTGGTAGTTGAGCATGCCGGCGATCGCGCCGCACTTGACCGCGGCCAGCATCATCAGGACGGCGTTGGGAGAGTTGCGCAGCATGACGCCGACGACGTCGCCGTGGCCGACGCCGCGCGCCGCCAGCACGGCCGCATAGCGGTTGGCGCTGGCGTTGGCCTCGCGATAAGTCAGCTGCTGATCGGCAAATCGGAGGAACACCCGGTCGCCGTAACGGGCAGCGCGATCCTGGAAGACTTTGCCGATCGACGCCTTCGAGTTCGACTGCGGCAGCAGCCCGGTGAGCACACCGCGCAGGATCACCGGAACATCGGCCAGCAAGCCGGGCACCCGGGTCGCGATGTCGATCAACCCGACGGATGTACCAGAATCGGCGGTGTTCTCGGACACTTGTCACCCTCGTTTCGCGCTGCGGCAGATGGCGGCCAGCCTAGCGCGGTACGCAGGCCTCGATTGCCGCGGCGACCTCGTCGACGACCACCAGGCGGTCCATCGCAGTGTGCGAGACGTAGCCGCCGTCGACGAGTCCGGACAGCCACGCCCGCAAGCCGTCGAAGTGTCCGCCGGGATCCAGCATCACCACCGGTTTGTCGTGCATGCCGAGGTACCCGCCACTCCAGGCCTCGAACATCTCCTCCAGCGTGCCGATACCGCCGGGCAGCGTGATGAAGGCGTCGGCGCGGTCTTCCATGATCTGTTTGCGCTCCCGCATGGTGTCGGTGACGATCAGCTCGTCGGCCTCATGGTCGGCGACTTCCCGGCGGACCAGCATCTTGGGAATGACGCCGACGGTCCAGCCGCCGCGAGCCCGCGCCGCGGTGGCGACGGCGCCCATCGCGGAGACGTTGCCGCCGCCCCAGACGAGCGTCCAGCCCCGCTCGGCGATCGCCTCGCCGAGTTCGGCGGCCAACGCCAGCAATTCGGGGTGGGTGGGCCCGGATGCGCAGTACACGCACACCGCCCGCGGGTGGGGCACATCGCGTTTGGGTGGCACAGTCGAACCGTAGTAGATCGAGCAAGACCAGCCTTGCCGCCGAGCGCATTTGGGCCTAACCGCATATCGCCGCGGGTGAGCGCCATAAGATCCGGCGGTGCCGAGTGCTTGGGTTGCCGCGCCGCCGGACGCCGTCCTGCGCGAGGTCGCGGCCGGCTTGGCGGAGCGTTCCGGGGCGGCGCTGATCGGCGCCGACGGAGTCGGCAAGACGCTGGCCGCCGACCGCGCGGCGGAGGGTTTCGCGGATGGCGAGGTGCGCCGGGTGGTCGGCACCGCCGCCCAGCGGGCCGTTCCGCTCGGCGCATTCAGCGCGCTACTGGCGGACGCGCGCATCGGCGACGACGGCAGGCCGGCCGACCTATTGCGCGCGGCGCTTGATCACCTGAACGGCGACGGCGCCACGCGGTTGTTCGTCGTTGACGACGCCCACCTCCTCGATCACCTTTCCGCCACGCTCGTCTACCAGCTGGCACTGAGCGGCTCGGCGCGGCTGATCGTCACGGTGCGGCCCGACGCCGACCTGCCCGACGCGATCGCGGCGCTGTGGACTGATGGGCTGCTGACCCGGGTCGAGGTCGAGCCGCTCGACCGGGCAACGACGGCGACGCTGCTGGAATCCGCCCTGGGCGCGACGCCGGACGAGGCGACTATCGACGAGGCGTTCACCCGCAGCCAGGGCAACCCACTGCACCTGCGCCACCTCGTCGGCACCGGCGACCTGCGGACCGGTGCGTCGCTGGACGAGGTGATCGACGGCTACCTGACCGGTCTGCCGTCACCAGTACGCACCGTGCTGGACTACCTGGCGCTGGCTGAGCCGCTGCGCCGCAGCGACGTGTCAGCACTGGCCGGCCAGGACGCCGCCGACGAGGCCGAGAGCCTGGGCGCGATCATCGTCGACGCCGACGCGATGGTCTACCCGGCCCACCCGCCCTACACCGCCCGCGCCCGCGCCGGGCTGACACCCGACGCCGAGCGGACGCTGCGCACGTCGCTGGTCGAGCATTTGACGTCACAGCCGTCGGGGCACATCGGGGACCAGCTGCGGCTCGCTGCGCTCAGCGTCGGCAGCGATTCCCCCGCCGCGGTCGCCGACACCGTGGCCGCGGCCCAGCAGGCGCTTCAGCTCGGCGAGTTGACACTCGCCGAGCGTCTTGCGACGGACGCGCTGGACCGCGCGGGCGGACTGCCCGCGCGGCTGGCGCTGGCCTACGCGCTGGCCTGGCAGGGCCGTGGACGCGAAGCCGACGCGGCGCTGGCGGCGGTGGATACCGAGCAGCTGTCACCGCACGAGTTGATCGCGTGGGCGCTGCCGCGGGCGGCCAACCAGTTCTGGATGCTCAGCGAACCGGAGCGGGCAACTGCGTTCCTGCAGACCACCCGTAGCCGGGTCGAGGTGCCGAGCGCGCAGGCCACCCTCGACGCGCTGGCCGCGACCTTTGCGATGAATGCGGGCACGCCGTTGCGCACGTTGCGGATCGCCGCAGAGGTGCTGTCGTCGCCGCACGCCGACGCGGTGGCCGTGGGCTGGGCGGCCTCGGCGGCGGCGTTGAGCTCAGCGCGCTCCGGACGATTCGGCGACGTCGAGTCGCTGGCCCGCCGGGCGACCGCCGCGGACCATCCCGGGCTGCTGCGATTCACCAGCGGGTTCGGCCGGATCACCGCGCTGGTGATGGCCGGGCGGCTGAGCGACGCCCGGACCCTGGCCGAGCGCTACACCGACTTCGCCGAACTGCAGCAGCCCGGCCGCGCGATCGCTGAGACATTGGTCGGCTACGTGGCGATCGCGCAGGGCGATTTCGACGCCGCCGTGACGCTGCTGAGCCGGGCCGCCGACCCGCTGGCCCGCACCGGCTACTCGTGGGGCCCGCTGTCGCTGACCTTGCTGGCACAGGCACTCGGCCAACGGGGCGACCAACTCGAGGCCGCAAAGGCTGTCAGTCGGGCGGAGTCACGGCACGGCCTGAAGTCGACGTTGTTCGCGCCGGAGTTGGCCCTGGCCAAGGCGTGGGCGAAGGCGGCCCAGGGCGATACGACCGCCGCGATCGCGGCCGCACGTGAGGCAGTGCAGACTGCCGAACGCGGCGGCCAGTCGGCGATCGCCCTGCGCGCGCTGCAGGACTCTGTGCGGCTCGGCGATGTGCGCGCCGTGCACCGGGCGCAACGCCTGGCGGTCGAGGTGAACTGCGTGCTGGGAAGGCTGACGCTGGCGCATGCCCGGGCATTGACGGACGGCGATGCGGCAGCGCTGGCCGACGTGGCCGCCGACCTGGCTGATCAAGGGCTGCATCCGGCCGCCGCCGACGCGGCGAAACAGGCGCAGCGGCTTTAGTACGGCGCCCGGTGGTGGCTGCGGTGCTGCGACGGCGTCAGCGTCTTTTGGCCAGGGTTCGTCGGGCTGTGGACTCCGGGCGGGTCCTGAATCAGCGGGGCGGGATTAGGGTCGGGGTCTTGGACGTCCTGAGACGAAGCGACGTGGACTGACGCAGCGTCCGCTCCGGGGACACTCGCCACAGCAATCGGCGCGGAACCGATGAGCACCCCGCCGAACAGCGCAAACATACCAAAAGTTGCGGTGCGCGCAACTTTGTAACTCGGCAACTTTGCCATGTGACCCACGTTACGTCAGTGTTACGCATTTTCACGGAGATAAACGCATACAGATTGATTGCGGTTTGCCGTCAATTTCGTTGCACAGGCCTGTTCGGCCGGTGAACGCTCGTTTAGCTGCTCAGGTACTCCCGCAACAACGTCACCGCTGCGGTGATCTGGTCAACGGGCACCAACTCGTCGACGGTGTGCGCCAGGTTGGGGTCACCGGGCCCGTAGTTGACCGCGGCGACGCCCCTGGCAGCGAACCGCGACACGTCGGTCCACCCGTACTTCGCTCGCACCTGACCGGCGGCGGCGTCGACGAAGGCTGCGGCGGCCGGACTGGACAGCCCGGGCAACGCTCCGGCCGCGGAGTCGGTCTGCTCGATCTGCACGTCGAGGCCGTCCAACACGTCGTAGACGTGGCGCAGCGCGGCGTCCGGGGAGCGGTCGGGCGCGAACCGGAAGTTCACCGTCAGCGACGCCGCGTCGGGAATCACGTTGCCCGCGACACCGCCGTCGATACGAACCGCCGACAACCCCTCGCGGTATGTGCAGCCGTCGATCTCGACACTGCGGGCCCGGTAGTCCGCGAGCCGGTCCAGCACTGCGCCAAGCTTGTGAATTGCGTTGTCGCCCAGCCATGATCGCGCCGAATGTGCGCGGGTTCCCACTGCGCGGACGACGACGCGCAGAGTGCCCTGACAGCCCGCCTCGATGTAGCCGCCGGTCGGTTCGCCCAGGATTGCCACGTCGGCTGCCAACCAGTCCGGCAACTCACGTTCGATGCGCCCCAATCCATTTGCGGCCGACTCGATTTCCTCGCAGTCGTAGAACACCAGCGTCACGTCGTGCGCGGGCTCGGCGACGGTGGCGGCCAGATGCAGGAAGACCGCGTCACCCGACTTCATGTCGGTGGTGCCGCAGCCGTACAGCAAACTGCCGTCGCGGCGGCTCGGCAGATTGCCGGCTGCCGGGACGGTGTCGAGATGGCCGGCCAGCAGCACCCGCGTGGTGCGTCCGAGCGCGGTGCGGGCCAGCACCGCGTTGCCGTTGCGGATGATCTCGAATCCGGATGTCTGGGACCGCAGCGCGGCTTCGACCTCGTCGGCGATGCGTTCTTCGTGCCGCGACTCGCTGGGGATGTCGACCAGAGCAGCGGTCAGCTCGATCGGGTCGCCGCGTAGGTCAAGCACGATCTCAGCGTAGTGGGTGGGTAGCGTGGGGCCCGTGACTGCAGCTTCAGGCATCGGGCTGGCGACGCTGGCCGCAAACGGATCTGTCCTCGACACCTGGTTTCCCGCACCGGAACTGATCGCCTCGGGCGAAACCGGCACGGCGCGGATGTCGGTGGCCGAGGTTCCCGAGGAGTTCGCAGCGCTGGCCGTCCGCGACGACCAGCGCGACACCGAGACCATCGTGGTACGCACCGTGATCGGCTCGCTGGACGACAAGGCCGTCGACGCGTACGACGCCTATCTGCGGCTGCATCTGCTGTCGCATCGACTGGTCACCCCGCACGGGCTGAACGCCGACGGCCTGTTCGGGGTGCTGACCAATGTGGTGTGGACCAACTACGGGCCGTGCGCAATTGACGGTTTTGAGATCGTGCGGGCACGGCTGCGCCGCCGCGGCCCGGTCACGGTCTACGGCGTGGACAAGTTCCCCCGCATGGTCGACTACGTTGTGCCCAGCGGAGTGCGGATCGCCGACGCCGACCGGGTGCGACTGGGTGCGCACCTGGCAGCCGGGACGACGGTGATGCACGAGGGCTTCGTCAACTTCAATGCCGGCACGCTGGGCGCGTCGATGGTCGAGGGCCGCATCTCGGCGGGCGTGGTGGTCGGCGACGGATCCGACATCGGCGGCGGCGCCTCGATCATGGGCACGCTGTCCGGCGGCGGCACCGAGGTGATCTCGATCGGCAAGCACTGTCTGCTCGGTGCCAACGCCGGACTGGGCATCCCGCTGGGCGACGACTGCGTCGTGGAAGCCGGCCTCTATGTCACCGCAGGCACGAAAGTCGCTCTGCCTGACGGGAAATCGGTCAAAGCCCGCGAACTGGCCGGCAGCAGCAACCTGCTGTTCCGGCGTAACTCGCTGACCGGCGCGGTAGAAGTGGTGTCCCGCGATGGGCGCGGTATCGCGCTCAACGAGGACCTACACGCCAACTGATCCGCTACTCGGCGGAGTGCAGCGCCGTGCCCTTCGTCTCGGGCAGCAGGTAGGTGCACACGAGGCTGGCCGCGGCGAGGACCGCGAGCATCGGCCCGATGGCCCAACTGCCGTAGCTCGCCTGCACGGTTCCGGCGACCAACGGCGGCAGCGCGCCGCCGAAGACGCC
>Ga0302326_10017911_pt1 | contig 14724 bp, 12 predicted proteins | sample Palsa_T0_3_FD_202264 | JGI IMG/M metagenome (GOLD analysis project Ga0302326, IMG submission 202264) | Peat permafrost microbial communities from Stordalen Mire near Abisko, Sweden - Palsa_T0_3 | ecosystem: Environmental > Terrestrial > Soil > Palsa > Peat permafrost | place: Sweden: Abisko... | reverse complement strand
TTCTGCTGCTGATCACCGGGCCCAACATGGGAGGAAAATCCACCTACCTACGGCAGACGGCGCTGATCGTATTGATGGCCCAGATGGGATCGTTCGTTCCCGCGACGCAGGCGCGCTTGCCGCTGATCGATCGTATCTTCACACGCATTGGTGCGTCGGACAATCTGGCGCGCGGGCGCTCGACGTTTCTGGTGGAGATGAGCGAAGTGGCGTCGATCCTGAATACCACAACCGCGGCGAGTTTGTTGCTGCTGGACGAGGTTGGGCGGGGGACGGCGACGTACGACGGATTGTCGATCGCGTGGGCGGTGGTGGAGGCGCTGCATGCGGGCGGGCGGCCGCGCACTCTTTTTGCCACCCACTACCACGAGCTCACCGAGCTGGAGCAACTCCTGCCGGGGGTGAAGAACGTGCACGTCACCGTTCGCGAGACAGGCGGCGATATCGTGTTTCTGCGGCGGGTGGAGGCTGGTTGCGCGGACAAAAGTTACGGCGTGGAAGTGGCGCGGCTGGCGGGATTGCCGGCCGCGGTGGTGGCGCGCGCGCGCGAAATTCTTGCGCGCCATGAAGCCGCCGAACACGAATTGAGCGAAGAGCTTTCCCCTGGGGCGATGGCCGGCGCTCCCGAGCAGACCGCGATATTTACGCCCATCGATCAGTCGGTGTTGGACGCGGTGCGCGCGGCGGACCTCGACAACATGAAGCCGTTGGATGCCTTGAACTTGCTGGCGGCGCTCAAGAAGCAGCTGGCATGACGGAGACCCGGCCGATGCGGGTCCTCGGATTGATGTCCGGCACGTCGGCGGACGGAATCGACGTCGCGCTGGTGGAGATTTCCGGGGCGCCACCGGATATTCGCGCGACGCTTTTGCGCTTTCACTCGGTGCCGCATAAGAAAGAGTTGCGCGACGCGATTCTGCGTATGGCCGGCGGAAGACCAATCACGACCGCGGAAATCAGCCAGCTCAATTTTCTGCTGGGAGAACATTTCGGGCGAGTTGCGCTCGCGGCATGCAAGAAATTCAAAGTGCCGATCCGCAAGATCGATCTGATCGGCTCGCACGGGCAGACCGTGTACCACCAAGGCGAGCCGAGCGAGTTTCTGTCATCGCAGATTTCGTCGACGCTCCAAATTGGCGAGCCCGCGGTAATCGCGGAGACGACCGGAGTGACCACCATCGCGGATTTTCGGCCCGCGGACATGGCGGCGGGAGGCCAGGGAGCGCCGCTGGTTCCGTATGTCGATTACCTGCTGTACCGGCATCCCAGGCGATGCCGGGTGGCGCTCAACATCGGGGGTATCGCGAATGTCTCGGTGATACCGGCGGGAGCAAAGCCGTCGGAGGTGTGGGCGTTCGATACCGGGCCCGGCAACATGCTCATCGACGCAATGGTGCGCCACTTCAGCGATGGGAAGATGCAGTTTGACGTCGACGCCAAGATCGCGCGGCGCGGAAAAACAAACGTCGTGCTGCTGGGGCTCGCGCTGGAGGATCCGTATCTTCTCAAGAAGCCTCCCAAGTCCGCGGGGCGTGAACAATACGGCGATCAATTCCTCGCTGCGTGGATTCCCGGGGGAGGCGACGGGGCGTTTCAACCCGAGGACCTGATTCGCACGGCGACCATGTTCACGGCGGTTTCGATCGCGGAAGCGTTCCACCGTTTTATCCCGCCCAAGACCATCGTCGACGATTTGATTGTCTCCGGGGGCGGGGCGCGAAATCCGCTGTTGATGGCGGAACTGAAAACCTTGATGCCCAAGACGAAATTCCTTCCGCCGGAAAGATTCGGGGTGCCTGGAGAGGCGAAGGAAGCTTTTGCGTTCGCGGTGCTGGCCTACGAATCGTTTCACCGCAGGCCGGGCAATCTTCCGTCGGCCACCGGGGCGGATCATTCAGCGATTCTGGGGAAAATTGTGTATGCGCCTCCGCGCTAGATGCCCTTGCAGCCACGGCCTAGCCGGTCGCGCGGCGCGGAGTTGTTCCGCGCTGGCAATGGCGTTGGTAGTGGCGCTCATATCCACGGCGCTGTCCGGGTGCCGAGGCCGCACCGGCGCGGAACCGGGCACAGTGACGTTCCTGCTCGAAGCGTCGCCGGCCAACCTCGATCCGCGGATCGGCACCGACGCGCCCTCGGAGCGGCTCGATTCCCTGCTCTACAGCGGCCTGCTCAGTCACGACGAGCAGATGAAGCCGATTCCCGACCTGGCGGTGAGCTGGCAGATTCCCGACCCGCAAACCTACATCTTCACGTTGCGCGCGGGCGTGCGTTTCCACGATGGCCGCGCGCTTACTTCCGCGGACGTGAAATACACGTTTGACTCCATACTTTCGGGTCAGGTGAAAACCGCCAAGCGCGGAACTTACCGTTCGGTGGAATCGGTGGAAGCGCCCAACGACGCGACGGTGATATTTCACCTGCGCGCGCCGGACGCGGCGCTGCTGTGGAACCTGATGCGTGCCGGCATCGGCATCGTTGCGCGCGGGTCAGCGGCGTCGATCGCGCAGCAGCCAAACGGCAGCGGACCATTTCGCCTGGAGCGGATGACGGCCGACGATGAGATCGTGCTGGCTGCAAATCCCGATTACTTTGGGGGGCGCGCGCGCGTGGAGCGCGTGCGGTTTCGCATCGTCCCGGACGCGATGGTACGCGCGCTCGAGCTTCGCAAGGGCAGCGCGGACATCGCACTGAATAATCTGACGCCGGACATGACCGACGCGGTGGAGAAGTATCCGGGCATCAAAGTCTCGCGGGGTGCCGGTTCCACGGTGGCGTACCTCGCCTTTAACCTGGATGACCCGCTCACCACTCACCGTGAACTGCGCCAGGCCCTGGCTTACGCTACCGACAGGGAAACGATCATCCGCTACCAGTTGCGCGGGCAGGCGCGGCTGGCCAACAGTCTGTTGCCGCCGAACCACTGGGCGGCCGATCCCCACGCTCCGCAATATCCGTACGACCCGCAAAGATCGGAGGCGCTGCTCGACGCCGCCGGGTTTCGCCGCGGTCCGGATGGCACGCGCGTTCATCTAACGCTCAAGACTTCCACCGACGAATCCACCCGCCAGCTCGCGGCCGCCCTGCAGGACCAATGGAAACGTGTGGGCGTGGCGCTGGATATCCACCCAATCGAATTCGCGACGTTCTATTCCGATGTGACCCACGGAAGTTTTCAGATGTATACCGCGCGGTGGGTGGGCGGGAACAACGACCCGGGAATATTCGAGTACGTTTTCAGCTCGAAGAAATTTCCGCCGGACGGCGCGAACCGCGGGCGCTATCGGAGCGCACAGGTGGACGATCTAGTGGCGCGCGCTAACGCCGAGCCCGATCAGGAAAAACGCCGGGCGCTCTACTTTCAGGTGCAGGAAATCGTGGGGCAGGATTTGCCGTATATCAATCTGTGGTATCCCGAGAATGTCGGCGTCTATCGCGACCGCCTCGGCAACGTGGAGCCTGGGCCGGCTGGGGACTACGATTTCTTAGCGGGAGTTACGATTCGGTAGGCCGGGCCGTTCCGAGGCGCTGGAGAACACTTATGTCACGGGGGTTCGTCTGCATGATTGAGGGTCGTAGAGTTGGTGATTGATCTCTGCACAGCCGGATTGGCTGTGCCACGACTTCCGTGCAAAAATCCTTTGGGGGCGGTGCTAGGAGTCGAGGGCTTTGCGAATGTCGTCTTCGGGGATGACGCCGTCCCGCACGATGGCCCACTCATCGCCGCGCAGCGCCACGATGGTGGACGCTAGCAGCCCGCCGGTGTCCCCGGCATCGAGAACCAAGGGCAGGCGGTCGCCGAGCTGTTTCATGATCTGCTGGGCGTTGGTGCAGGAAGGAAAGCCGGAGATGTTGGCGCTGGTGCCGGTGATGGGGCCACCCACGCTGGCGATCAACCCCGAAACAATTCGCGAATTCGCCCAGCGCAAGGCCACCCGTCCGCTATTGCCGGTGACTTTCAATGGCAAGCGGTCCGTGGCTTCGATGACCAAAGTCAACGGCCCCGGCCAGAATTGCTGGGAGAGCTTCAGGAAATTATCGGGCACGTCGCGGATCAGGGTGATGGCTCGCTCGACGGAATCGACCAAGATCGGCAGTGCGCGGGACTCTGGACGGCCCTTGATTCGGAATACCGTTTCGATCGCCGCCAGGTTGAACGGATCGGCGGTGAGCGCATAAAACGTGTCCGTAGGCACCGCGACCACTTTCCCGCTGGTGATCATGTCGGCGGCGTACTGCAGCGCAGATTTTTGGGGCGCTTCGGACGAGATATTTAGGAGTTCAACGGGCAAGGTGTGTGCTCAGGGCCGGTCGGTATCTTAACCCAGCGGAAAATTATCACAGGCTCGCTGGTATTCGCAAGCCGAATGGTGGGCGCGGTTGCGCTGACGCGGACCGAGGGTAAACATCGAAGTGGCTTTCACGCTGTTCCCATTCCCTTCCGTCGGTCTGCTTTACGCTGTACCACCCGTTTGCTAGTCTCTTCTGGGTGTACCCTCGCGCCAAGCCGTTCTCCGGGAAAAATTTTCGCCGCGCCGCACCCGAGCCCGCACGGATTACCAGCAAGGACAATCACTGGCTGAAGGTGTTCCGTGCATCGCTTCGCGGCGCTGACGTTTCCAAGCCCGTTGGCGGAAGCCCGGCAGGCTCATCGCCGTTAGACGAAGACTCGCCGGGGACCTGGATCGGCATCGAAGGGCCGCACCTGGTCACCGAGGCGATTCGCTCGGGTCTGGCGATCGCGGCGATCCTCGCCAGCGAGAGCGGAGAAAAGCATCTGGAATCGATGGAGGCCGCGCTGAAGCTTCGTGTCGCCGAACCGCACCGGCATCCGTTGCTTCCGGCACACCAAGCACGCCGGACGCAGATTCTGCGCACCACCGACCGGCTCTTCGATTCGGTTTCCGGAACCAAAGCTCCCCAGGGTATCGCGGCGCTGGTTACGCCCCGGAGCTGGACGTTCGATGACCTGTTAACCGGGGGGGTGGCTTTGGTGGTGGTGCTCGCCGGGGTGCAGGATCCCGGCAACGTGGGGACGATTTTGCGTTCGGCGGAGGCGTTTGGCGCGACCGGCGCAGTCACAGCTACCGGCAGCGCCTTTCCGTTCGCACCCAAAGTTTTGCGCGCGTCCTCGGGCTCGGCGCTGCGCCTGCCGATCATCCACGGGGCCGACCCGCTGACCTCGATCAAGCGGCTGGCCTCGTTTGGGCTGAGGATTTACGCGGCGAGTTCGCGGCACGCGGAAACGCGTCCGCCGATGCTGCCGCGGGCCGCCGATCTGCGCCATCCGGCTGCGATCGTAGTGGGTAACGAAAACGCGGGCCTCTCGCCGGAAATCGAGGCTGTGGCGCACGGTTCGATCCTGATACCGTTGCTAGCGAGCGTCGATTCACTCAATGCGGCGGTCGCTGCATCGGTGCTGCTGTATGAGGCGGCCCGGCAACGGCGCGCGGAGACGACTTAGCCGTGGGACTGTTTCAACAATTCGATTCGGCGGGGGCTGGCGCGGAAGACTCGCGTCCATTGGCCGACCGGATGCGGCCACAGACGCTGGACGAATTTGTGGGTCAGGAGGAATTGCTCGGGCCGGGAAACCCGTTGCGGGTGCAGATCGAGCGCGACGATCTAAGCTCGATGCTGTTCTGGGGGCCTCCGGGATGCGGCAAAACCACTCTGGCTCGGATCATCGCGCGGACCACGCGCTCGGAGTACATCCCGTTCAGCGCGGTGCTGTCGGGGATCAAGGAAATAAAGGAAGTGATGGTCGCGGCCGGGCGGATCCGCAGCATGGGCCGGAGAACGGTAGTGTTCGTGGACGAAATGCACCGCTTCAACAAGGCGCAGCAGGATGCGTTTCTGCCGCACGTCGAAGCCGGGAACATCACGTTGATCGGGGCGACCACTGAAAATCCGTCGTTCGAAGTGATTGCCCCGCTGCTGTCGCGGATGAAGGTGTATGTGCTGCACGCGCTGCGCAGCGAGCAAATTGCCACGCTGCTGGCGCATGCGGTGGCCGATTCTGAACGCGGGCTGGGCCCCGAGAACCTCGATGTTCCGGTTGAAGTGCTCGATCGCGTCGCCACGTATTCCAACGGCGACGCGCGGTGCGCTTACAACGTGCTCGAAACCCTGGCGCGCAGCATCCCTCCCGACGCCGCAGGACGCCGGGTGGCCACGTCCGCGTTGCTGGAGCAACTGCTGCAGAAGAAGCTAATCCCTTACGACAAGTCCGGCGAAGAACATTTCAACCAGATCTCCGCGTTGCACAAGTCGGTGCGCAATTCCGATGCCGACGCCACTCTCTATTGGCTGGCGCGGATGATCGAATCCGGCGAGGACCCTATGTACCTGGCGCGGCGGCTGGTGCGGATGGCCAGCGAAGACATCGGTCTAGCGGATCCCAACGCGCTGCGCCTTACCATCGCTGCGATGCAAGCGTTTCAGTTTATCGGACCGCCCGAGGGGCACTTGGCGCTGGCGGAGGCCGCCGTGTATCTGGCGCTGGCGCCGAAATCGAACGCGCTATATACCGCGTACGGCGCAGTGCGGAAGGATCTCGATGCCATGTCCGCAGAGCCGGTGCCGCTGCACCTGCGCAACGCGGTGACGGGCCTGATGCGGAATATCGGCTATGGCGACGGCTACCAATATGCGCACGACGCCGAGGAAAAACTGACCGACATGACGTGCCTGCCCGATAGCTTGCTCGGGCGCACTTACTACCATCCCACCGATCAGGGAGTAGAAACACGATACCGGCAGCGCGTCGAGGAGATTCGGCGCATCCAACAGAAGGGACGCACACCGCAAAACGAGTAAAATGGATTCGTCACAGCGAGACGGCTCGCTACGGCGAAAAGGGCTACCGTTCGCGAGGTTGGTCGCGGCGAGCGGTGCTACCAAAGGCTGGAAAGTTTTCTCGAGACCCGAAACTGTGAAACCCGAAACTACGAAACTGCTGGTTAGACCACCTCGAAATGCACTCCGCGCGCTGCTCGCCGCGCTGATTCTATGCGCTGGCTGGATCTCCGCCGGGCGTTTGGCCGCGCGCGCGGTGCCTGTGCCGCCTGCCGCCGACAAGCACGGTCCCGACGCGCCGGTGTACACCTTGGATGAAGATTGCCAGGTCTTTGAGTTCTCGTACGACGATCGGGTAGCCTGCGGCGCGCACCGCTTGATGCGCAAGAAAAAATTCGAGTTGGAGCGCGACGATGTTTGGGTGGCCTCGCGCGAGGGCCATAAGAAAAGGATTATCGACGGTGAAAAATATCTGGTCGCCACCGCGGATACGCCGTTCAGCTACTTGATCAAAGGTTTCACCTGGTCGCCGGACGGCCATAAGTTGGCGATCGAGATTAGTACCGCCGGGTCATCCACGGATGAGGAGGATACTGCTCCGCACTCAGGCGAAGCCATCGCGCTAGTCACCGATGAGGGCCGCGAGATTACCATTCCCGGAATGAAGGGCAGCACCGTCGACGGAGCTACGCAGGGGGCCTTTCTGGCCGATAACAACACCCTTGCTTACCTGCAGCCGGCTGAGCACGCTCAGGACGTGATCGCGCTGCATACCGTGCGCATTTCCGACGGCAAGTTCGCTTCCCCGTTCGCGGGGCGGATGTTTTCGGCGGTCACCTGGGACCCGAAACATAGTGCCGCGGTGGCGGTCACCGATACGTGCCTCAACAGCCGCATCTGCCTGGTCCGGCTCGATCTGCTTCACGAGACCATCCAGGAACTTGCGCCGGTAAAGGAATATTTCGGCCAGCTCAGCATCTCCCCGTCCGCTACCAAGGCCGCCTACTTCAGCGATGGACAGACGTTGGAGATTCGCCCTTTCGGCGCCGGGACGCACACCCAACGCATTACCGCGGCCGCTGGGCAATATCAGTGGGACCACAGCGAGACGCGCATCCTGCTCAAGCGCGGCGCCGCCAATCGCTCGGGAGACCTGATGTGGGTGCGATTCTCCGACGGCGATTTCGAGCCCATCTTGCACGACCTGCTTTTTCACGATTTCAGCATTTCGCCGGACGGCGAATTCCTGGGCGTCACCCAAGTGGGCCTGCGGCATTTGACGGTCTATCCGCTGCATTAGCGGTCGTTGCACAGCCCTTGTGGCACAGGCGTTGTGGCACAGCGACTCCTCGCGGTGCGGACCAAAACCTCAAGATCTCGCCGCTAAAAACGCGAGTGCAATCCGCGAGCCGGCGGCACTTGTAGCCCGCCGCCAAATTGGACGGTTTGCAGGTGCGCAGCGCACGACGCGTTTGAGGGCAGCCATTCGACTGCGCTCCATGTACGATGGCTGAGCGAGATGCACCGCGGTGCTGGTGCGCGAACCAGGAGGAAAGCTTACGATGGGATTTTCCACGGACGCCATCCACGTGGGGCAGGAACCCGACGAAGGAACCGGCGCGATCGTCGCGCCGATCTATCAGACCTCGACCTACGTGCAGCCGTCGCTGGGCGTCGACAAGGGCTACGACTACGCGCGGACCAAGCATCCGAATCGCAAGGCGCTGGAGCGCTGCGTCGCGAAGCTGGAAGGCGGCAGCGCGGCGTATGTGTTTTCCACCGGCATGGCGGGTATCGATTCGGTCTTTCGCCTGCTGCGGCCGGGCGACCATACCATTTTGTCCGAGGCGGTTTATGGCGGGGTATTTCGCCTGACCACCCAATTGCTGGTTCAGTTCGGCCTGGAATTCAGCTTCGTGGATACTTCGAACCTCGATCAGGTTCGCGCGGCGGTGCGGCCGAAAACGCGGATGATTTACGTGGAGACGCCGACCAATCCCACCATGGCGGTCACCGACATTGCCGCGATTTCCAAACTGGCTCGCGAGCGTGAACTCACCGTGGTGGTGGACAACACCTTTCTCAGCCCCTACCTGCAGCAGCCGATAGCGTTGGGCGCGCACATCGTGGTGCATTCCATGACCAAGTACTTGAATGGCCACAGCGACTGCACCGGCGGCGCGGTGATACTCACGCGTCCGGACGACGCCGAGAAAATCTATTTTCTGCAGCGCTCCGCCGGAGCGGGTCTGGCGCCCATGGATTGCTTCCTCACGGCGCGCGGGATCAAGACTCTGGCGGTTCGCATGGACCGGCATAATTCCAACGGCCAGAAGGTGGCCGAATTTCTCGCGGCGCATCGGCCTGTGCGGCGGGTGATCTATCCCGGGCTCCCCTCGCATCCGCAGCACGAGATTGCCAAGCGCCAGCAGCGCGGATTCGGCGCGATGATTTCATTCGATGTGGGTTCGTTCGAGAACGTCCGGACGGTGCTCAATCACGTGCACCTGTGCTCGCTGGCGGAAAGTTTGGGCGGGGTGGAGACGCTGATATCCCATCCCGCATCGATGACCCACGCATCGATTCCGCGCGAGGTGCGCCAGAAAATCGGGATTACCGATGGGCTGATCCGCATTTCGGTGGGAATTGAAGACGTCGAGGACTTGATTGCGGATCTCGATCAAGCGCTGCTGAAAATCTAGAGCCTGAGAGTTATCTGGTAGTCGCACGCGCTCTATAGCAAAGACTGTACGTTGCTCTTCACCCACTGCAGATATGGGCGGGAGCCGGCGATGACCGGGAGGGCAATGATTTCCGGCACGTCGTAGCTGTGCAGGCGAACGATTTCTGCCTTCAGTGCCTCGAACCGACGCTGGGTGGTCTTCATGATCAAGAGAAACTCGCGCGCGGATTCCACCGTCCACTTCCAGCGGTAGACGGATTCCACCGGCGCGGCTACCACATTCACGCAGGCGGCCAGGCGCTTCTCGACCACCGTGCGCGCGATCTTCTTGGCCTCAGCTCGGGACCTGCAAGTGACCAGCACCACCATCGTTCCGCTCTGAGCCATACCGTGGACTCCGCTCTGGCGTGATTTTTGACCCGTCGTTACCTTTAGCGCTCTTCTTACTGCGAAACCCTGATGCGCGACACGCCATCGCCAAGATACAATACCGCGCGTGATGAACCAAGCTAGCTCCCGCTTTGCCTTCCCCGCCCCGGTGGCCATCAAGTTCGGGACTTCGGGATGGCGCGGCATCATGGGCAAAGATTTTAATTTCGCGGGAGTGCGCCGCGCTTCCGCCGCCGTTGCCGGCTACTTGAAGACCCAGACGAAAACTCCAAAAGTTTTGATCGGCTACGACACGCGATTTTTGTCCGACGATTTTGCGCGCGCTTGCGCGGTAGTGCTGGGAGAGCATGGCTGCAAGGTTTCGATTTGCGGGCTGGCAACACCCACCCCGGCGATTGCCTTCGCGATTCTGCGCGATAAGTACGATGGCGCGGTCAATTTCACCGCCAGTCATAATCCCGCCGACTACAACGGCCTGAAATTCAACGGCGCCGATGCCGGACCAGCGCTGCCGGAAGTAACCCGCGAAATCGAAAAGCGGGCTGCCGAGCTCGCCGGCCAGAATTTCGATGCGAACGGTCCGTCGGAATCTCACGCTTCGGCGTTCGAGCGCGTGGATTTGCGCGACGCGTATCTCGGCCGGCTGACCGAACTGGTTCGCTTCGAGACTCTGCGCGGCTCGAAGCTGCCGTTTGTTTTCGACGCGCTGCACGGCGCGGGAGCCGGATGGCTGGACAAGCTGCTGGCGGATCAGCGCGTCAAATTTAGTTCGCTGCGCACTGCACGGGACGTGACTTTCAACGGCACCGGTCCGGATCCTTCGGAGGAGAATCTTGCTCCGCTGCGCGAAGCCATTCTGCAAACGCAAGCCGCGGCGGGGATCGCCACCGATGGCGACGCCGACCGCTTCGGCATTCTCGATTCCGACGGCAGCTTCGTTTCGCCCAACCATATTCTCGCGCTGCTGTTCGACTACCTGATCGAAACGCGCGGGGCCAAGCTCGGCGCCTCGCGCAGCGTGGCTACCTCGCACATGCTGGACGCGGTCGCCAAACTCCACGGCGTGCCGTTATATGAAACGCCGGTGGGGTTTAAGTACGTAGGCGATTTCATTCGAAAGGACGCCGTCGTGATCGGCGGGGAGGAAAGCGCCGGGCTCACCGGTCGCGGGCACGTCCCTGAGAAGGACGGCCTGCTGGCGTGCCTGCTGGTAGCGGAAATGGTCGCCGCGCGGCACAAGTCGCTGCGCGCCCAAATTCAAGAGCTGTTCGGCCGCATCGGCGCGCAATTTTGGTCGATTCGGGTGAACCTGCATCTTTCGACCGAGATTCAGGCGGGATTGAAGGCCCGGCTAGGGGTTAACTTCCAGGACTTCGCTGGAAGAAAAGTACAGCGCATTGATCGCACCGATGGTTGTAAACTCCTGTTCGCCGATGGTTCGTGGATCCTGATGCGTCCGTCGGGCACCGAACCGGTGGTTCGCGTCTATGCCGAAGCGGCTACACCGGAAGCGTCGGAGAAGTTGGCGCAGGACGCGCAGCGATGGATCAACTCTGGGAATGCGCCTGAGAAAGCTTGAGTGGCTGCGTCACAAAATTTGGAATGAGCAAAGTTTGAGTTAATCCATGAAATTTCTGGACTCATGCCGTCAATTCGCGCGCCGCAACCTCAGCGTGCTGCTGGGCGTGGGACTGTTGTTGCTGGTGGTGCAGGATGTTTTTGGCACGCACGGCGTGCTGGCCATGCGCCGCTCCAAGAGAGAAGCCGCCGACATTCAAAAGGAAATCAACCGGCTGGAAAGCGAAAATTGCAGCATGGAACAGGGCGTAGAGAACCTGAAATCCGATCCGCAAACGATCGAGCGCATCGCCCGCGACGAAATGGGTCTGGCCAAGCCCGGCGAATACATTTTCAAGCTGCCACCGAAAGCGGGCTCGGCATCAACGTCATCGTCGGGCACGGTGTCCGCTGCGCCTTCCGGCTGCCCTGCCGCACCGCCGCCCGCAACGACCGGCGCTCCCACACCTCGCTAAGCCTGCCCTGTTGCCACTTTTTTCTGCCGCCACGGTAAGCGATCGAAGATTTCCGGCGGGCCATTCTTAAATCCGGTCCGCGCTACCGACAATGCCAACATGCACAGGAAAATAATGATCAGGCCACCGGTGGCCTGCGGAATCGTTTCGGTGCGCTTGGGCAAAAGCGAAAAGCGGCCGTAGACGAACTCGATGTGCACCCAATAGACCAGCAGCGACGTTTTTCCCAGTTGCAGCAGCGGCCTAAATCCTCGCGTGCCCCAACCCCACTGGCACCATGCGTAGCTCACACCCACCAAGAAGAATATGATCCCGGTACGCGCCAGCCAGAAATTCGGGCTGGAATGCCAGAAATCGTATACCGCATAGATGCGCGTGGGACGAGCGTCAAGCCACATCGCCAGCTCGTACATGCCCATGCCCGCCGCGCAAAACCCCAGGAACCAGAAGCGATGCTTCTTCGGCCAGTCGCCGACGAGCAACCATCCTGCCGCCAAACCGGCAAATGCAAAAGCCGCCCACGGGAAAAGCGGAAAGAGCCACGGTTGCGGCTTATCGAAGGTATGCACGCCGTTGACGTAGCTCTCGAGGTACCACGGCAGCCATCGCGGGCGGTGGGTGGTCCACAGCGGTGGGGTTACAACCGCGATCAAGATGGCGACGGCTGCGGCCAGAATCGCGCTGGCTTGGCGCTTGCTCGCCAGCCGGCAGACTACACCCATTAGCATCATCGAGATGCCGATGATATTGAGGACGTCGACGCGCAGCAAATCCGTCCAAGGCGCCCACGGCTGGCCGAGCACATACTCCTGCACGCGAAATAGCAAACCAAATCCCAGAATCTCCGCGCCGCGGCGAATCGTCTTTACCGCGATTTGATTCGCGGAAAAATTCTTTTCCCGCATGCGGTTGGTGACCAGCGCGAAGGAGATTCCGGCGAGGAAAAGAAACAGCGGCGCGGGCAACGTGCCGAGGAAGAAAGAAGTTTGCAACCACGACGTCTGTCGTGCGGCGCCGCCCAACCAGGAATCATAGCAATGCGTCTGGAACATCAGGACGCACGCCAGGCCGCGCAGCCAGTCGATGTAGTCGAGGCGTTGTTGAAGTGGCTTTTCCGGCACGCGTCGGTTGGTGTTCAGAGATTCAGACCGAACGCCACAGCATCCATGAGACGCGCGCGCAAATCAAGATTTTCCGAGGTGGGTCGTGGGCTGGTTTGAAACCAACAGGCGATGAATGCAGTCATAGAATGATCTTGAGAATCTTACTCATGCTCCCCTTGCCGTCCTCCTTTGATTCGCCGATTGCGGGAAGGGGTTGAAAATTTTTCGTGGAACCGGCGCCACTCGTACCGCGAGGACCAGCGGCGACGGCTCCAACGCTAGCGAACAACTCCGGTCAACGGGCTCGACGCCGTGGCGTAGAGCTTCTTGGGGATGCGGCCCGCGAGGAACGCCTTCCGGCCGGCCTCGACTGCGGCGCGCATGGCCTCGGCCATCAGCACCGAATCTTCCGCGCCGGCAATCGCGGTGTTCATCAACACGCCATCGGCGCCCAACTCCATCGCCAGCGCGGCGTCCGAAGCGGTCCCTACGCCCGCATCGACAATCATCGGGACTTCCGTGATTCGCTCGCGGAGAATGCGCAGGTTGGCCAGGTTTTGGATGCCCATGCCCGAACCGATCGGCGCTCCCAGCGGCATCACCGCCGCGGCGCCGGCGTCGATCAATTTTCTGGCCACGATCAGATCGTCGGTGGTGTACGGCAGCACGATGAAACCCTCGTTCACCAGCACGCGGGTGGCTTTCACCAGTTCTTCGGTGTCTGGAAAAAGGGTCTGCTCGTCGCCGATCACTTCCAGCTTCACCCACTCGGAGAGCCCCACTTCGCGGCCCAGGCGTGCGGCGCGAATCGCCTCGTCTGCGGAGTAGCAGCCGGCGGTGTTGGGCAGAATGAAAAGCTTCGAGCGATCGACGTAATCGAGCAGGGATTCCTTACTGCGGTCGGTTAGATTCACGCGACGGACGGCGACGGTGACCATGTCCGCGCCCGAGGCGGCGTGGGCGCGCGCCATTTCTTCGAAGCTGCGGTATTTCCCTGTGCCTACGATCAGGCGGGAGTGGAACGTTTTCCCGGCAATCACGAACGAATCGGTCATTTCTTTTCTCCGGGGTACATTCTACGCTGGAGTTTCGCGCGCGCCAACTCGCGGCCGGGACACAACCATTCTTATTGTGTCGGCTTAACAGTCTCGGGAATTCGTATCTAGATGGAAGCGGGATCTAAGGCTTTGCCGGCGGCGCTCGCATTTTCAGTGGAGACGATCTTGCGATTTTCGGCCCCGCCGACAGGAGTGGCTGCGCTAGGTCAGATTGAGGCGAGATCTTGTGGGCCGGGCTCTTCTACGTCGGCGTAGATGGAGTCGATCACGTCTTTGTAGCGCTGCTCCACTACGCGGCGCTTCAACTTCATGCTCAGGGTGACTTCGCCGTTGGCGATGGTAAAATCATCCTTCAATAGGGCTACGCGCTTGGGCTTTTCGTACTGCGCCAGGCTGGCGCACAGGCGGTCGACTTCGGCTTGGATCAGGTCGCGGAGCCACGCTTCCGAGACGACCTGCTCCGGCGAATCGTAGCGCTTCCCTTCTTCCCGCGCGCACGCCTCCGCCGCGGCAAACTGCGGCACCACCAGCACCGCCACAAATTTGTGCCGGTCACCAACCACCATGGCATTAGCGATATAACGGCTGGACTTTAGACGCCCCTCGATCAATTGGGGAGAAACGTATTTGCCGCCGGCCGTCTTCAGCAAATCTTTTTTTCG
>Ga0302326_10017910_pt1 | contig 14725 bp, 13 predicted proteins | sample Palsa_T0_3_FD_202264 | JGI IMG/M metagenome (GOLD analysis project Ga0302326, IMG submission 202264) | Peat permafrost microbial communities from Stordalen Mire near Abisko, Sweden - Palsa_T0_3 | ecosystem: Environmental > Terrestrial > Soil > Palsa > Peat permafrost | place: Sweden: Abisko... | reverse complement strand
CTTTCCATCTCGCAGTCCACGGCCTCTGCACTTTCGGCTGACTCCGAACCCATGCGCCATAAAAATAGAGTCGTGCGCACTCCGGGCATTGCTTCCATCTCCACCACTCGTTCCGCGCGCCACCCGGGCATGTCCCAATCGCGGCTCACAACGCGCGTGCCGGCGCGAAGCTGGCTGTAGAGTTGTTGCCGCAGCTTGGCGTTGCCGGGAATCGTCAGATACATCGTCACCACCGTCGCCGAATTCAAATCCACATCGCGCACGTCGCCTTCGATCAGCGTGACCCGGCGTTCCACTCGCGCGGCACGCACGGCAGCGCGGGCATCCGAAATCCGTGCTGAGTCCATCTCGATTCCCACGCAGCGAGCGCCGCGGCGCTTCGCGGCGGCAACAAGAATCTCGCCGTTTCCGCATCCCAGATCGTAAACCACGTCTTTTTCCGTTACTTCCGCAAGCTCCAGCATTCGATCCGCCACTGCGGCGGGACTAGCCACAAATGGCGCCAAGTCCGCCGTGGCCCGCGGACGCAGCCCCATGCCGTATGTTTCAAGCAGCTGAAATGGCCTCAGCAACGAGTAGAACGGCGACAGCGCACCCGGAAGATGTGCGCGCGACCAATCTTCTTCCGTCGGCGCCGTCGCCAGCCGAAATCCGTAGCGCAATCCTTCCGCCATGCTCTCGCGCATTTGCGCGCGGAATTTCATCCTCTGGAGAACGCCCGGCAATACCGGCTGATCGGCGAAAATGATTTCCCGCACCTGCGCCGCCATGGAATCCAGCGCCAGCGCCGCGCGGCATTCCCGGAGGATTGGCTCAGGCACGTCTGCGCCCAACAATTCGTTTGCCAGACGCAGTCCCAGCAGCAGCATGCGACGGCTGCCAAGTTCATTCGCGCGCTCCAGAACCGAAGAAAGATCCGCATCTCCACCGTCGACCAACTCCGCACCGTCAGCAATCCACTGCAGCCGATTCCAGAAGTGCTTGGCGCCGTGCACGCAAAGAAAATTCAGCAGATCGTCCATTCCCAACGTAGGGACCAAACGGCCGCCAACAGCCACGAATTGGAGCTGCTCGCGCAGCCTCTCCATCGGCAGGCCCTTGGGAAAATAGCGCAACGTTTGCTCCGTGTGCAGTTCGACAAGAAATTGGCCGCAGCTATGCTGTCGCGAATAAGCGTACTCGCCGGGCACAGCTTCGCGGGATCGTGAGTGCACGCGCGCCGGGGCATGCATTTCATATCCCAGCTCGCGCATTACCTGTTGCCCGCGCTCAATTTCTGCGTGCGCCAACAGCAAATCCAGGTCGCTAAACTCGCGCAGAGCCAGGTTGCGGTATGCCAGCGCCGCCAGCGTTGGCCCCTTGTACGGGATGCCTTGTATACCTGCGGCCTCGAGTGCATCCAGAATTCGGAGAAGCTCCCCGGAAAGCATCAAGCTCCGCCGCAGATTCTGTTGCGCGCCCTCGCGCAGATATTGCATCCAAACAGCCGGAATATTTTCGGGACAGATCCGTTCAAGGTTGCAGGCGAGCAGCGGAGTGATCCGATGATCCCAAGCCGATGTCGCCACCCCCTGCCAGTCCAGCGGTTGACGCGCCAGCGATTGAATGCGGTCGATAGCCGCCGCGTCGGGTTCCTTGCGGGCGCACAGGAGAAGCAGTTCCTTTTCCGGCCGGATCGCCAGGGTGGATAGATGGTCTTTCATGCCTTCTCAGGCGTCCCCATCACCACTACATTTTCCCGCGCACTCATGCAGGCAGAGAGGGACGCAACCGCGTTAGCATACACGGATTTCCGCGCAACGGCAGCCGCTAAGCCAAGGATTGCCGCGCGACCGCGCGTCAAATGGATGGGTAGATCGAAAAACCGTCCTGCGAAAACGGGAAGGCTCCAAATACAAGATTATATGCTTGGTTGTGCGAGTTATTCCTCACCCCGCCAATGGCTATGTGCACAGAAATTGAGGCGTATTTTATTCTCCGCTGACTCACGCGATAGTGCATGTTCGTACTCGGCAGGTATGGCACTGTAAATCTTTGCCAGCTGACTACAGTCCCAGTCGCTGTCGCCGTACACAGGAAAGTTCTCTGTATCGAATTGCACCGCCTTTTGAAAGATTGCGTGCAGGAACTCCGTATGTTTGATGACGCTTTGAAATGCGGCAGCGTAGAAATCGCGATACACAGGACTCAACTTTGCACTGTCGTGCGCAAATTCTTCCCAAGCCTCCATTTCAATATCTGATCGCGGAAGAGCCCGCAAAACCGCGATTCCTCCTGTTTGTGGGTTCAGTTCGTAGAGTTTTGTGGCGTAAACCATTTCACCGAGGCGAGACACAGGGCGCTTTTCAGCGATGAGTTCATTCAAGCCTTTCTCATCGTGCGCGTCAAGAATGCTCTCCAGAAGAGGCCGTTCATCGTTAGCATGGGAAATCAACAGCTTTACAGCGTCGTTTTCAACCTTGGCCTGCGCCCATATCGCCGGCACACCAACTGCCAGCACGCCACACATCAGCAATAACCGCATCGCTGCGACCCATAGGAACATATGCATTCTCCTGTTCATTGCTCTGGCGGCGACTTATGAGGTGGTTGCTGAACAGCGGCTGCGTCGGACTTCCACACCTGGACATTTTGACTATTGTTTGTCACGGTAATAGTTTGGAGTGGATCTGTTTTCGCCGTGCTATTCACGGTAGTCCTAGCTTCGTCCGCTGTTCGGATGCAACCGGTGGCGCCATGCTCAAGCTTCCCGTGCGAAATCCTCTGCCAGCACGCCGCACAATTCCGCCAGGCGCTCCGCTCCGCCTGCCGGAGAAATCTTTCGCAGCGGGACTTGCGCCACCACTCGCGCAATTATCGGAAATTCCCTGGCTCGCTGTTCGGGCGTCAGAAGATACTGCATATAAGTGTTGGCCAGCAGGAACTTCAATCCCTCCTGAGGATCAAGCGGTTCCACTTTGTGCGCGGAGCCGCCCTCTTCACGGTCCCCCAACACGTATATTGCGCCCAGCGGGAGCGCCTGACTGGCAAAGCGCGCACCCAAAGCCCCCCCAGTCGTTGGCGCGCCCAATTCCAGACTGCGTTTGTCCCAGTTCGGCGCAATTTCCGGCAAAGCGTCCGCGCGCCCATAAAATGATTGCGTCGCTTCCGGCGTCAGACAAATGCGGGCGTATCCCGGCTGGGCAGAAAACCCATTCTCGCATTCGAGGACCGCGGTCAGGTCGTCGGTCAACACGGGAAATCCCTGCCGGGCGAATGCCGCGGCCGTGGTGGATTTTCCGGCTCCCGCCGGCCCCAGCAAAACCAGCGCCCGGCCTCCGACGTCCACCGCGCTGGCATGTAAATTCAGGATTCCGCGCGAGTGCAACACAAATCCCAGAACAGGCCCCGAGAGATATGTCACCGTATCCTCAAAACTCGTCTCTGCCGGCCACCAGGCCCGAATTTCAGTCCCGGCAGGATCAATGAGGAACTGCGTGCCGTCGTCATAACGAAGGCGGTAGGTTCCTGGGCCGCGCAATTGATGCAGCGTCAGCAGGGGAATGCCGAACTCGCCCGTCCATGGGCTGATGTAGCGTATCTCTTCCTCGCCCTCATCAACGTGCGCATCCATGGAGCCCTGTGCGGCTTCGCCCAAAGGCGCATTTGGGAATAGCCAGACACGGAGGTCAATTTTGGAATCCGAGGGTACTTGAGAAAATCCGGGTAGCGGGCGATTTGCCCGAAGGCTCAGTCCGTAGATACTGTGGATGAATTCAGGCTCGACGGCTTCGGCGGGCATGCAAGGAGAAAAAGGAAGCGGCGGGGAAAATAAAAACAGAACTCGCTCAGCCCGTTCTGTTGTGGCCCTTGCCGGTGTTGTCTATTTTCCCTCGCAAGCCGGAAGTTTCCGTAATCTGGCGCATATCGCCGTGAACGCGAAGTTTAGGCTTGCGATAGACCTTTTTCGGACGATTGGTTTCAGCTGCGCTCATCTATAAACCTCCAGCACGGCATTTATACTTCACTTGCGCCAGGCTTTGCAACCAGTAATTCAGGCTGATGGTCCGAAGCTTCATCATCAGCCGCTGCTCATCCTTTTCCCCCGCGAGGGGTAGCTGGCGCTCCGGCGCTACATATTGCCTGGTTTCTTCCTCCAGTTCGATTTCATCCAGCCAGCGCGACGACAGTTGCCGCGCCAGCAAGGCTGCAGGATTGACCGGCAGCGGCGCCTTGGCGCGGAGCCGCACAGCATCCGGCAAGCGCCCTCGCATGGCCTCTCTCAATAGCCATTTGTCCGTGCACCATGGCAAAGGCGGCAGCGACAACGTCCATGCAAGCACCCGTAGATCGAAGAATGGCATCCGCAATTCAAACAAGATTCCCGTCGCGCCCGGATCAATGCTCTGGAAAAATGCCGGCCAAAACCCGGCCTCCAGCAGACCATGCGCGGCGGGCCTGAACGGATGATCACTGCGGCTGGGCCGTGAGAATTCCTTCCAGCGTTCCTGCAATCCGCAGCGCCTTGCGAACTCAGGAGCAATCCACTCGGGAAATGCCGCGCCCCGATCTCCGCCCAGCGGATTTCCAATTTTGTGCCGAAGTCCAGCAAGCAATGGCGGCAGCCGCCCATGCTTGCGAAAGCATTTGGCCACATCCGCCAGTGCCTGGAGCGGATGAAAATGTCTCAGTAACCACCCCAGGTAAGGACCAGACTGCGGATGCAAAATCACGTCTCCGCCCTCGCCGGCCAGGCCCACACGGCTATGCAACGCCGCAGCGCGATACAAACTCTCCCCAAAAGCTGCCAGCGGTTCGTCGGAAGGCTCCGGCCGAACCGTCCCGGAACGGCCTGCGGGAGCAAACAACGCACATTCATCCCCGGCCACAAACTCCACGGGAATTTGAAGAGCGTGAGCTGCGAGGTCGGCGAATTCGCCCTCGCGGTCATCGAAGAGCTTTTGATAGACAGCTGTGAACGCTTTAAGATTCGCGGGCTGCCCTCGCGCCGCCAGCGATTCCTTCGCCGTGGCCGCGATACTGGTCGAGTCCATCCCTCCACTAAAAAGGATCGACGCTCGGCCGTTTCGAATTCGGTCCGACACCGCTTTCTGTAGCCGCCCGCGAAACTCCTCGATGCAATCCTCGGCTCGGCGAAATCGCAAAGGTCCTTCACCCGGGCACGTCCAGTAACGCCGCAGGCAGACCTCGCCCGCTCTCCAAATAAAAACATGTGCTGGTGGAACACTCTGGATCTCGCGGAAAAATGTTGTTGCGGGATTCTGGTTATAGCCGAATAAAAGAAAATCCCCCACCGCCGCGTCATTCAACGCTTGCCCATCGCCGGCCCACTCCGCCAGGCACTGTAGCGTATTGCTCACGGCGAAGCCGCCTCGGCGCGGGGCATAGAAAAGCGGCTTCACACCCAGTTGGTCGCGCGCACACAGGAGCAAGTTTCGCTGTCCATCCCACAAAATGAACGAAAAATCGCCCAGAAGATGCTCGACACAGCGTTCGCCCCACGCCGCATACGCGCGCAGGATCAGTTCGGCATCATCTAGAGAGGTGCAGGGTTTCCCGGGCGCCGCTTGCAGCGCTTCAGCCAGCTTTTCGCGCGCGTCCAGCCGTGCGTCTGCCGCCACCCACGTTGCGCCGTCAAACGAAAGGGGTTGACGTTTGGGATGCTCTTGCTCGTCCGTGAGCAGCAACGCATGTGCCAGCGCCGCGCTTCCGCAGAGTTCATATTCCTGTGCGTCGGGGCCTCGAAAAACCAGAGATTGAAGGAGGGTCTGAATGCCGGACTTGCTGGCGGATGCACTTGGCGGCGCCACCAGCGCGGCAATGCCGCTCATGACGGCTGCTGGCCGGCGGACTCAATGGCGCGCGCGAAGGCCTTATATCCGCGGAAGATTTCCGCGTTGTCGTTCAGCACAACTCCCGAAACTTCCACCCAGGCATGCGCCCGCAAGTCTCCGCCCTCCTGGCGCACACCGATGCGTAGTTGCGTGGGAACACACTGCCGGCGCATCAACCACCACGCGACAAGCGAGCGCTCCAGGCACCGCGCGTGCGGCCAGCCTTCGCGCGCCGCGGCGTCCACCATCCGTGCAGTAAGACGAGCGCGTTCCATCGCCGCTTCCGAAATCGCGCCCTGGGATGCGAGTTCGCCCGGCGAAAGCCGCGTCAGCATCTGCTGCGTGCGCCGAAATCCAAACACACGCAAAGCCAGCGAAGCCAAAGGAAGAGCCATCATGGCATGAAGAAATACGCCACGCTCCGCGCTTCCGAGCCGACGAAATCGTTCCCACCGCGTCATGCCAAAGCCTCTGTGAGCCGAGTCGGCCCGCTCAGCGTCCGGACGGCGGCTCATTCGTTCGCGGCTCCGCCGCGCACACTTGTAATAATCCCGCGTCCAGCAATTTTTCCAGCAGTTCAAAAAGGTCGCGCTCGCATTGCCCCGCTTCGACGTCATATTCCTGAAGCAAAGTCCGCTTCACTTCGCGTATCGTGCGCGGTTCCTGCACCAGCGCCCAGACGCGTGCTCCCACCGGGTCCAGGCCGTAGTAAATTCCGTTCGCTATATGCAGAATCGCGGCCTCTTCTCCCAAATCGGCTGACACCTGCTCGGGACTAGCCACAACCAGGCTTTCTTCCGTTAGTTTAGGGATGGAGGCGTGCATGGCGTTCTCGCGTGACTAACCCTGCTAATCGAAAAATCCATATCGCAGTATGGCGTACAGAGCCGCCACGCCATCACGCCAGGTAATTTTTTTCCCCTCTTCGTAACTGCGCCCCGCATAGGAAATGGGAACTTCATAAACGCGCCACCGCCCTCGCGCCATCTTTGCCGTGAATTCCGGCTCGAACCCAAACCGATTGGACCTCAGCTGCATTCCCTGGATTACTTCTCGTCGAAAAGCCTTATAGCAAGTCTCCATGTCCGAAATTTTCAGGTTCGTCAGCGTGTCGGAAAGCAGGCAAAGGAACTTGTTGCCCACATAATGCCAAAAAAAATGAACACGTTGTGGGCCGCCGAGGAACCGCGAGCCATAGACCACATCGGCCTTCCCATCCCATAGCGGACCCAGCAGTTTAGGATAGTCTCGCGGATCATATTCGAGGTCCGCATCTTGAATCAGAATGACATCGCAGGTGGCCAGCTCGAATCCTCGCCGCAACGCCGCTCCCTTTCCTTGGTTTTTTTCCAGGAACGCGAACCGCATCGTCCGAAGGTCCAGCGTGCCGCTGCCGTTCAGGATTCCCACCGCCGATTCTCCGGCCGTCTGGCGCTCCCGAAATTCCCGCAGCCGTTCCCGCGTGCCGTCCGTCGAGCCGTCGTCCACCACGATGATTTCCTGCGCCAGTCCCGTAGCTTGCACCCGCCGCAGGCTCTCCTCAATGAACTCCCGTTCGTTGTATGCGGCCATTACCACCGAAAGCGTCAAATGAAACTCGCCGTGCTCCTGCGTCGCTGACTCGGCGTGCTGTGAGCGTCTGCGCTGCGCGCCCTCTTCCGAATAGGAGTGTGTCACGGACATTCCTTGCAGAAGATACCACGTCCGGCGCCTCTGTCGCCAAGAGTGAAAAACTGGGAAACATTAGAGATGTCGATGCTTGAGCGAATTACAATCGCTGAGGTAAAGTGGAAGGATGGCAACGGTCACAACCATTCCACATTACGACCTGAAGGCCGAATATGCCGAGTTGCGCGACGAAATTCTCGAGGCGCTCGACCGCGTCGGCCGCGGCACGTCCTTTTCACTGGGCCCCGAGGTCGGGGAATTCGAAAAGGAATTCGCCGCCTTCTGCGGAGCAAAATATTGCGTCGCGGTCAACTCCGGGACCAGCGCGCTTCACCTGGCTCTGCTCGCTTTGGGCGTTCAGGCCGGCGATGAAGTCATCACTTCGCCCAATACTTTCATCGCCACCGCCGAGCCGATTTCCTATCTGGGCGCGAAACCCGTCTTCGTGGATATTGACCCGGCCACCGCCAATATTGACGCGTGCCAGATTGAGCGTGCCATCAATTCCCGCACCCGCGCCATTATTCCCGTGCATCTCTACGGACGTCCCGCGGACATGGACGCTGTCCTGGAAATCGCCCGTCGCCATAAGCTCGCCGTCATCGAGGACGCCTGCCAGGCGCACGGTGCGCGTTATCGCGGTCGCACTGTGGGAAGCCTCGCCGACGCCGCGGCCTTCAGTTTTTATCCCTCCAAGAATCTCGGCGCGTATGGCGAAGGCGGAGCGCTCGTAACCAATAGCGACCGCATCGCCGAATTTGCCCGTGCGGCTCGCGTTCATGGCCAGCGCCAGCGCTATCTCAACGATTTCGTCGGTTTCAACTACCGCATGGACGGATTTCAGGGCGCGGTGCTGCGCGTGAAATTGCGCCATCTTCCGAAATGGGATGCCCGCCGCCAGGAAGTCGCCCACGCTTATCGCCAAATGCTGACCGGAACGCGTCTCGATATGCCCGTGGACGACCCGCGCGACGAATGCGCCTATCATCTCTTCGTCGTCTATTCGGATCAGCGCGACTGCGTGCGTACACAGATGGAAGCTCTGGGAATTGAAACCGCAATTCATTATCCCTATCCGCTGCATCGCCAGCCCGCCTACGCTTCGCTGGGTTATCCTTCCGGCACGTTCCCCCACGCCGAACGCGCTTGCGCCCGCGTGATGAGCCTGCCCCTGTTTCCGTCGCTGACCGATGAGCAAGTCGAACGAACCGCGAATGCCCTGAAATCCATCGCCGGTTAGCGAATCGCTCGCTTAAAATTTATTGAGCACTGGACTTACCAGGTTTTCCCGCCTGCCTCAGGCGTAGCCGAGTGGAGCCATTGCCCTGAGCTTGTCGAAGGGCGTTTCGGTGAGGAATCTATTGTTTGTAGAGACCGAGCGCGCGATTGGCCCGCAACGCGCCGAATCTGTTAAACTAGGCGTGTTATACCGCGCCTGACGACAATTCTGGATTCGTCCTAGAATTAATCCGGGCTGCTGGTCTTCAGCAGCCGTTTTTGTCCGCCGCCGGAAATCATAAATGAACGACAGCCTTCGCAATATCGCCATCATCGCGCACGTGGACCACGGCAAAACAACGCTGGTGGACGCCATGCTGCGCCAAAGCGGCATCTTTCGCGACAACCAGGAAGTGGCCGAGCGGGTGATGGATTCCAACGACCTCGAGCGCGAGCGCGGCATCACCATTCTGGCAAAGAATACGGCGCTGTTCTTCCGCGGCACGAAGATCAACATCGTGGATACTCCGGGGCATAGCGACTTCGGCGGCGAAGTCGAGCGCGCGCTGCGAATGGTGGATGGAGTGCTGCTGCTGGTGGACGCCAGCGAAGGGCCGCTGCCGCAGACACGCTATGTGTTGCAAAAGGCGCTGGCCGCGAAGCTGCCGCCTGTGGTGGTGCTCAACAAAATTGACCGCGGCGACGCGCGGCCCAAGGAAGTGCTCGACGAAATCTACGATCTCTTCATCGATCTGGACGCCACGGAAGACCAACTCGATTTCGCCGTCTTGTATGCCAACGCGCGCGACGGGATAGCGTACCGTTCGCCGGGCGACGGCTCGAAGGACCTCCTGCCGCTATTTGAGACCATTGTCGATTCCATTCCAGCACCAGCAAGCGATCCGGACGCGGCGCTGCAAGTGCAAGTGATGAACCTGGACTACAGCGAGTACCTGGGCCGCATCGCGATTGGCCGCGTGTTCAATGGCATCCTGCGGCGCGGCGCCCAAGTAGGCATCAGCAAGCTGGACGGTACGCTTATTCCGGCCGTCATCACTAAGTTATATACATTCCGGGGCCTGTTGCAGGACGAAGCGGAAACCGTTGCCGCCGGAGACATTGCCGCCATTGCCGGCCTGGAAGGAATTCAGATCGGCGAGGGCTTGACCGACCTGGAACGTCCGGTTCCGCTGGATCCGCTGCTGATTGACGAGCCCACGCTGGCGATGGTGTTTACGGTGAACAACGGACCGCTCTCGGGGCGCGAGGGTAAGTACGTGACCTCGCGCGACCTCCGCGAGCGTCTGCAAAAAGAATTGCTGACGAACGTCTCCATCCGCGTCGAGGATTCCGACACGCCGGAATCTTTTCGCGTGCTGGGCCGCGGCGAACTGCAACTGGCGATTTTGATCGAGACTATGCGTCGCGAAGGCTTTGAGCTTATGGTCGGCAAGCCGGAAATTGTTGTGCGCACCGAAGGCGGGCGAAAACTCGAGCCACTCGAACGCCTTGTGATTGACTGCCCGGAAACTTACATCGGGATCATCCTGGAACACCTCGGCACGCGGCGCGGCGAAATGGTGAAAATGGCCAACCACGGCTCCGGGCGCGTGCGCATTGAATTCAGCATTCCCGCGCGCGGACTCATCGGACTGCGCAGCCAATTGCTGACGGACACGCGCGGAACGGCGCTGGTTCATTCCATTTTCGACGGCTGGACGGATTATGCCGGAGAAATGGCGCTGAGGCCCACGGGCGCGCTGGTGGCGGACCGTCCCGGAGCTTCGACTGCATACGCGCTGTGGAACGTGCAGGAGCGCGGCGAACTTTTCATCGGCCCAACCATCGAAGTTTACGAAGGAATGATCGTCGGCGAAAATTCGCGCGAGTCGGATATGGACGTGAACATCACCAAGGAAAAGAAACTCACCAACATGCGCTCATCCAGCGCCGACGAGGCCATCCGGCTGGTTCCGCACCGCGAGTTGAGTCTCGAGCAGGCCATCGAGTTTATTGCCGACGACGAGTTTGTCGAGGTGACGCCGAAATCCATTCGCCTAAGGAAGAAAGTCCTGACAGCGAGCAAACGGCCGCGCCGCTGGCAGGAAATTCGCGCCAGTCTGGAAACCGCAAAGTAGCCCAACTTTTACCGCACGACTGCCCGCGTTGTCCCGTGATTTGATTTTGCCAATCCGAACCCAGCGGCGCCATGAAACGTTGGACACTGTCCACAATATTTGAGGTGCAGCCAATATCCTTAATAATCTCACCAGCAGGAATCAGGATGTTGTAGGAGTTTGCCCTGGCCGTGTTCGATGACATAGGGACAATTACGACCGTTCTTTGCACATTCACTGACCGACGACACATTACGACGCATGGATGTCTACCGGATTGCTTTGAATATCGCAGCTGGCGCCCTCCTATGATAGAATAAATGATGTTCTAGACCCTGATCTTTAGGAGGCGCTACATGGAATGGACAACACCGAATTTTGAAGAAGTCAGTCTCTGCTGTGAAGTCAGTTCATACGCCAACGCCGAACTGTAGCCTGTAGGAATGTTGATTCGCGTCCTCGGCTCCGCGGCCGGGGGTGGTTTTCCACAATGGAATTGCGCCTGCGCTAATTGTTCCCGCCTGCGCGCAGGCCGGGTGAAATCGAAACCTCGAACCCAAGCCCAAGTAGGTGTATCTGCCGACGGAGAAAAATGGTTTCTCGTGGGCGCCTCGCCCGACCTGCGTCTGCAAATCGAAGCCACGCCCGCTTTATTTCCGAGACATGAAACACGCGGAAGCCCCATCGCCGGGGTCGTGCTGCTTTCCGCGGAGCTGGACCACGTGCTTGGATTGCTCAGCCTGCGGGAACGGCATCCTCTCCGCGTCTATTCAACAAGTTCGGTCAGACAATTGACGGAGGACAACGCGTTTTTCCGCATGCTGAAGCGGGATCTGGGGCAATGCGAATGGACCGATCTGGAACCCGGCTATAAAATCGGATTGCAGGACTCCGTCGGCCAGGAAAGCGGTTTGACGATCTTCCCAGTCACCGTGGGGCAACGATTCCCATTTTATGCAGGAGCGGAACGACGAATCGCATTAAATCCCGCCGAGGCCGTGATGGGACTGCTCCTGGAGGGGCCGAGCCAACGACGAATGTTCTACGCTCCGGGACTGCCGCAGGTCACTCCCGAGTTATTGGAGATATTTCGAAGCTGCGATTTACTGCTGCTGGACGGAACGTTTTGGTCCGATGACGAATTGGCGCGCACGACCGGGCAAGGGGCTGCGGCACACGAAATGGGCCATCTGCCCGTCGGAGGTTCCAGCGGTTTGATTGCGCAACTGTCCGGATTGCGCGGTCCGCGAAAAGTGTTGACGCATATCAACAACACAAGTCCCATACTGGACGGAGACGGTGCGGAACACCGCGAGGTGGCCGCCGCCGGATGGGAAATTGCGGAAGACGGATGGGAGTGGGAGCTGTGAATCCCGAGCCAAGCCAGGATCTGGGCCGGGAACCAATCCGCAAGCTGCTCTCTCCCGCGGAACTGGAAGCTGAACTTCGCGGGATTGGCGCGCGACGCTATCATCACCAGCATCCTTTTCATTTGCGCATGCACGACGGAAAACTGACGCGCGGGCAGCTTCAGGCGTGGGTGCTGAATCGTTTTTATTACCAGAGCCGCGTGCCCATCAAAGACGCGGTGATTCTGTCGCGCAGCGAAGACCACGAATTTCGCCACGCGTGGCGCACGCGCATCGAGGATCATGATGGAAAGCCCGGCCAGCCGGGCGGCATTGAACGCTGGCTGCAACTCGCCGAAGCCACAGGACTTCGCCGCGAGACCGTGATGGAAGGGAAAGGCGTGCTCCCGGGCGTGCGATTCGCCGTGGACGCTTACGTTCACCTGGTGCGCGAGCGCAGCTTTCTAGAGGCCGTGGCGTCATCGCTGACGGAATTATTTGCAGGCTCGCTGATTACGTTACGGCTCGATGCGCTGCGGCGGCATTATCCGTGGCTGGCGGATGGCCTCGGTTATTTCGAGGCGCGCCTGATGCAAGCCCCCGCAGACGCGGATTTCGCTCTGCGCTGGGTGCAACAGGAGGCGCGGACGCCGGAAGATCAGGAGCGGGCGTGCCGGGCGCTGGAATCCAAGTGCGAAATTCTGTGGGCACAACTGGACGCAATTTACTTCGCGTACGTCGAGCCGGGCTGGCCCGCGCCGGGCGCATTCGTGCCGGAGACGGCGTGATGGGTTTGGCACGCGAGGCATGTCCGCGTCTGGCGAACGGCTGCCGTTTGCAGGAGGGCGCTGCTAGCGGCCCCGTGCTGCTGATGCCGGAGCGCGCGTTGCGACTGAATCCGCCGGGCCTGCGCATTTTACAACTCTGCGACGGCAAGCGCGCTATCAGTGAAATTCTATCGGCGCTCTCCGCCGAATTTCCCGGTGCACAAGCTGGACGGCTGGAAGAGGATACCCTCGGCTTTCTCGAACGCCTGCATGCAACGCGGGCGATTGATCTGGAATGATGCAAGGCCCGCTGGCATTGATCGCCGAAGTGACGCACCGCTGCCCGCTGCACTGCGTCTATTGCTCGAATCCGCTGGAGCTCAGCCGGCAGCAGGAAGAATTGAAGACAGGGGCGTGGGCTGGCGTCTTTGAGCAGGCAGCCGCAATGGGCACACTGCAATTGCATTTGACTGGAGGCGAGCCTCTGGCGCGCAAGGATATCGCGCGGTTGGCCGCAGCCGGCCGCGCGGCGGGGCTTTACGTCAATCTGATTACCTCCGGCGTGGGCATGACTGAACAGCGCCTGGATGAGCTGGCGCGCGCCGGAGTGGAACACATTCAGATCAGCCTGCAGGATTCGCGAGCCGAAGAAGCCGACTGGATTGCGGGCACACAGGCACACGCGGCAAAACTGGCGCTGGCGGCGCTGGTACGTATGCGCAAGTTGGCGCTTACGCTGAACATCGTGGTTCACAGGGCCAACCTCGATCGCATCGAGGAAATGATTGCCTTGGCAGAAGCTACTGGCGCGGACCGGCTCGAGATCGCGCACGTCCAATATTACGGCTGGGCGCTGGCCAACCGCGAACAGCTTCTTCCCACACGCTGGCAAGTTGAGCAGTCGCTCACCGCCGTGGAAGCCGCGCGGGAACGTCTGAAGGGACGAATGCAGATTGATTGCGTGACTCCCGACTATTATGCGCGCTTCCCCAAAGCCTGCATGGGCGGCTGGGGACGCAAAATCATTCTGATTGACCCCGCCGGGCGGGCGCTTCCCTGCCACGCGGCGGGAGTGATACCGGGCTTGTCATTCGATAACGTAACCGCACATAGGTTGCGCTGGATTTGGGAAGAATCGGAAGCATTCCAAATGTTTCGCGGCGAGGGGTGGATGCCGGAACCGTGCCGAAGCTGCGACAGGCGCGCGCTGGATTTTGGCGGATGCCGCTGCCAGGCACTTCTGCTGGCGGGCGATGCCGCCAAAACAGATCCCGTCTGCGAGCTATCCCCGGATCATGCGGCGGTGCAAGCGGCAATTGAGCGCGCGCAAGAGGCGATTCAGAATTCGAGCGTTGGAGCGGGCCAAGTACCCGACACGCGCTCGAATGCACTAGAGCTCATTCATTTGGCCTCCATCCAGACGGAGTGGCGATACCGGACGAATCCTTCCCGCAATTAGGCCTGCTCATGGGCTGAATCGAGCGCGCGGGCGGTGACGGCGTCGCTCCGGACGACGCGTCCGCACGGGCACGCCGTTGTTGTACAGTGCTGCGCGAGTTCTTCCGCGCCATCGACACAGCAGCGTCGGGCGCGCGCCGCATTGGATCAATGCCAGCTAAATCCAAATGTGTGCAAAACAGGACAGTGTAGTGCACCCCACTAATTTAGACAGTCAGGGCCTCGTTTTTTAGTGCAGCTGCAAAAGCCAAGAAGGCCTCGTGCGGGGTTCGATTGTTGACTCCGCGATGAGGCCGGTCGTGATTGTACTCCTC
>Ga0302326_10017909_pt1 | contig 14726 bp, 11 predicted proteins | sample Palsa_T0_3_FD_202264 | JGI IMG/M metagenome (GOLD analysis project Ga0302326, IMG submission 202264) | Peat permafrost microbial communities from Stordalen Mire near Abisko, Sweden - Palsa_T0_3 | ecosystem: Environmental > Terrestrial > Soil > Palsa > Peat permafrost | place: Sweden: Abisko... | reverse complement strand
TGACTTGTTCGCTGCCTGATTGTGTCGTACTGATCTGGGCCATGGCGAGCTCCTTTCCACAAGGACCATTTGGTGTGGCAATCCGATTCAACCGGCTACCGAAATGCCCGGCTTCGCATAGCGAAAGCACGGGTTAAAAGTCATTCCTCAGAAATCCGCATCCAGCACGATGCGGTAACGCGCCTTGCCGGATTCCAGCCGGGCGAAGGCCTCGTTGATCTTGCTCATCGGAAAGTGCTCGGTCTGCGGGCTGACATTGTGCCGTGACGCGAAGTCGAGCATCGCTTCGATCCCTACCGGTGAGCCAGTCGGCGAACCCGAGACGCTGCGTTGCTGCAGGATGAGCGCGAACGCCGAGACGGGGATCGGTTCAAGCACCGCGCCGACGACGTGCAGCCGGCCGTTGGGTCCGAGCGCGGCGACCATCGTGTCCCAATCGAGCTTCACGTTGACGGTGCTGATCAGCAGGTCGAAGCTGCCAGCGAGCTTTTTGATCGCCGCCGAGTCTCTGCTCGACACGACGTGATGCGCTCCGAATCCCCTGGCTTCGTCGAACTTGCTCTCGCTGGAAGTGAACGCCGTCACATCGCAGCCGTATGCCGCGGCGAATTTGACCGCCATGTGCCCTAATCCGCCGATGCCGATGATTCCCACACGGTCGGTCGGCTTGGCGTACATCACCAGAGGTGAAAAGACGGTGACGCCCCCGCACAACAGCGGCCCGGCTTCGGCGAAGTTCAGTTTTTCCGGCAGGGGGATAACCCAGGCCCAGTGCGAGCGGATGTGGGTCGCGAACCCGCCGCGATGACCGACGATGGTCGGCTGCGCTTGCGGGCAAAGGTGCTGGCTTCCCGACATGCACTGGCGACAGTGCATGCAACTCCCCGAAAACCAGCCGACGCCGACGCGCTGTCCGACCGTCAGTCCCTTGCTGTTTGGACCCATGGCCGTGATCCGGCCGATGACTTCGTGACCGAGAATCGCGGGGTACTGCGAAATGCCCCATTCATTGTTCAAGACGGAGACATCGGAGTGACACAACCCGCAGGTTTCGACAGCGACTTCAACGTCCTCGCCCGCGAGCGGTCCGAGATCAATGCTTTCCAGCACCATCGGCTGCTTCGCCGACTTCGCAACCCATGCCTTGTAATTCATTGCGTCTCCTTAATGAATGTGCGCGAGTGCGCGCCCCTGCATGGTAACACGCTGCCCTCTGGGCAGCCGCTAAAAATGTTTCGAAGCGCGTCGTCGCGCAAATTGACGAGCGCTTAATGCGCGCCATCGTAGAAGAACTGCTCGCGCGTGATCTTGTCGTCCTTGACAGTGTAAAAGGCAGGCGAAGGGAAATCTATTTGACGATGGTATCCGCGATATGTTCGGCCCGTACACAGCCGGGCAATTTCACGCGGCAAGGCACTGCTCGGCCGATACAACATACCCTGCCGCGTCGGGGTCGGCGCACTGGATTCGCCAAACCAGATCCTGGAAGTGCCGCAGGCTGCACTTGTCTGGGCAAAAAGCCTGCTGGGCGGGCGCAAGTGGTGATGAATCAGGCTGGTCGCGAGGGCACACAGCGCGGGCAGCCGCAAGAGGAAGAGCCGCGAAGGCGCGAAGGCGCGAAGCCAAACGCGAAGCGGGGGGAAAAAGCACGGGCGCGAAGAAAGGGGCGAGACGCCCAAGAGCCAAGGAGCATCCCACGTGGCATGGGCATCCTGCCCATGTAAGCGGCGTCCAAAATCACAGGTTGAGCGGGATCGCGCCCACATTCATCCTCAGCTCCTGAGTTCCGTGCCGTCCCCTTTTCCTCCCTCCCAATCAGTTCATCCAGCGAATCTTCCCTCGAACTCTCGGCTGCGGTTTCGGTGTTGGTTGGTGCCATTCAGCGCCCGCCCCACGGTAGACGGCCAATGATAAATGCTTGCCCACTCGGGGGCAAAGCGGCGCGGCACGCCCGGACGCCAACCGGGTGTGGCCGGATTTTTCGGCAACTCCGTTAGCCCCCGGCTTCGCCGGGGTTCAACCCCGGCAAAGCCGGGGGCTAACGGAAGGGGCGCAACAACGGTCGCCACAAACTTTGACCAAGCCCATGCCAACCTCTGCCCGATCGACGGGAAAAAGATCGCTGCGCTCCTGCTTGTTTGGCCGGATTACCGGCCAACGCCGCGGCGTACCGCGGCCATGGGCAGGGATGCCCATGCCACGTCCATTCAGCCGCCGCAAGCGTTGTGCACCGCCGGGTCGCGGCGATCCGGTCGTCGCTGTTTGATTCGCACGCACGGGGCCGAAATGCGCGGAGCCGGGGATGTACATCCGCGGCTTCGACCAGCAAACGATACAAGTCAGGTGAAAACGCTCTAAATACGGGCAAGTGTCGGCAACGAAGAGCCCGGCCCGAGGACCCAAGCCGTGGGCGCGCGACGTTAACTACGGGCTGCCAACTCGGCTGCGCCGACGCCACCATGACGTAACGCCCAAGACCAGGCTGATTCCGGCCGCGCCGGCAATTCCGATCCACTTGATCGAGCCGGCCAGCTCTCGTGCGGTCGATGGAATGGATTGCATTGCCATGGAACCGACGCTGGTTTTTTCGCGAATGACCGTTCCATCGGGAAGTTCGGTGACGCGCTCGTCGGGCGCGAGAGCTACATCGATTCCGTGCCAGAGAACCACGCCGGCGGCCACCACGACAAGCGGGCCGGTTGTCCCGGCAAGATTGAACACCCTGGCGTCGGGCCTGCTTGCCAGCGCGCTCAACAGACCGCGGCGTTCAGCGGCCGGCAGGGCGTTGATCGCATTGGGACGCAGCGCTGCGATTGCGCCATTTGCCTGATCCTCGGTCAGCGTTGTGGCTAAATCGGCTCCCTCGGGGCCGTAGTGCTCAACGAGCTTGAGTCCAGCGCCTGGCAGGCGGGTCTCGCCGGCGAGTGCCGCCTTTCGCAGGGCGATGGAGCCGAGAGATTCAATCCCGTCCTCAACGCCGGGCCGGGCGAGCGTCGCAACGGCTGACGGCAGCCCCTGGTCGGAGATATCTTCAAGAAGCGGGAGCGAATTGCCGGAAATCGACTTGAGATCGAATATCAGCGCCTCCTGGCGAGAGGCGAGGATGCGTTCCAACTGAGATTTCGCAATCTTGCTCCCGGCGCTTCCGGCGGCCTCCGTCGCCTGTGCCATCAGCCGCTCGGCGGTTTGCCGGGCCATCGCGTCGCCGCCAAATTCGGCTGCGTCGTTGCCGAGCGCGTCTACGATCTCCCTGCCGACAGTGGTCACAACCTCCGCCTCCTGCGCCCGCGCGGTTCGAGTGGGCGCAACGACCGCCGCGATCGCTATCCCGGTGCTCAATGCAATCGCCCAGAATTGGGATTTCATTTTGCCGCCTCCTCAAATTGGGCCCTTAGTTTCTTCGCCAGTTGTTGAACTTGCTGCACGGCAGCCTCGTCGTAGATCGCTTGTATTCCGCCCGGCCGCTGCTGATCACCGTGCAGTATTCTGTTTTCGACCTGAGTGAGCGAGGCCGTTACCACGCCGATCGTTCGCTGCTTATTTTTATGGCTCATCCAGTAATCGACTCCGATGCCGGCCAAGAGGCCGGCCGTCGCCCCGGCGACATTTCCCAAACCGGGGACTTCCGATCCGGCACCGGCGCCGGTACCCGCCAAGACCGCGGTCCATCCACCGGCGGCGAGGACCTCTTCGGTGAGCACATACGCGATCGCTCGTTCGGCGATGATCATTGCCGCGGTGCTTACCGCAAACGCAGCAGCCGATCGTCCGGCGGCAACTTCGGCGACGCGATCGCGATTGATGTCCTCGATCGCCGACTCAAATTGCTGCTGAGAAAATTCATCGAGCTGTTTCTGATCGATCTCGATGGCAGCCGGAAGGTCCGCTGCGCTCAGGTTGGACTGAATCGCTTGCAACGATTCATTGCGATTGACTCGAAAGTCCTGCTCCAGTTGCCGGATTGAGTCAACAATCGCATCCCTGATCTTCGGGCCGCTGGTGATATTCTGCTCGTAGTTCCAACGCACGTGATCGGCAACGGGCTGGATGGTGCTGTCGTCGTACCACCACCGCTCAAACGTCCCCTTTCCCGCCAACCAGGTTGTTTTCACGCCATTGAGTGGTCCGATGATGGCGTCGGCGAACCGCGGTGCGCCGCCTCGTGCTGCATCGAAATGGGCATGAATCCTCGCGATCGCACGCTGGCAAGCTCCAACGTCCCGCATGTGCAGTTGTTCGAGCACCGGCTGGACACGCTCGTTAAATACCGCCATCGCATCAAACTTCGGTTTATTATTGTTGCTATTAATGGCAGTCGTCAAGGCGGTGATTCCTGTCGGACCGGCGCTGGGGGGCGGCTGGGCCGGCGTTTGGCTGATCGATACATACAAGATCACGTTCGAAACCACCGCTATGCCGAGAACGGCATAAACCGGAAACAGCCAGCGCGAGCGCGCCTGGACTTTTCGCTGCGGTCGCGCGTATTCGATGTTCCGCATGAGTCCGCTCCGGCAGGGTCGCCGATACCTTTCCGTAATGATAGGCCGAAGGTAGCCGTCCTTAGTAGGCGGTGGGCATGCAGGGTGGCAACACGGGCGGGACGCCCATGCCACTCCAGCCGTCCTTACGCGGCGGGCAGGGAGATTGTACGGCGACACGGGTCGGGAAACCCCGGTACTATCATCTTGCCGGTGAGCTACCGTCCCGCCTGAACGTTAATCGCCTCTCCGATGTACTTCACCACCGAGTCGGGTCGGTCGGTGTCCCCGCCACCCACGCCATGGCCTTCGCCGACGAACACCAGATGGAAATGATCCTCTTTGAGCATCGTCGGGAACGAACCCTGGCGGGCACCGAGCGGCGCCGGCATGTCCGCCACCTCGCCCGCGGGGATCTGCTTGCCCGTATCGAAGTCGGTCCAAGCTGCCTTGCCGGGCAGGAAGACCTTCCGGCTCGTCGCGCCCGCCTCGGTTACCGGGTTCACCAGCAGCGCGGGGCCAGGCGATCCAAGTTAATAGTCTCCGAATTTCCGAACCAACCACACTATGATCAACGCACCTCGGACGGGCTGTGAAGTCATCATGGGAGGACTTCTTCCACCGGCCCCGTCCCCATTCCATCGGGAGGCTGAACCTTGATGATCTGCGACCCTTCAGGGCTCATCATTGGAACCCAGTCACCGCTTGCGGGTTTCTTCACCAACAGATGCGCGGACCCGGCGGGGGAGGTCGCGGACCCGGCCTGCGGGGAAACGAACCGCTCCATGGCCACGGCATCGTATTTTGCCACGTACTGCACCCAACGGGTGCGACCATGGTTGCTGGTCAAAACACGGGCCGCCACCGCCTCCTGCCCGTCATGATCGAACGGCGGGATCTTGTTCAGGTCATCGACGAAAAGCGTTACGCCGTCGTCGCAAGTGTAGAATGCTTTGGTTGAAAAGGCGGGCATGGGGCGGCCCTTCCTGAATCCCATTCCGATGAAAACGCAGGCAATAACAATAACGTCGCCCACGAAGCCCGAGATGAGGCGCGGGTGCTTCCCAATTTGTTCGCGGAGGGCGGTCATAGGCGTTTGAATTATTGGTTGATGCCGATCTCATACATCTGCTGGAAGTAGACGGCTGGTACGCCGGGGATTACGGCGCCGGTGGCCGGGTTCACGTCGTTCGGCGAGAGATCGGCGCTGAAGATAGCAACCTCATCGATCGTGCCGGTCCACGCCTGGGTATATGGGTAGTGACCAATCGACAGGTTTCCCTCTTCCCCCGTGTGCGGTGATAACGTGTCAAATGAACTGTATACTATGTTCTGGCCGTGAGCCGAACCCGCCAATTGCCCATTTAGATACGCTTTCATGAGGCCGCTCCGGGTGCTTACGGTGAAACACCAGAGCGTCCAGTTCGACGCCGTTGAATAACTCCATGGCGCCGAGACCTGATTGTACACGGTGGAAGAGGTGCCCGGCCCGCAGAGATATGCGACGTTGGTCCAGGGAAGCTGGACGTTTATTGCGGGATAGTAGCTCGAACCGGTGTTTGCCTGCCAATAGAGAACCGACTCCCATGTATTGTTGAGTTGTGAAGGTGGTACATAAACCCACATCATGATTGTGAGTGCCTGTGTTTTCCGAAGCAAATTGGCCAGATTGGCAGTGTACGTGGGCGTGACTTGAAGGATGGGGTGGTCATCGTAAAACGTGGGATCGTGTTTGAAAGTGAGCGCCGGCTTACCCCTGAACCGCCCATCGTTCGCCCAGATAGCAGTCATGAGCACCGGATCAACCAGGGGCAGATACCCGGTGCTCCAGTCGATCACCGACCCGTTGAGGCCGGAAGGAACCAAGCTCAAGGCCGACTCGTTATTGACGGCCATATTGGTGATGACATTGGTGCCGCGGTCGTTCTGGAAGTTGTAGTACAGTGCGATGTCCGGATACGTGGACATATCCCGGCTGAAAGCTTGCCAGCGCACGTAACGAGCTTGCTGGCGGGCGTTGGCCAATGCGGGAAGCAGCAGGGCACCTAAGACAGCAATTATTCCGACGACGACAAGCAGTTCCACGAGGGTAAAACCGGCGCGGCGCCAGGCATCCGCTGCGGCCGGCAGGCTCCGGCACGAAGGCGCCCGCCGCGGCGGACGGGTTTTGTCATGGCGGGGAGAGGGACTTAGGGGAGCGGCGTGCGAGCTCTCCACCGTCAACGGCTCTACTGCTATTCGATCGGGCGCGGAGGACGACACGGAGGCGTAGCCGCCGGATTGGCAGGGTCCTCGAGCGTTCATGCTCGTCAATTTACCTCCTCGACGTCCAACGACCGAAGGATGATTTCACTCTGCGTTCGCGACTGCCTTCCGACGCCGGCGGCGAGCGGTGAGCAACGGCAACGCGCCGGCCAGAACCAGCATCGCGGTGCCGGGCTCGGGCGTGGCGCTGTAGATCAAGTCAAGGTCCTGGCCCGATGCGCCCAAGCCAGAATCGCCGACCACTTCCAGTTGCCAGGACGTGGTCAGGCCGCTGGCGGAGCTGGGCGCGGTAAAACCGCTGGTGCTGAGCACGAAATCGCTGGGATCCGCGGTGCTGAGGTTTGTGTTGTTGCCCACGGGATTCCCGTTCAGCGAGATGCCGTTCACGGCGGTCGCGATAGGGAAGCTCTGGGTTCCGGCCCCGAAGCCCGCCGAGGGCATTCCGGTAATATTGACGGTGAAGGAACTGCCAGAATTGAGCGGCGTACCGCTGCTTCCGAGGGTGATCGATTGGGTAGCGATTTCGTCCCAGCCGGTCGCTCCGCCCGCGGTGCCCGAATGGTTCGTGTCGGCGTTGATTTTCCACGTATAGGCACTGCCGGCGCCCAGCGCCACGCCGCTGCTGCTGTAGCTGGTCAACAGGCCGGTCGCACTGGTGCTTGCACCTGCGGCGATCGTGCCACCGCTGTTGACGGTAATCGCCCCGTTGGACGAACCCGAAGTGCCGACGTAGCCGCTGCCACCGAGCGTCGCGCCGCTTTGCACGGTGACCGTGCCGGTTCCGGTACCGGAGGATCCGCTTGTGTTATTCACCCGTAGCGTGCCGGCACCGATCGTTGTTCCACCCGTATACGTGCTCGCAGCAGTCAATGTTGTTGTACTGCTGCCAGTGAAGGTGATGCCGCCGCCGGTCACGGAACCAATCGAGGCCGAGGCAGTCGCCAAACCGGCTGTGGCACCCGCGCCGACTGTGCCGCTGCCGCCAACGAGTGTGATCGTCGGCGTCGAGGTGTATCCCGAGCCCGGGCTGGTGATTGTGAAGCCCGTGATCGTTCCGGTAGTCGGATTGAAATTCGCGATGGCCGCCGCTCCGGTGCCGCCACCACCGGAAATGACCACGACCGGAGCACCGACGTAGCCGGAATCCGTGCCCCCGAGAACGATGCCGGTCACTCCGTTACCGGAAGGCGCCAGGAGGGCCCCAGCCACGGTGACGCTAAACCCGCCATTGTTGATGACGTTTGTGCCCCCTGACTGGATGTAGGTCTTCACCCCGCTCTGAATCAGAGCTGTTGCATTGGCGGCGGTAGCGATCAGGGTGCCGCCATTGAGGGTCAGGATGTTGTTTGAAGTGGTGCCGAACGAGGAAATGAAGGAGGTGTTGAGCGTGCCGCCATTCGCCACGGTTACCAGTGCGGTGTTGGTGGCGATATTCGAACCGGTCGTGGTGTTCAAGCCGATACCGCTCACGCCTGAAGTTGTAAATACGGCCGAGTTTCCCGAGACATTGATCGAGGAATATGCGTTGGCAACGCTATTGACCGTCACCGTGCCGGTGGTCGTGGAACCTGCCGTGAGTGTGCCTCCCGTGACGTCGATTTGGGCGGTGGCCTGATTGGTGTAAGCCTGGTCGGCGTTGAGGGTGAGGTTGGCCGCGTTGGTCACCGTAAATGTGCCGCCCGCCACGTCAACAACTGCGCTGGAAGCGGCGGTGCTCGCGGTGTCATTGCGGGTAAGACCAAGATAGCCAGTGTCGGTAAACGTGCCGCTATTGTAGATATAACCGTAGGCGCCGACGCTGTTCCCGACATAGATGCCGTCACCGGTCGGCCCGGTACCGGAGGCATTTTCATTGAAGGTGCCTGTGTTGTAGATGGCGCCACTGGAGTTGGCTGCATTGCCAACATTTCCGCCAATCCCGTTGGTTACGCCCTGGTTCACCGTACCGGCATCATTCAGTATACCAATGCTCGCGGCCCCCGAACCGACTCGGAAGAAAGCAGCAGTGCCCGCAGCATCGGTAAACGTAGCTCCCGAACTCACGGACAGGGTCGCGGTCGAGTACGAAGTGCTGGCGATGAAAATGTTGGGATTGGCATTGTCGTTGTCCGTCGTGGTCGCGTTCCCGGTGACATTGACGGTGCCGCCGTTCACAACGAGAGTGCCATCCACAGCGGTTCCGGAAAGCGCCAGCGTGCCGGCGTCAACTGTTGTAGCGCCAGTATATGTATTTGTTCCGGTAAGAGTGGTGGTCCCGGTGCCGGCAAAGACCACTGAGGACGTGGTGGCCGTAATTGCCGAACCGATCGTGAAGGAGCCTGCATAGTTGATAATGACCAAGAAGCGGCCGCCGCCATTACCAGTGATGGTATTCCCGGTGATGCTCGACCCATTTCCACTTGCTGTCACCAGAATCCCGCCCGTGTCGACATCGTTGGTGCCGGTACCCAACGCAAGTGCAACATTCGCATTATTGAAGCGCAACGTGCCGACGGTGAAACCATTCGGAGCGGTTTGGGAGCTTTGGACGTCTACATTCGTATTGTAGACGCCGCCACTGAATGTAGTGGCGTATGCCGCAGTTGGCAACCCGCTGATGATGCCCGACGCGGTGGTTCCTGCGCCGCTTGTCTGCTGTGAGGACGACGAGTTATTCATCGCCCAAGTAGTCTGATTGACGGTTGCGAAGGCCGACCAGTTGGCATTTGCAGATACAAGAAGGCCGTAAGCGTCGGTATTTCCGCTCGAGTAATACGTGTCGGTGAAGTTGTTGCTTGTTGTGGTGATGTTACCGGCGGTGGGCAGAGTAAAATTCACCGTGGCGCCCGTGTTCCACGTGATCGCACCCAAGCTGAGATTAGTGGACGTACCGCCATTGGACGCGACCGCAATTGACGATGACGTGCCCGTGTTGAGAGTCACGCCGTTGAACGTCTGGGCGGTAGTGCCGGACGATTTACCGATGATGCTCAGGTTGCCGCCTCCAAGAACAAGTGCGGAACTGGAGCTGATCAAGTTCGTCGGTGTGGAAAGGTTGGCAAAGTTAAGCGAAAGAGTGCCGGCGTTCGCCGTTGTCGTGCCCGTATAGCTTTCGGCACCGCTTAGATTGAGCGTTCCGGCACCGGTTTTGGTCAGCCCATTGGAGCCGGAGACGACAGAAGCGATGTTGGCAGTGCCAGCAACGTCCAAATTACCGGCAGCGCCGAGCGCCAGATTCAGGGTGCCGGTGGTGGCCGTGCCAATCGAAAGTGTGCCACCGGAGGCGACATAGAGCAGATCATTCGTCGAAGGAGCAACCGAGTTCGAGCCGCCGTTGAGCGTGATCGTGCTGGTGCCGCTGCCGTTGGTATTGTCGATGGTGAGCGTTTGGGTGGCGTCCAGGTCATCGAGGGTGCCAATGCTCAGATTGAAGGAGGGTGTATTGAGCGTGAATGTCGTTGGCGAATAGGTGATGTTGCTAAAGTCAACGTCGTTGGTGGTTGCCGGCGATCCGCCGGAGTAGCTTCCAGAAGCGGTCAAGTCGGTCGAACCGTTGTTGACGTTGTCGGCAGTGTTTGCCTGGGTAGCGCGTCCCAAGAGGCCGGAGAACGGAATCACGGCAAGCGCCGCCGCCAGGCGCAGCCTGCTCTGTCGCGCCCGCATGACCTGCTGGGTGGATCCGGCACTCGTTTTCCCGATATGCCGCTGAATATCGCTTGCCATCACTCCGCCTCCAGATACCTTCAGACAAATTCAATACTTAACGCGAAATTTGCACTCCGACTGGTCCGATACATGACCCGATATGCCGCATGAGTTCCCGCAACCGTTAAAAGGTTACAAAATAATTTTGGGACGTGAGGGATGGAGGCACGAAGGGTAAAGGGTGTTCCAGTCTTCAGTTTTCAGTTTTCAGGAAGATTCTGAAAGCTGATCATCGCTTCCGCTTCCTTCCCTACGTGCCTTCGTGCCTCTCCCATACCCTCTCACTCCGGCTTCTCCGTCTGATACATCTCTTTCACCTCTTCCGCCGATAGCGCCCGCCGGAAGACCGATAGTTCATCGATCCGGCCGACCATTGGTGGTAGAAAGGCGAGCCTGCCGAGCTTACGGCTGCCGAGCGTCAGCGCGTCAGTGGTTTGCGGCAGCTGCCGAGGCGCATTGGCAGTTGCCGCAACCAGAACTCCATCCAAATAGAACTGCGCGGCGCCGCGCTGCGGTTCGTACGTCAGCGCCAAGTAATGCCAGCTGCCGTCGATCCTGGCGGTGGCACCAGGAATCGCCGCATTTCCCACCCATGCCCGGACTGAGGAGTCGGGGAACAGTTCAACGGCAAACTGCGCCGTTTCCTTCGCCCCCCTCAGTACGATTGAGGTGTGCGATGGGTGTGGATCCTCACTGCTGATCCACGCACAAATAGTGAACGGAGCGGCAGTTTCCGTGCCGCGAGAGGAATCCAGTGGCCCCCCAATCGCGGCCGGTATGTCGATACGCTGGTGACTCCAGGCGGCGAAGCTCAAAGCGCCTTTTTCCGGCCACCGTCCGACGGTCCACTTCGGAAGGTCTCCAACCGTGCCGGATCCCCCCAGAGCGCCATCCAACGCCGCTCCCGAGGCCCCCTGATTCAGGAGGCGACCCGGCGACCCATCGCTCTTGTCGAAGGTGTAGTAGGCGACAAGATCCGGGTCGCTGCGAAGCCGTTCGCTGTAGGCCGCCCAGCGTTCGTACGGAGTGCTGTGCGACATCGCTTTCCAGTCATCGAACTGCTGCAGCCGCACGAAGGCGGTGGGGTTGGCCGGGATTTCGGTGATGCCACCCGACGATCCGACGTGTCGCGCGAAGCCCGCAGTGATCAGGCTCGCGGAGGAAGCGGCCGAGCTGACGGTCGAAGAGAGCGAGACGGTGCCGAGGAAGGTCTGGACGTCGGTCTCACCGGTTGCGCTGACCGACACCCCAAATTCGGTGCCTAGATCAACAACGGTGGCAACGGGAGTGTTCACCGTAAATCCGCGCTCGGGCTTGGAAACACTCGCCGTCAATTTGCCGGAAGTGAGAGAGACAACGCCCGCCCTTTCGACGGTGAACGTCGCCGGCCCCTCAATGATGATTACCAAACCGTTTGCGGAAGTCAGCTCGGCGTAGCCCGATGCAAGAGATTGCGCGACGCCATTCTTGAAGAGACTTCCCGCCGCGGGGACCGATGCCGGATCAGACCAGATTGCATCCAGGGACTGCCCCATCCCGATCGGTTCTGGTGAACTCCCCCCATGGTGCAGCAGAAGGATCAGAGCGGTGCCCGACAGCAGCAATATCGCCGCGGCCAAGGCAGTCCGGCGGCACGGGTTACCGAATGGCCCGCGCCGCGGCTTTTTCAAGGGATTCGGCGCTTGAATAGGGAGCGACATGGTCTCATCCGCTGCTTCCTCCGGAATGTTCGTCGCCAAACCGCGCAGCGTCGCCCCGGGATCAGAGGGGCTGGCAGCCGCGTCCGCGTTGTCCGGCTCGACTCCGGCCGGCCTATCGCCCCTGGATCGCTCGATCTCAACCGTGTCGCGGATCGCACTGTGCAGGATCGCAAGACGGGCAAACAGGGATACGTGACCGCTATCGGCCAGCAGCGACGCGTCGAGTTCCGCCACCTCCTGATCGGTGAGGGTGTCATCGAAGTAGCCGCTGATGAGTCGTACGACTTCGTTCTCGTTCACGTTGTCCCCCGTGCCGAACCGAGCCGGCGCTCCACACAGCGAAGCAGTGATGAGCGAAGACGATGCAGCGTCACCTTCACCGCGCCAATGGTCGCGGAGGTTCTTTCCGCAACTTGCGAGCAGCTCAGATCTTCCTCATATCGCAAGTTCAGCAGTGCGAGCGTGCGCGGGTCGAGTCCGTCCATGCACTTGCGCAGTGCGGCTGCGACCTCGTACGAGTAATCATCCTTGTCCTTATCGCCCACGGACGCCGCCACCAGCTCTACAGCCGCGTCGCTCAGTGCCCGTCTTCTCACAGCGTTGGTGTGGTAGTATTTCTTCACCTTGTTGCGGGCAATGCCCATCACCCAGCCTCTGACCGGCTTGTCTTTTTCCCTGCCGGGATATTGGCGGACCACCTCCACGGCGACATCCTGGAGAAGATCCTGGGCGTCATGCATGCGGCCCACCATCGAGCGAATCAACGCGGCGACCGCCGGCGCGATTTCCGTCCAGAGCTTTGTCACTTCTTCAATGGAATCTTGATCGCTCAACACGTCTCCAACCGGCCTTACGGCAGATCTGCATCAGCAGCCACCGACCGATGAGTTCCCGAAACCTCGAAAAGGTTACAGAATAATTCTCAAAACACGGATTGGCGCTGGCGCGGGCGCGCATGGATACGACTTAATTTGAGGGTGGAAACGGAGGCTGGGGCGCCCCTTGTCCAAGAAGCGGCGGAGCGGACCGAAGCCGCGGATGTACATCCGCGGCTCCGAACGGCCGTACGCAACGCGTCGCGCTGCTGAAAGTAAAGGTGGAATCGCGAGGAGGAAAAGTTGTAGAAGGGGCCACGAGGAAATAGTGAAGGGTGAAAAGTGAAGGGTGAAGTGAATGCGGGCAGCAGGCCGGCCGGGAGTCACCGAGGCGGGCCGTGCGAGCCGTGGGGCTGCGCTGACCGTCGCTTTTGCAGGGGAATTTCAAACCCGGGCGCGGTCTTCAAGTCGCGTTGATTGCCGCAAGTATCGTCGCCGGTCACCATCGTCCAGTGGGACATTTTTCGGGGCGCCGATGAGGTGGGTCGTTCCCTTCGCGTTCCCTCGGCTTGCACCGCCCCACACTCCGGACACCTCCCCCCAGAGGCGCGTAGGTCGTACCCGCACGTCACGCAAAGCCCTCGTTGGCGGCGGTTCCGTTGTCGCCAACGCCTGGCATCACCGCATCGCCAACCTAGGAAGGTTGCGGAGATCAACACCGGGAACCAAAGTGGGAGCATGGCGGGATGGGTCCGACAGACAACGGGCGCGTTCGTGGAGGCATCCGCAGGCCTCGCGTTGGCAGCCCTTGGGAGCACGAGGCTCTGGGGGAACTGAAGGTCGCGGTCAATGTCAAAGCTGTCATCACTTGCGGTCCAGTTCCATGCGTCGCGCTTCCAACCGAACCCAAGGCGTTCGACCCAAGAGCCCGTGGGGTCGGATTGACCGGGCGCGACGCCCGCCGGAAGAGTCCTATTATCAATCGAGTACTGAATGCATGAGATGTGCCGTGGAAGCGGTGGCATCCCGTTGGTGCAGATATATTGTCTAAGCTGGATCAAAAGTCGTCCGTGGTGGGACGAGAAGCGCAAGTAATCGGACAGGTTCAAATGCGCTAGCTGGGAAGCTGTTAAGGTGACATCCACCTTTTACTCCTGTGGTCATTTCGTTGATTCCTGTACCTTCGGCCTTCCCCGCGGATTGAGAGTGTACTCCAAGCCCATCCGGTCGGCTATTTTAAGTGTCCAGGCATCGCTCCCCAGCGGGCGATCACGTTCAAAGCTCGGTTGCAGCCGCTTTTGCTTTGCCGGTGCGACTGGCTCATTCACCAAGGTCGTCCGGTTGCGCGGGCGGTCGATCGGCCATGGTCGAGCAGCTTCTTCGCCAGCGTTTTATCGCAACCGAGGCTCGAAAAGGGCCAGTCCTGCGCTCGCTCGACCATCTTGGCCCGCAGCGGATTGGCCTCCGCGTAGCGGAGCAGAGTCAGAAGATGCGCGTCGGTCTCCACCACAAAGCTCTTGTACCGCCCCTGATACAGATGGCCGCTGGTCCGGCGATAGTGGGCGCGGTAGCGTTTCACGTGCGTATTGGTCAGCCAGGAGAAATAGGCGGCCAAGTCCCGATCCCGCCGTGGCCGCGCCACGAGATGCCAGTGGTTGGACATCAGGCAGAATCCGAAGATCTCGATCTCCGCCCGCTCCTTGGCGTCGATCATGAGTTCGAGAAATGCCAGGAAATCCCCCGGCTTGCGGAAGATCGGCAGCCGGCCATTGCCGCGATTGAGC
>Ga0302326_10017908_pt1 | contig 14726 bp, 7 predicted proteins | sample Palsa_T0_3_FD_202264 | JGI IMG/M metagenome (GOLD analysis project Ga0302326, IMG submission 202264) | Peat permafrost microbial communities from Stordalen Mire near Abisko, Sweden - Palsa_T0_3 | ecosystem: Environmental > Terrestrial > Soil > Palsa > Peat permafrost | place: Sweden: Abisko... | reverse complement strand
GAGCCCCGGGTCCTCCGGCGGACGCATATAGATTCCTTCCGCGCCCCGGCTCACGCTGTTCTGCGCTGCCCATTGCTCGTAAACGGATTTCGGACCGCCCGGCGGCGGCATGAACATTTCCGCCCACGGCGCGTTCGTAGTCGCCATGATGAAATGCGACCCGTCGCGCGTTCCGCCCACATGAGGAATCACCGGGATGTCGTAAGCCGCCGCCATCGCAGCAATATGACGAAGCTCCGTGAGCCCGCCGCACCAGTGCATATCCGGCTGCCAGATGCTGGCCGACCGGTGTTCCAGTAACTGACGAAACCCGTACCGGTTATATTCGTGCTCGCCTGTCGCAATGCGGATTTGTTTCAGTTCCGCATGCAGCCGTCCGAAGCCCTCATAATCGTGCGGTTGCAGGCACTCCTCCATCCAGTAGACCCTGAACGGCCCCAGCATATCCGCCATTTCCAGCGTGTACTGCTCGGTCCAGGACATCCAGCAATCGAGCATGATTTCGCCATCCGGCCCCAGCTTCTCGCGTGTACTCTTCACCAGCTCAAGGTTTTTTCGCATCCCTTCGCGGCCGTCCGCCGGACCATGCGCAATCGCGAGTTTCAACCGCTTGAAGCCGAATTCCAGGTGCTGATCGATGTCGTTCCCGGTGCAATAAGCGGGGATGCGCTGCTTCGTCTCACCGCCGATCAGCTTATATACGGGCACGTTAAGCGCCTTGCCGACTATATCCCACAGCGCCAGGTCGACTCCGCCGATCGCATGCATGCCGATTCCGGCCCGGTCGTAATTCATGCTCGAGCGCCAGAGGATGTCCCAGTTGCGCTCGATATCGAATGGATCTTTCCCAACCAGCAGCTTCGCGAAATGGTCTTCAATGAGCGGACCGCCCGCGGGCCCGCCCTGCCCGAAACCTTTAATGCCCTTATCGGTCGCAATTTCAACATAAAAGCCCGGCAGTTTTCCCGGATTCGGCATGAACAGCGAACGCATGGCTTTGTAATCCGGATAGATCGACATCGGGCTCGCCACTTCCACGCCGTTCGTCGACCAGGCGGCGGCCGATGGCGTATAGGCGGGCAGCGGGTGCCTTGCCACGGGGTTCACAAGGCGTACCGAAACGATTCGCAGTTTGCTCTTCTCGTCCGCGAACAAAAGGGGCGGCACGGCGAAACTCGCCGCCATCTGAACAAAAGTTCGTCGCTGCAGTCGCTGCATAAGATCGCTGACTATGATACGCCATACCAGGCGTGGATTGACTTTGGCGTCCCAGTGGGATGAAATCAGGTCTGCCATGCGCGTCACGTTTTTCCTCCTCGCCATATGTCTGCCTCTGTGCGCAGCCGATAAAGTCGACTTTGAAAAGCAGGTTCAGCCGCTCCTCGCCCAGCGCTGCTACGGCTGCCACGGACCCGATGTTCAGCAGTCGGGGCTGCGGCTCGATAAGCGGCAGAACGCCATGCGCGGCGGCGATTACGGGCCGGTCATCATCCCCGGCAAGAGCGCGGACAGCAAGCTGATCCGCCGCGTCGTCAATGGCGATGGAGGCATCCAGATGCCTCCCACCGGTCCGCTTTCGACCGCGGAAATCGACCTGCTGCGCGCATGGATCGATCAAGGCGCCGATTTCCGCATGGAGATCCAGGAGGAAGCCCCGGCCAAGCCGGTGGACCCGAAGCTTGCGGCCCTGATCTCAGCCGTGCGTGCGGGTTCGGCCAGCGATGTCGAGAAGCTTCTCAAAGCAGACCCCGCCCTGTTGAACGCCCATGACCAGACCGGAAACACACCGCTGCATCACGCGGCTGGCTTCGGCTCGCTGGCAACCATGAAACTGCTGCTCGATAAGGGCGCCGACGTGAACGCGAAGAACCAACGCTCCTCGACGCCCCTGCATTGGGCCATCCCGAACGAAGCGAAGGTGCGGGTGCTGGTGGACCGCGGCGCACTGGTCAATAAGGCGCAGGCCGATGGGCGCACGCCTCTCTACAACGCCGCATCGGCTGGCAACGCCAACTCGATTCTGCAACTCCTGCTCGAACGAGGAGCAGACCCGAATATCGCGACTTCCAACGGACAGACGCCGCTGATGGCGGCAGCCGGGCGTGGCGATGTTGAAACGATGCGGCTGCTCATCGCAAAGAAGGCGGATATACACGCAAAGAACGGCGCAGGGGCCACATCGCTGATGGCCGCCGCTGCCAGCCGGAATCCTTCCGCTGTTCAGATGCTGCTCGAACGCGGAGCCGATGCGAACGCCCTGACGAAGAAAAATGAATCGGCTCTCGCCAACGCAGCCACTGCCGGGGTTTATGAGTCCGTGAAAGTGCTGCTGGATGCAGAGGCCAAGGTGAATATCTCCGACGACCGCGGCTATTCGGCTCTCATGTATGCGGCCGGTTCGGAAGCAATGCCCGCCGGGATTGCGAAGCTGCTTCTGGCGAAGGGCGCCGACCCGAACTGCATCGGAGAAGGAGAAACAGCGCGGTCGCTTGCTGCGAAGCGCGGCGACACCGAGGTCGCCCGCCTGCTCGGTGTTCCCGCCGAAGAACGGAAACTGGCAGGCGTCGCGCCTCTTCCAAAGACCGCCGCAAGCGAGCCATCGATTCCCGAAGCCGTGCAGAAAGCGCTCGCGCTGCTGGAACCGCAGAGCCATAATTTCATCCGCATCGCGGGCTGCAATTCGTGTCATTCGCAGGACCTGCCGTCAGCCGCCGTGGCCATCGCGCGGGATCATGGAATTCCGGGTGTCAAAGATATCCCACAACTCACCGAAGAGATGAACGGGGAAACTCCGGAACGCATTATGGATCTTGTCGCAGCCGGCGTCAGCAGCCTGGGATGGGAAATGTTCGACCGCGGCATGAACCGCACACCCGCCGACCGGTACACGGACGCGACGCTTCATTTCATCGGGGCGATGCAGACGCCGGAAGGATTCTGGAAGGGTCCTGACGGACGCCGGCCCCCGATGAATTCGGGCGATTTGCAAACTACGGCCCTGGCCATCTATTCGCTCCGGACGTTCACCCGGCCCGCGGGCCGCGCGGAGACCGCCGCGGCGCTGGCGCGCGCCGCGGCGTGGCTCGCGCAAACGCAACCTTCCACCACGCAGGAACGAGCTTTCCACGTGATGGGTCTGGTGTGGGCAAATGCGGCTCCGGCAACCATCGAGCGTGCGGCCCGCGGTCTGGCGGCGGCGCAGCGCGAAGACGGCGGCTGGAATCAACTGCCGGGCATGGGTTCCGACGCTTACGCGAGCGGACAGGCCCTCTACGCACTCAGCGTTTCGGGTAAGATGGCGACCGACGACCCGGCTTACCGGAAAGGCGTTCGCTATCTGCTGCGCGCGCAGGCAGCCGATGGATCGTGGCACGTGAGGACGCGTTCCATCTGGGTCCAGCCCTATTTCGACACCGGATTCCCGTACGGGCAGGAGCAGTTTATCTCCGCCGCGGGAACGGCCTGGGCGTCAATGGCGCTTTCGGCGGCGCTGGAAGCCCCGAAAGTCAGCCGCAAGTAGGGGCAGAAGCCCGTCAGGCTACTTTTTGAGACGTCGAACCGCGGCCGAAGGCACTGCCGCGAGGCGGAAGGAAGCAGACATGACCTTAAAACGTAATAGAATTTACCACGAATGTGTCTCTGTTGATGCGCTTGAAAATTATCTCACACAACGTTGCGGTGATCAGATCATCCGGCGTGAGAAGGTTGCGAGGGGACAGGATCCTCCTGATTTTTGGCTGTCCATCGACGGGAAGATATTCGCTGTTGAGGAAACCAGCATAGCCGAGGAAGCCACTATCAAAGGCAACGCCACCGCGCGGAACAAAGGGAGTATCCACCGTTTTTTGGGTGCTAAATGGGAAGGGGATGCCCAAGATGAAGTTACTGGGCTGATCCAACACGCAGTGTCTAGTGTTCTGGGTCATAAGTTCTGCACCATCGGGGTGAAACCCGCAAGTGTTTGTGGGGCCAAAGCTTCCGCTTTGCCGCCGGGCTTCTGCCCGGCGTCGGCATGGCGTAAGACTTCTGACCCGGAACACTAGCAAACGTTCGAAGCTCGAACAGAAGGGCGTGCCAGAGAAGTGCCGGGACATTATTCTGCTTCTCTACGATGCCTATGGGTACGTTGACGCAGATGATGTTGGAAAAGCTCTGCTAAAAGTTCACGGTTACGATTGGTTTCATTCTATCTTCTGGGCCGAATCCTTTACGGCCAGACCAAACCATTCGTACCCTGATGAGCCGGGTCGGACAGGGTTCTTTGTGTATACCAAAGAAGAACGCTGGAAGACGTAGTTTCTTCATCACCGAAGCGCCGGCAAAAAATAAACTTATTCCTTCACACGATCCCCCGGTAAAGGGTCGTCCGACCAACGTTCAGGAGCGCGGCCAGTCCTCGCTGCGCTGGCCGTGCCCGGTCAGCTTGCGGGCGTGGTCGATCTGCTTCCCGGTGAGTTTTGGCTTGCGCCCGAATTTGACGCCACGGCATCGCGCGGCCTTCACTCCGGCGCGTGTCCCTTCGCTGATAAGGCGACTTAACCGGCCAATCATCTGCCATACGGCGCGGCCTGTCGGCGTCTCGGGTGGCATCGAAGACAATACTGGGTTAAGATAGGGGCTCTATGGAGCAGCAGGATGATCCGCCTTGCGGTGACACCGCGGCGGTGCGGTTTGCTAAACGGATAGACAAAGCTAAAAGGATCACCGTCAAAACGGCACGGCAGGTCTGTAGCGATGCCTCAGCGAAGGGGAGCCAGATCCTCCTGAGCGGGCAAAAAGCGGCACTCAAGAAGCTCGGCGGGGTCCAATCCGCACTCGGCGAGGATTATCAACAAATTTTTGCAGACAACCCGCTGGTCATAGACTCACTTTCACGAGCACCGCTACTAATCGACAACAAACAACTTCTGTCGACGGCATTCAACCTTCCCTGGATGACAACTGCGCTTTGGAGTGCGGCAGCCGGTACCGTCGTTGAGTTTCAGCGCCCCATTAGCCACGCTCTTGGCGGCGTGTTTCACTACGGGCCCGGACACGTGCGGCGCTGGGCCGAGGTCAACCAATACATGGATTCCGTTGCCGGGTCGGGGCACAGGCTGAAATTTGGGCATACGGTCGACTTCCTTCCCAGAATTTACGAACGGTTCGGAATCGAGGGAGTCCCAGCTTTTTTCCTGCACCTGCTCCAGGATTTCTTTACGCCAGATGGCCTGCCACTGCTGCCCAACGCTTGGGCCATCAAACGGCATTTAGCAATCGCGGGCCTCGCTCCGAAGATGACCACTGCCCTCGTAAGCCTGAGTGCGTCGAATGTGCTGGCCGGCGCAATGATCGTGGCTACGGTCTTCAAGACATGGGACAAACTAGACCGGAACAAACGCAAGCTGAAACTGCTGGGGGATGCCGATTCCGCCGCCGAGTCCGGCGATTACTCAGGTGCAGTCGAAAACTACAAACGAGCGCTGGAACTGGAGCGGGCACCGGCTACCCTGATCGCTCTTGGTCAGGTATATCTTCGCCGGGCGCAGGGACGTCCATACGCTCACCGCTGCTTCACCGACGCCGTGCAGGTTCTCAGTACAGACATTTCAGGGACAGTACCTTACCGTGGGGCGCAATTGAGCCTGCGCGGAATCGCCGGCTTGCATGCTCTCGCAACTGCCGACGTGATCGGAGACAGTTATCCTCAGTATTGGCAGGAACAAGTCCAGGATCTGGTCAATGCCACAGTCCATTCCTTCGTGTCGGCCGCTGATAAATTGGAGCATTCTGCGCCACGGATAGCCAATTCGATGGTCCGACCACCACTTTTTTCGGCGGCGATCAACCGCTACCTCGCCGCCCAGAGCGCGTGTCAATATCCATTGCTTGAAGACCGCCAGCAACTTGTAACCACACATATTAGGAAGGCCGTGGGTCTGGTCGGCAGAGTTGCCCAGCGAGATGAGTCCAGTCTTAGAGAATCGGCCAATCAGCTGCGTGGCGTTTGGACTCGGACCGTCCTACCCGAGAAAGAAGCAGATCTCCTGCTTTCGACTGCCTAGTCCTGGTCCGAGGCCGGCAATTCGCGTTCGCCCAGTTAACCGTCTTGTCCGCGGCCCGCAAGATCTCAAAACGCGCGCAGGCTAGCTAAGCTGGGCGCATCGCGTCAATTGGTGGCGGAACGAAATCCCCGACGGGGTGTTGCTGTCGAAGTCCATAAAGAGGCAGAGTGGCGTATCCCGCAGACACTCCGCGCGTCAGCCGCAAATAACGCTAGAACTCGAGCCGCAGGGCGAATTGTATGCGTCGCGGGTCTCCGACCCCTTCAATTCTGCCGAAGAGCCCTGTAAAATCGGGGTACGGCAGCGGAATCCCGAAATTCGGATGATTGAATGAGTTGAAGAACTCACCCCGAAAATTCACTGCCATTCGTTCCCCGACCGGGAACCGCCGTTGGATGGACAGATCGACCACCTCATTGGCCGGTCCCGGAATGATGTCCCGCCCGGCGTTGCCTAAGGTATATGGCGCCGGGGCGGAAAACGCATCGATGTTGAAGTATTCCGCGACCGACCGTTGTGACGCGGGCAGAGAAACGGACTGGCCCGGAACGACGTTCGGCCGATTGGGCGTTCCCGTGTTGGAAAAGTCGCTGAAATAGTAAACCGGGTTCAGCGGCGTTCCATCCTGGAAGGTCAGTACCGTGGCGATCTGCCAGTTGGAAAACACGGGCTTCAGAAACGGCGTCCCCGGCAGGTTGTAGATAGCATTTGCCGCGAGCCTCCGGGGGACGTTGGCGAACGACAGACCGCGTTCGTTACGCAGATTGCGTTCATCCTCAGCGCCGAACGATTCGTAGGAACCGACAATCGGTGAATCCGAATCGTCAATCGATTTCGACCACACGAAGCTCGCAAGAACCGACAGCCGGTTTGAAAGCCGCTTCTCGACTTTGACCTGCAGCGAGTGATAAACCGAATTCGCGATATTCTTCCGTTCCACGAGGGGGCCAAGCGTGGGGAACTCAAGCAAGGTCTGCAGATTGCCCGGACGCGGCGGCAGGTTTTCACCGTCGAGCGTGTGGAAAGCAGTGTTGTCCTCGTCGAAGCGGCCGAGGCGGTTTCCCTTGGTCCCGGCGTACGCTAATTCAAGTAACATCCGGCCAGGGAGTTCATTCTGAAATCCGCCCTGCCACTGTTGAACGTACGGAGTCTTCGCATTGGGATCGAGGCCGTAATAGGCGGGAAGACCTGTGGAGGAGGTTTGCGGAAATCCGTTCGCCGTAGTCAGAACCGGTGTGATGCCATTGGCCTGATTCTGCTGACTCTGAATTCCATTGAGGACGAGGTCGTAGGTTCCGACGGCAACCTCCGGGCTGAAATAAATTCCGTATCCCGCTCTGAATGTAGTCGCCCATCGGTTGAAAAAACTGCCGGGCAGACGCCACGCCAGACCCACGCGCGGGCCGAAGTTTTTCAGATCGGAATTGGTCGCGGTACTCTCGCGCAATAGAGTCGGCGTAGCGGGAAGATTAGAGAAATCGAGGTTCAGCAGATTGTCACGGGTAGCGCTCCAGGGCGAAGTATACTCATAGCGCAGTCCCAAGTTCACGGTCAGCCGGGGAGACACACGCCAGTCGTCCTGAACGTATGCGCCCAGCACAGACTGCCGCAGATAGGCTTGTGTGTTACCGACATTGCGGAGGGTGTTCTGCGGATAGCCGAGCAGGAAATCGGCGAAGGCGTCGCCGGTGGTATTGGGATTGTTCAGATCTTCCGTGTAGGCGCCGGTGTAAGTGAACTGGCCACGCTGATCCTGATCGCGAAGATAATTTAGCTGAAAACGCATGCCCTGAAATCCCATCTTGATGGTGTGGGCTCCGTGAACGATGTTGAAGCCATCGGAGTAGTTCCAGGAGTTGTCGCGCTGCACTTTCGGGAGCGTGGGATCGTCTGTCAGCGTCGCATAGTCGGCCACCAGAAAATACGGGAGCCCGAAAGTGAAGGGATCGTTCGAAACGCCCGTGACGCCAAGGTTCGCAGCCACGTTGGAGCCGAAAGCGCTTTCCGGAACGTCGAACACGCGCAGACGAGTGAAGGAGAATCGCGATTCATTCAGCACATTGTTCCAGGATCGCGTGTAGCCGAGGACGAACTGCTGGCCGAGAGTGTCCTCCGCGGTTGGACGTTCCGGAAAAGAACTGTTCACACGGTCTCGCTGATCGTTAAATGTGTAACGTCCGAACAACTGGCTCTTATCGCGAAACTGGTGGTCAAGGCGCGCGGAACCGTAGTCGTGCGTGGTTACATTGGGGGTGGTGTCAAGGTAGTTGCCGGACGCTTCCTGGCTGTTTGGCAGAGGTTCGTATTGCGGAAGGTATTTCACCGCGATGGGATCGAGCCGCGACATGGGAATCGTATTGTTCGGAAATGGCGCGCGATTTCCGATGGAATTCAACGACAGAGGATCGAATATCTGGCTGCCGGAACCGAAGTTACCGCTGCGCGTGAGCGCGGTGGGAACCTGCGCCACTGTGGCCTGTGCAGTCAGACCCCGGACGCCTTCGTAGGTCGCGAAAAAAAACGTATTTTTCAGCCACGCCGGGCCACCCATGGAAGCTCCGAACTGATTTTGCCGTAAAGCGGCCCTCGGCAACGTGGGATCTTCGAAATAACCTCGTGCATCGGTGGCATCGTTCTGGAGATAGTCGAAGGCAGTGCCGTGGAGTTTCTTTTGGCCCGATTTGGTGACGACGTCCACCACAGCGCCGCCGGCCTGGGCGAATTCCGCGGACGCCTGCGACGTCAGAATGCGGAATTCCTGAACGCTTTCGAGCGGCGGTTCGATAGCCATCGCGAATACCAGGCGATCCGTGTTAATCGCGCCATCGAGTGTGTAAACATTCATGGTGGAGCGTGCGCCGTTGACGGGCGAGTTTTGCTGCACGAGCCCGCGCGCGCCCTGATAGTCGCTCATAACGTCGTTCGTGAATCCGCCGAGTTGCCGGGGCACCGCACTCGCGCCGAGGGTCACCAGAGAAGCCACGTCCCGCGTGGAAAGCGGCAGGCTCAGAACGGTGGAAGAATCGAGAAGATAGCCCATCGATGCATCATCTGAAGCTACGCGCGAAGCGTTCGCCTGCACGGTAACGGAATCGCTTGCGACGCCGATCTGGAGTTGGAGATCGACGCGGCCTTTCTGATTGACCTCAAGTACCACCGCGCCGGTCAGCTCGGTTTTGAAGCCCGGCTTCTCCGCGCTCACGGTATAGGATCCCGGAAGCAGATCGTCAATGCGATATTGGCCGGTAGTCCCGGTCAGCGCCGTACGCGAGAACCCGGTGGCCTGATGCCGGGCCGTAACTCTCACCTCCGAAACCGCGGCCGCGGAAGGATCTGTAACGACCCCAAGAAGACTGCTGGATGCAACCTGCCCGAAGGCGGTGGCCGCGCAGCAGAGAAGCAGAATACCCGTGAGCTGACGCATAAACGTTTTTGGCCGGGACGATGTGCGCGTTATTGATGCATCTTCATTTCGGGCTTTGGCTTATTGGGATCGTAGACCAGAACCTCCTGCATCATACCCCGGTCTTCATGATCGAGAATGTGGCAATGCAGGACGAAAGTTCCCGTGAAATCGACGAATTTGCTGCGGATCTTGACGTAGCCCGCGGTAGGATTCGCAAGGGTTCCGACCGATGCGGGAATCGCGATCGTGTCGCGCCAGATATACGGCTCCTTCATCTTAGTGAGTTGCTGCCCGATGGGATTATTAGGATCGAAGACTTCCAGCACCTGAAACGGATTCACGTGGATATGAAACGGGTGGATCGAGCTGTTCCAGTAATTTTCGAGTACGAGTTCGGCGGCCGTGTTTAGAGCGAATTCCTGTTTCGTGGTGGAACCCTGGCTTGAGTCGAAGACCTTTCCATCGATCGCCGGCCGGTTGGTATTGTCTGCGGCGTCCCAGTTGAATTTCAGGGTGCGGGACGGTACCGGTGTCGGATCTGAGGAATCCCACTTCAGCCAGTCTGGCATGGGCGGGAAGTTCGCGGCTGTTGGGAAAATCATCTGCACGGGTGTTCCCGCGACGCTGAGTTGCAACAGGTAAGGAGCGGTCAGCGTCGTCGGCTGACAACCGGCGGGAGGCGGACCGTGGACCGACTTAAAGCTGAGCAGAGAATCTCCGGTTGTGGCGGGCGCCTGAACCAGAATGTAGATTCGATTACCGGGCGCGACGGTAAACTGCTGCGCGAGGCCAAAATCGGGGTCGCTGTATCTTTCGGGCGCGAGTTGAATACCGTCATAAGCTATCTGCCGGATTACCGGTACAGCTGCGGGATCGGCGGAGTTCTTTGGGACAAAGGCATAGGTAAGATAAGAAACCTGCTGCATCGTGGCATTGACGAATCGCCAGCGCTGAATCTCTCCGGGCTTCATCGTGATGGTTGGCTGCAACTGGCCGTTGACGAGCGTACGGGGATCTCCGCCCGCGCACGTGTTGAGGGGATCGCCTGCCCAAACGGAATTCGCCCGGGTCTGAATTGTTATTTGATCGCCGATCTGCTGAATAACCATGACCTTTTCGCTCGCGCGCAGGCCTGGCATCAGTTTTTCGAGCTGATCGTCAAACTCGCCCTCAATAATAAAAGCGCCCGACATTCCGTTCAGAAGCTGCAGCGCGACGGAACCGTGTTTATGCGCGTGATACCAATGCGTGCCGGGCGCCTGCCCCATCGTCATCTTCTTTGAAGGGTCCAAAGGATTCGGCGCCGGAGGCGGCAACGGAATCCTGAAGTCATTAATAAATTCGAACCAGGACTTTTGAGGCGGCGGAGGCGGGGTCTTAGGCACGTGCCCCTTCGGATAAATGTCGATCATCACGTTATCGCCAGTTCCATCCGGGGTGACATGAGTTCCGTGAAAGTGCATGTTGGTCGTGTTGTCGCCATGGAGACAGGAAGGCATGGTTTCGGCGGGACGGACCTGCGGGGGCGGATCCTGGGGCTTCGGATAGAGCGCAATGGTCCCGCCCGTGGTTGGATCGTTTGCGGTCTGGATATCGCAGGCCATCTCGTCCGGGTTTGTCGCAGGAAGAAAGCCTGGATCGATTGCATTCAGGAGATGGACCCTGACGCGGTCTCCGACCCGCACGCGGAAGGTTGGTCCCGGTCCCGGCAAGGTGGCGTTGGGGGGCCATGTCACGAGCTTAGGATTCGGGGGATACTTCAATGCGGCGTGATTCGCGTAACTGCCCTCGTAGTAGCGCAGCCGCATAGGCTTGCACTGGAGGCCCTGACCCGCGATGGTGGTGACGTACTTCCATCCCCCCTTGATGGTCATCTTGACGTCCAAATTGGCATCCGGCTTGTTCGTCTTGTGGCTGACGAATTCGGCGACGGGGACGAAAGGCTGAAACTGCGGTACCGGTTGGCAAGTCGAGGGATCCTGAGGAGCTGCGTCCAACTCGTCCGAGCTCATTACGTCAGCCAGAGATAAGCCCAGCGCCGCTGCCAGAGCGGAGGCGACGAATCGCCGCCGCGAAGGAGCGGATACGGCGGCGTCACCGGTTGTGAGAATCAAATTTTCTTCCATGATGTTTTGCCTCTGATTAATGCGTCAAACAGAGATCTGCACGGTCAAAGTAGCCTTGGCGTTTGGAGGGTCTTTCATGCCGTATTGGTAAACATAGGGGTCTTTCGGAGGAGCGCCCGGCCATCCAAAAATTCTGGGGGAGGAATTTGCGTCGACTGTACCCACGGCGGCAAGGGTAGCCCACACTGGGGCCGGAGCTGCCGCGGGATTGCCATTGACCGCCAGAAGGATCAGTGTGTAGGGCACGTTGTCTTTGTTCTCCCAGACCACCGAATCGCCCCATGCGATTGTCTTGTTCTCGATCTCACCATTCTTGATACTGACGAACCGGGTACTCGGCTGAGGGGGAGGGTAGCCGCCTTTTTTGGGTTTGCCCATCGTGCTCTTTCCAGATCGGGTTTAGGACTCCGATATTAACGGACCGTAAGAATCGATGTCAACGATTATTGTAAATAACCGTTCCTTTTTGACAGGCCTCATCGCGTTTCCGGGAATGCCGGGCAGAAGCCTGACGGCGCCGAAACACCGGGGGGGCAGGCGCAAGCGCCTACCCCACACTCAGACAGGCGGAACCGCCTGTCCTACCTTTGTTCCATGGAGGTTCGTGGCCTTGGGCAGACGCCCTAAATCAAAAGCGCGTCTTCCAGTCCGCAACTTCGGAATAAAAGTAATGTTCGTCGGGGCGTTCGGGCACGTCGGCGATGACCGTAATCCGGCATCCGTATGTTCTCTCGAGAAACAACAGGAGACGCGCCGAGTAAATTGCGCCATATTCTTTGTGATGAAAGAATCCGCTCGCGTGAAAGCCAGGGTTGTAATGGGTGTGAATCCCACCTATGTTCACTTCTATCGCCGCGAAATCACCTTCGTCGAGCAGCGCTACATCCCATCCCAGATTCGAGCCCGATGTAATCCCGGCCGGAAGAGCATCGAGAATTCGCTGAACATAACGATTGGGGCCATCCCTCTCACCGGGCCTCACTGAACCCTGGTGCCGATGCACGGTGAGGTCCTCGATAACGCGGTCTTCAACGGTGTGAACACGGTATTCGTGCCGAATATTCTTCCGCTCCTGGACGATGAATTCTTCGTCAGCGATATATTTTGCGCCACTCTCAATCATGGAAAGAGCGGCTTCCGTGCGGTAGTCGCATTCGTCGCCCGAGCAGTCGCCGAGCGCGGTCTTGATGACAAAACCCCGCGGAAACATTTCGTGCAGTGTATTGCGCAGATCGGGAAGATTTACCCTCTGAACTAATCTGTCCAGACTCACTGTCGGCGGCAGACTGCCGGCGTGGTAGTGCCGCAATACCAGTGCCTGCATGAGTTTATGTTCCATTCGCCAATGGCCCAAGCGACGCTCGTCGAACCCCAGCGCCAGCAGAACCTGTCTCAGTAACAAAGCGCGCGTAGTCGCCGCGAGTTGAGGCAGCAGGGGTATAGCGTGGGAAAGTCGAAGTTCGAGATCGCCTTCCATGGGGCCGCGACGCCGGGCGCCGGTAAATGCGTCGATGCGGCGGATCAGCGGTTCGGCGATTTCGCTCTCCGTGCGCATGTCGACAGGTGCTTGCGTGAGAGCTACGGCTCTGCCGAGATGCCGCAGTTGCCAGTTCGCGGTTTCGTGGTAAAAGCGGTTGTCTGGAGGATGGTCCGGCGCGTCAGGCTCGGCTAGTACTTCCACTCCGTCCTTTCGCCCCACGTGGTTGAGCAGCCGTGCGGTGTCGCAGGCACCCCAGTTGCGGTCGTGGAAGTATCCGCTGCAATGGAATCCGCGCTTGAACACCGGGTGAAAACCGGTGAAATTCACCTCAATTATCTTGTAATTACTCCACGGCTGTAACGCAATATCCCATGCAAGAAGGGAGCCGCCGACGAGACCATCGGGAAGCCGGCGGAGAACGGATGTTACGAATGCGTTGGGCCCATCGCGCTCGCCCGCGATGCTGCCGCCATGATATCGGCGAAACGTCAGATCCTCGATGACATCTTCCTCGAGACTGTGTACGCGGTACTCCGTGGCGATCGCAATTCGTTCCTGGGCAACGGTTTCTTCATCCAGAATCCTGCACGGCGCCGGCGCCACGCGGTAATCCATCAACGCCAGTACGGCTTCGCCGTTGTATCTGCCTCCGGATTCGCCCGAGGAGTCCCCCAGAGCGGCTTTGAGAAGGTAAACGTGCGGAAAATTATTGGTGAGGAATTGCCGGATGCCGGGTGTGCCGTGTTTGCGGGCAAGAGAGTGGAGTCCGCAGGTGACCGGAATCAGCTCAGGTATCCATGTCCGAAGAACGAGAGCCTGGATGAGCTTATGTTCCATCCGCCATTGCAGATGGCGAGCCTCGTCAAAGCCCAAAGCCCGCAGAAGCTGCCGGACCGGGAGCGCCCGCCTGCTTCCGCCCAGACCGTCGACGAGCCCCAAGCCTTCCGACAATCGGAGATCGAGCCGCGAGGTCAGCGGCCGGCGGCGGCGCGGCAGTCCACAATTTGCGATCTCCGCAGCCACGGGGCCAATCTGACTAATCTCGTCGGGTAACCACTCCAGCAAGAGTCATTCTATAGGAAGCAAGAAAGTACCGCTTGTTTACACGCGCGGCTCGGAAAGAAAAGCGCAGCATGGCCAAGGTAGTGGAACGCCGAGGGAAAGCTCGGCAGCACCTTTGAAACATCGAGCGGGCAGGCGCGAGGCGCGAGCGCCTACCCCACACATGGACAGGCGAAAGCGCCTGTCCCACCTTTGTTTCTTGGCGGTTCGTGGGCCGCAGGCCCATCCGAGACAAGGCCGAAGCCTTAGCTATAGCTAGCGGGGCGAAGGCGCTCGACTCTCCAGGCCTCCGTGCGGCGCATGGGACGCAGGGATGAATCTTCCATCTTCAGTTCGCCCCGCCGGATGGCCTCAAAATCTCTTGTCCATTCCCAATTGAGACGGCGCCGCAGAGGATTATCGACAACCGTTTCGGGGGAATTGGTAAGCGATTCCGGGTGACGCCTCCTAATATATAAAAACTCATCCACATTTCGGATGCCGGTATTAAAAAACGCGCGCAACAGGAACTGCGTGTCGTTGGCGATGATCAGGTGCGTGGACAGCCCCCCGGCATTGAAGAAAGCGCTGCGGTGCGTCATGAGCGTGGCATGCAGCAACGCGTGGTT
>Ga0302326_10017906_pt1 | contig 14727 bp, 11 predicted proteins | sample Palsa_T0_3_FD_202264 | JGI IMG/M metagenome (GOLD analysis project Ga0302326, IMG submission 202264) | Peat permafrost microbial communities from Stordalen Mire near Abisko, Sweden - Palsa_T0_3 | ecosystem: Environmental > Terrestrial > Soil > Palsa > Peat permafrost | place: Sweden: Abisko... | reverse complement strand
TGAAGGTAGTGCGTGACTTCCAGCTCCAGCGCGACGTCGCGGACCTCTGGGTACGCCGGTCGCGGGTGCCGCTGATGGTAGGGCTTGACCTGCGCGCCAAGGTCGGCGCCAACAATATCGGACGTGAGCGGCTGCACGCGCTCATCGAGCATTACGGCGCCGACACCGTCAAGGCCGTCATGAAGCGGATGATGGCCGACGCGGAGGGCCGGCTTCGCGGCAAGCTCGCCAGCCTGCCCGACGGCCGCTGGCGGGCGACCGGCTACCAGGACCAGTCCCACGAGGGTGACCGCGGGCTGCACAAGATCACCGTCGCGATGACCAAGGCCGATGACCACCTCACCTTCGATTTCACCGGCACCGGTCCCCAGTCCGGCATGATCAACTGCACCTACGCGGGCATGCGCGGCGGCGTCATGTCCGCTCTGCTGCCGCTGCTCGCCAACGACATCCCCTGGTCGACTGGCGGTCTCATGCGCTGCTTCGACCTCATTGCCGAGGAGGGCACGCTGACCAACGCCACCTTCCCGGCCGCGATCGGGCGGGCCCCGATCGGCCCGGCCTGGATGACCGGGACCCTGGTGGCCGACTGCCTGTCCCAGATGCTCGACGGCTCGGCCGAGCTGGGCAAGTTCGTGCAGGCGAGCTGCTGCGGGACCTGGGACACGGCCACCATCGCCGGCCTCGACGAGCGCGGCGCCCAGCCGGTGCCGTTCCTCAACGTCATCATGGAGCCGATGGCAGGCGGGTACGGTGCTCGCCCGCACACGGACGGCATCGACACCGGCGGGCTGTTCTGCATCCCGATGGGACGCATCCCCGACGTCGAGATGACCGAGTTCCTCTACCCGCTGCTGACGCTCTGGCGGCGGGAGGAACCCGATTCCGGCGGCCCCGGCCGGCACCGCGGCGGGGTCAGCGCCTCGGTGGCGGTCACCGCGCACGGTACCAGCGTGCCGATGGCCCTGGTGGTCGCCTCCGGCGGCAAGGCCGTCGCGCAGAACGGCGGCCTTTGCGGCGGGCTGCCCGGCAATACCGGGCTGGATGTCATCGCCCGGCAGAGCCGGGTAGCCGAACTGCTGGCGGCCGGCCGGCTGCCCTCGGAGCTAGCCGAGCTCAGCGACGTGCTGGAGACCAGCCAGTGTTACGGCCAGGGTTACCTGGCGCCGGGTGACGTGCTGTCGATGCACTGGCAAGGCGGCGGCGGCTACGGCGACCCCTTGCTGCGCGACCCTGAGGCAGTGGCCCACGATGTCCGCGAGCGCAGGGTCACCCGGGACGCGGCCGCGACTGCCTACGGCGTCGTCATCCGCGACGACGCCAGGGTGGACGAACCCGCTACGCTGGCTCGCCGAGCGGAGCACCACGCCGCCCGGCGCGACCGGTCCCGCCCCATCCGCGAGATCCCGGCCGGCCGCGCGGATGTTTCGGCCGGCCGCCGGCTCGACGACAACCTGGTCGAGGCCGCCTACGACGGCCGGCCCGTCGTCGCGTGCCGGCACTGCGGCCAGGTTCTCGGGGATCCCCGGGCCGGAGATACCCTCGCCCTGGCGAGCTACCAGGGACCGGCCGCCGAGGCCGGACCGCAGATCCTCGGCCGCCCGGAGGACTACGTCGACGCGCCGGTCAGCTTCCGCCAGTACTGCTGCCCAGGCTGCTGGACCGCGATTTACTCAGCCGTCGTCCCCGCCGATCACCAGGACGACGCGGCCACTCTCAGCCGCCTCGTGCCGACCGCAGCTGCTGGCTAATCCCGCCGTGCCGGGCTGCCTTGCGCCTGCCCCTGCCCCTGCCCCTGCCCCTGCCCCTGCCCCTGGGCTGCCCTGTCAGCAAGCGGCACGGACGGAGCGGCGCGGCGCGGGCTTCTCCCAGCCGCTAGGCCAGGAGCGGCCCGGCAAGCGGGCGTTAACCAAGGCCAGCAGCAGCGGGCCGAGGATTGCCCAGCCCGGCGGGGAAGCAGCAAGCCCCGAGAAGGCGACTCGCCCACCCCACCCGGACGCCAGATCCCGCGCCGCCATATGGATCCCTGCCCGCCGCACCGGACTGCCACAGCGGGGTCCAAATGTGCCCCGGCGGCCCTTGACAACCTGGCATTCGGCCCAGAGTGCCCGGACAGTTCGGCGTAGCGTGAGGACCGTCGGCGTACAGTGGTGACATGAGCGAGATTCCGCTCGAAGAGGCACCGGGCCAGGTTACCGACGCGGCGCATGATGCTGCGCGCGGTCAGGTCGTCTATCTCACGGAGCACGGCGAGCGGCTCGCTGCGATCGTCCCGGCCGAACTCGCGGCCGAACTGGAGAGCCTGACTCCTGAGCAACTCCGCGAGTTGCTGGAAGACTTTGCGGACGCGCAGGCGGCGCGCGAGTCGCTGGCCGAGATGGAGGCGGGCGCGGAGCCGGTACCGGCCGAGGAGGTCTGGGCGGAACTCGGCCTCGGGACGTGACGTCCCACCGGTACGCACTGGAGCTCGCCCCGAAAGCCGTGCGGGCGCTGCGAAAGCTCGACCGGCCCGTAGTCGAACGCATCAAGGCCGCGACGGAATTGCTGCGCCAAGATCCGAGGCCCTCGGGCGCGAAGATGCTCACAGGAATGCACGGAGTTCTGCGGATCAGGGTCGCAGGTGACTACCGGGTCCTGTACCCGGTCGACGATGACCGGCTGGTGGTCTTGGTCGTGGACGCCGGCCATCGTCGGCAGATCTACCGTTAGCTTGCCCCGTTCTGCGCGAGGATCCGCAAGACTGCTGGCAGGTCAGCCGCTGGTGCCGGGCGTACGCAAAAGCGTGGTCTGCGGGAGCCACGCCAACATCATCGGCCAGAAACGGCGGAGCGTACCAGGATGCGCTACCTCGCCCGTCTCTCGGGTCAAGCGTGCAGTTGGTCGAGGGTCTGCAACCCCCGGCGGGACACGGGTCCCGTCTGGACGGGTGTGGGCAGTGCGGCGTGGGGAGCGGGGGGTCAGAGCTGATACAGCGCCTCGATCACCAGACGACGCGCTGAACTGGCCTGATGGTTGTGGAATTTATCAAAGACCACTCTTACGTACTCCGGGTGCCACAGCATCCCTTCTTACGTACTCCGGGTGCCACAGCATCCCTTCTACTGATCTAACTGCCTCAACGGTGATCAGTTGACGGTGACTGATGCTCTCGGATCTGGGTCCCAGGGCGCGCTGCTCGTACCCGCTGTCGGCGGAGGGAACGGGATGGCACGGGATGGACCGCCATCGTCATGTAACCAGCTGGTCTGGTGACCCACAGCGGTGCGGGCCTGTCACCGCGAAGAAGGAGTCATCAATGGCGCTTCTCCACAGCTTGCGCAGCTCAGCAGCCCGGTTCCTGCACCCTGGTGAGCCCGGTCCCGGCCGCCGTCGCCGTGGCCGCGGCCGCCAGGCACCGCAGCGCGGAAGGCAGGCCAGATGAGCGGGGCCGGATTCCGCCGGCGGCTGGGCGCCGTCACGGTAACCGTCACGGCCGCCGTGCTGACCGCCGCGGGCACGCTGACCCCGGCGCTGGCCGCTACCGGTCCGTCGATGACGATCAACAACGGCTCGGTGAACATCGCGGCCGTGGGCCCGGATAACACGCCGGAGCTCTTCTGGCCCGCCAACGGCTCGTCCGCCTGGTTCGGCGAGACGGTCGCAGGCGAGGACACCAGCTTCGCCGCGCCGTCCATAGCGGTCGACGGCAACGGCGTCAACATCGCGGTCGAGGGCCCGGATAACTCGCTGGAGCTCTACTGGGGCGCCAACGGCTCGTCCACCTGGGACACCGTGACGGTCGCGGGCGCGGGCACCACCTTCTCCGCGCCGTCGATCGTGACCGACGGCAACGACGTGGACATCGCGGCCAAGGGTCCGGATGACTCGCTGCTGTTCTACTGGGCCGTCAACGGCTCGTCCACCTGGCACGAGGAGAGCGTGGGCGGCAACCTCAGCGATGCCTCGCCGCCGTCGATGATCGTCAACGGCGCTGCCATCGACATAGCCGCCACCGGCGCGTTCTACGCGCTGAACTTCTTCTGGGCCTTCGTCGGCACGGGTACCTGGCACCAGGAGTCCGTGAACACGACGGGCCAGATCTGGGGCCCGCCGTCGATCGCGGCCTCCGGCGATACCATCGACATCGCCGCCATCAACAACACGGGCGCGCTGATGGTGTACTCGGCCATCACCGGCACGGGCACCTGGAACCCCGACACCGTGTCCGGCGCCGCCGACAACTTCGCCGCGCCCTCGATCACGTTCCAGGGCGGCGACGTGGACATCGCGAGGCAGGGCTCGAGCACCTCACTGCTGTTCTACTGGGCCGTCAGCGGCTCGTCCACCTGGCACGAGGAGACCGTGGCCGGCGCGGACAGCGCCGCCTCGCCGCCGTCGATGACGGTCAACGGCAACGACGTCAACATCAGCGCCGTCAACACGGCCAACCAGCTGCTGTTCTACTGGGCTACCATCGGCACGGGCACCTGGCACGCCGAGACGGTCGCAGACCTGTAACCAGCGGTCCGGCCAGAAAGCGTGACCGGCCAGCAAGCAAAGCCCTGCCAGCAAAAGCAAGCTCAGGCGGCCGCGGCGTCAGCCCGCCGCGGCCGCCTGAGCTTCGCGGGCAAGCTTGCCGGAGACGTCCGCCCGCAGCTGCTTCTTGTCGGTCTTGCCGACCGGGGTGCGCGGTATCGCGTCGACCCACTCGAGCCGCTCAGGCCATTTGAACCTGGCGACGCTCAGCGCCTCCAGGTGCCCGCGCACCGCGGCCAGGTCGACCGGTGAACCAGCCGCGACCAGGTAGGCGCAGGTACGTTCGCCCAGCCGCGGGTCGGGCATGGCGACGACCGCGGCCTCGGCGACGGCCGGATGACGCAGCAGCAGCAGTTCCAGCTCCTCGGCGTTGATCTTCTCGCCGCCCCGGTTGATCACGTCCTTGATGCGGCCCTCAATCGACAGGTAACGCTCCGGCCCGAAACGGGCGATCTTGCCGAGATCTCCGGTGCGGTAGAAGCCGTCCGGCGTGAACGCCTTCAGGTTGTGCTCGGCCGCGTCGAAGTAGCCGGGGATGGTGTACGAACCGCGGCAGGCGAGTTCCCCGATCTCCCCGTCAGGCAACTCCTCCCCGCTGGCCGGGTCGAGGATGCGGATCTCGTCCTCGGCGGCGATCACGGTTCCGACGCAGGCCAGGCGGGCTTCCCGCGGACCGTCGGCAGGTGACACCGTCAGCAGTCCCTCCCCCATGCCGAACAGCTGCACCGGCCGGGTGCCCAGCTCCTCGATCCGGTCGAAGACAGCGGGCGGAACCTTCGCTCCGGACAGCACCGCGGTCCGCAGGTGCTTGGCCGCCTCGAGGTAGCCGTCGGTGCCGACCCACAGGTACATGAAGTGGCCGAAGATGGCGTCGCTGACCTGCTCGGCGGCCATCAGGCTCAGCGCGGCGGCCGGCTCGGGCACGGGCAGCACGAGGCAGCCGCCCACGGCGTGCACACCGTGCAGGGCACAGGTCACGCCCGCGTTATGGACCAGCGGTCCCAGGTGGGCGGTGCGGGATTGCTCGTCGCGCCCCAGCCGGCGTGCGTAGCAGAGCGCGCTGTTCCAGTACTCGGCGTGCAGCCGGGGAATGACCTTCGGCACGCCGGTGGTGCCGCCGGAGAGCTGGAACACCGCGACGTCCTCGGGGTCCAGCACGGCCTGGATCGATTCGACGGTGGCGCGGGCCGCGGCCGGGTCCAGGCCGGCGCCGAGATCCTCGATCCGCCGGACGCCGCGGCGGCCGTCCGGCTCCGCCGAGCCGATGGTGAAGATGTGACGCATGGCCGGCTGGCGCTGCGCCTGTTCCTGGGCGAACCGCACCAGGTCGAAGCTGGGCAGCCCGGCTTCCACCAGGTGCCCGACCGCCCCGACCTGCGCGCTGATATGACCGATCTCGTGACCGCGGTGCGCGGCCAGGGTAGCGACCGGCACGGCGCCGGCCTTGAGGAAGCCGTACCAGGCCAGCACGCATTCGATGCGGTTCGTGACCTGGAAGATGACCGGGTCGTGGGCGCGGATGCCCAGGGCGTGCAGGGCCGCCGCGATCTGGTCGGTCCGCCGGTCAAGCTCGGCGTAGGTCAGCCGCCCCCGGGTATCGACCACCGCCTCGCGGTCGGGGAAGGCCACCGCCGACTGATGGAAGCGCTCCGCGGTCGGCAGCAGGCTCCACAAGCCCGCGTCACGGTACCGCGAGGCCCGGTCGGCGGGGTAGCGCGGTACCCGGCCGTCCCAGCTGAACGGGGACATGATCACTCTCCCTCGAGCTGCCTGACGCATAATTCTGACAGATGAGTTTATTATTCGACGTAATGGTCGTGCCGTCAATCCGCCGGGCTTGACTGATTAGCGGTTCCGTTAAATAATCGTCATAAGCGTAAAACTGCGGTGGGAGGGAGCTGTCGTGCACACGCACCGGGTGGGCCTCGTCGTACCGAGTTCCAACGTAACGGTCGAGACCGAGCTGCCGGCCTTGCTGTGCAGGCACCCGCAGGCCAGGTTCTCCTTCCACTCGGCCCGGATGCGGATGCGCACCGTGTCGGCGCAGCAGCTCGCCGCCATGAACGCGCAGCGCGAACGGTGCATCATGGAGATCGCCGACGCGGCCCCCGACGTGATCCTGTACGCCTGCCTGGTGGCGCTGATGACCGGCGAACCGGGCGAGCACCAGCGCGCCGAGGGCGCGATCGCCGAGCAGCTGGCCACCGGCGGGTCGCAGGCGCTGGTCCGGTCGAGCGCCGGCGCCCTGATCGAGGCACTGACCGTCCTTAACGCGAAGCGCATCGCCATCGTGACGCCCTACCTGCGGCCGCTGGCCGCCAAGGTGGTGGGATACCTCGAGGCGTCCGGGTTCGAGGTGGCGGACTGGCGCGCGCTCGAGGTGGCGGGCAATGCCGAGGTCGGCTGCATTTCCGGCGAGCGCGTCATGGCCGCCGCCCGCTCGCTTGACCTGTCGGGCACCGATGCCCTGGTCATCTCGGCGTGCGTGCAGATGCCGTCCCTTTCCCTGGTGGCGGCGGCCGAGCAGGAATTCGGCCTGCCGGTGCTTTCGGCGGCTACCGCGGGGGCCTACAGCCTGCTGCGCGGCCTGCGGCTTCCGGTCGCGATCCCCGACGCCGGCCGCCTGCTGCGTGCGGACGCCGCTGTCGCCGGGTAGGCCAGATACCGATAGCCGGCGGGCAGGCCACCTACCGACATCAGTCAAGGAGTGATCATGACCGGACTAAGCCACAAGGCCAAAGGCGTCGACCACGCCGCCTTCCCGACGTTCGACCCGGCCGCCACGGTGCGGTTTTACCGCGACGTCCTCGGGTTCCCCGTGGTGCACTCGATCTGCGCCGCGGGCTGGGGCCCGGAAGACCACCCGGACTTCATCCACTTCTTCTTCGACATCGGCAACGGCGACCGCATCGCCTTCTTCTACTACTTCGGCCTCGAACCGCCAGCAGGCGGTCCGCAAGGCGATGTCTACGCCCGGTTCGCGGCGGACGCACCCAGGTTCTTCATCCGCTCGCGGCACCTGGCCATCCACGTGGACAGCGACGAGGACCTGACCGAATACCAGCGCCGCCTGGATGGCAGCGAATGGCCGTGCACGCTCCGGCTGCAGCACGAAACCATCGAGTCCATCTATACCGACGACCCCAACGGTTACATGATCGAGTTCACCCGCGCGCTGCGCCCGGTCACCCCGCAGGAAGACCTCGACGCGAACCTGACCATCGACGCGCTGCTCGACGTGGTGTCCGGCGGCAACCCGAGCATGGACGCCCTGCTGACCCGCAAGGCGGAGCTGATCGTGGAGCGCGCGGCCGACTGGGAGCAGCGGCGCGAGGCGGCCCAGAACGAGGGGGCACAGAGGGAGCTCACCCGGTCATGACGATCCTTTACATCCTCGACGTCCCGGAGAACGTCCCGGTCGTCAAGGTCGCGGCGCAGGACACCGCGGTTACCGTCGACAAGGTCGGCCCGTACTTCGCGGTGGCCTCGCCCGCCACCATCGTCATCGACCGGCGGGCTACCGGCTGCCGTCACGCCGTCTGGTACAGCAGCGTGGCCGGCCTGGCGGGCGCGCGGATCACCCAGTGGGACAAGGACGCGCTGCGGGTGGAGCCCCGATGACCGCGCCCGCGGCCGAACGGCCCTCGAGCGAACGGCCCCCGGCCGAACGGCCCCCGACCGAACGGCTGGGCGCCGGCCGCTACCTGGCGGCCGCGGCGCCCCCCGCGTCGACCGTCACCAGCGTGCACCAGCTCACTACCCACGACGGCGCGTCGGTGTCCGGTGTGCTGCGCACCGTTCCCGGCGCCACGACCGTGGTCACCCTCATGCATCCCCGCCAGGACGTCACCCATCATCCCGCGGTGCCGGAGCTGCTGGCCCGAGGGTACGCGGTGTGGACGCAGGGCGCCCGGTCGGTCAACAACGACCTGGCGCTGGTACACGAGCAGGCCCTGCTCGATGCCGCCGCCGGGCAGCAGTTCCTGCGGGAGCGGGATTTCGGCGCGGTGGTGACGTTCGGCCATTCCGGCGGCGGCCCGCTGTTCGCTCTGTACCACCAGCAGGCCGGGGCCGCGCCCGGCGACCGCATCGCCAGCACGCCCGGCGGCCGGCCCGTCGACCTGGCCGGAGCCACGATGCCGGTGCCCGACGCCGCGGTGTTCATGGCCCCGCACCCGGGTCAGGGAGAGCTGCTGCAGCGCATCATCGACCCTTCGGTCGCCGACGAATCCGATCCGCTGGCGGCCGACCCCGCGCTGGATCCGTTCCGCCCGGACAACGGGTTCGTCCCGGCGCCCGCCAGCTCGTCTTATTCCGGGCCGTTCATCGAGCGCTACCGGGCGGCGCAGGGGGCCCGGATCGCGCGCCTGGACGCGCTCGCCCTCGAGTTGCTCGCGCAGGCCAACGAGGGCCGACGCCGGTTCGCCGCGGGCAAGGACCCGGCCGACCGCAGGCAGGCCATCGCCCCGCGGGTGATGACCGTGTTCCGGACCGACGCCGACCTGCGCCACGTCGACCTCTCGCTCGATCCGAATGACCGGCCCTACGGCTCGCTGATGGGCAAGCGCCCCGACCTGACCAACTACGGCCTGGTCGGCTTCGGCCGCCTGAGCACGCCGGAAGCCTGGCTGTCCACCTGGTCGGCGAATCACTCCAACGCCAGCTTCCTGCGCTGCGCCCCCGCGGTGACCGTCCCGACCCTGCTGGTCGAGCTCACCGGCGACCAGGCCTGTTTTCCCGCGGACGCGGCGGCGATGGCCGCGGCGCTTGGCGCGGCGGATAAGCAGCGCGCCAGCGTCCGCGGCACGCACTTCGGCGGCGCGATCGCGCCCGGCGATCCGCCTGGCATCCGGCTGGCGGCCGCCGAGATCGGCGCGTGGCTCAGCGAGCGCTTCCCGGCCGCCCCGCCCGCGGCCTGAGCCCGGCCGTCCCGCCCGCGACCTGAGCCCGGCCGCCCCGCCCGCGACCTGAGCCCGGCTGCCCTGGCCGGGCGCCGGGCGCCGGTAGGCTCGCGGGGTGCGCATTCTCGTCATCGGGTCCGGCGGCCGCGAGCACGCGATCGTCCGCGCCCTGAGCAGGGACACGGCCGAGCTGCACGTCGCGCCGGGTAACCCAGGCATGGCCGAGCTGGCGCAGGCCCACCCGGGTACCGCGCCGACCCCGGCCGGCATCCTCGGGCTGGCCCGCGAGATCGGCCCTGACCTGGTGGTGATCGGCCCGGAGGCGCCGCTGGTGGCCGGCGCGGCCGACGCGCTGCGCGGGGCCGGGCTGGCCTGCTTCGGCCCGGCCGCCGACGCCGCCATGATCGAGGGCTCGAAGTCCTTCGCCAAGCAGGTGATGGCCGAAGCCCAGATTCCCACCGCGGCCGCGTTCACCTGCCGGACCAGCGCCGAGGTCGACGAGGCGCTGGCCGCGTTCGGCCCGCCCTACGTGGTCAAGGACGACGCGCTGGCCGCGGGCAAGGGCGTGCTGGTCACCGCCGACCTGGCGGCGGCCCGGGCGCACGCGCGGGCCTGCGGCACGGTGGTGATCGAGGAGTTCCTCGACGGCCCCGAGGTCTCGCTGTTCGCGATCACCGACGGCCGCACCGCGGTCCCGCTGATGCCTGCCCAGGATTTCAAGCGGGCCGGTGACGGCGACCAGGGCCCGAACACCGGCGGCATGGGCGCCTACGTCCCGCTGCCCTGGGCGCCGGATGACCTGACCAGCCGCACCATGGACACGATCGTCGGCCCGGCCGTCGACGTGATGCGCCGCCGCGGCACGCCCTACGCCGGCCTGCTCTACGCCGGCCTGGCCCTGACCTCGGCCGGCCTGCGGGTCGTCGAGTTCAACGCCCGCTTCGGCGACCCCGAGACGCAGGTGATCCTGGACCGCCTCGGTTCCCCGCTGGCGCCCCTGCTGGCCGCGGCCGCCGTCGGTGACCTGGCCAGCGTCCCGCCGCCCGCCTGGCGCCCCGGCGCCGCCGTGACCGTCGTCTTCGCCGCCGAAGGCTACCCGGAGGCCCCCGTCAAAGGCGACAAGATCAAAATCCCGAATTCCGAACGGGCCGGGGTGCTTGCGGCCAGGCAGACCGGATCCCAGCAAGCCCCGACGCCGCAGGCGACGGGGGGGTCGCAGGCCACAGAGGCGTACATCCTGCACGCGGGCACCGCCCGGGACGCGGAGGGGGACCTGGTGTCGGCGGGGGGCCGGGTGCTGAACCTGGTGGGCTCGGGGGCGGATCTCGCGGCGGCCCGGGGGGCGGCTTACGAGCTGGCCGGAATGATCGAGATGCGCGGTGGTTGGTACCGGCATGACATTGCCGAGCTCGCTTCGAAGTAGCGCGTGACCGCGGAGCCGGATGCCGGCACGGAGCCGGATGCCGGCACGGAGCCGGATGCCGGCGCGGAGGCGGGCGCAGGCACGCAGGCGGGCGCAGGCACGCAGGCGGGCGCAGGCACGCAGGCGGGCGCAGGCACGCAGGCGGGCGGAAGCGGCGACGGGCCGGACGCGCAGCCGCTGCGGGTCAGCACGCTCGAGCTGTTCTTCGACCTGGTCTTCGTGTTCACCATCACCCAGCTCACCGGCACGCTCTCCCGCGACCTGAGCCCGGCCGCGGCCCTGCCCGGCGGCGCGCTGCGGGTGCTGCTCATCTTCGGGGTGCTGTGGTGGATGTACGGCGGCTACGCCTGGCTGACCAACGCCCGGACGCCCGGCCGGCTGCCCGAACGGCTGCTGATGCTGATGGGCATGGCCGGGTTCCTGGTCATCGGGCTGGCCATTCCTGACGCCTTCGCCCGGCGCGGCGAGGCGATCGCCCTGGGCCTGGGGTACCTGCTGGTGGTGGTCGTGCACGGCGTGCTCTACCTGCGGGTGAACCGGAACATCCTGCGGGTGGTCCCGTTCAACGGCGCCTCGGCGCTGCTGATGCTCGCGGCCGGGCTGTTCGGGTTCGCCGGCGGCCGCCCGGCGCTGGCCTGCTACCTGCTGTGGATCGCGGCGTTCGCGGTGCAGGCCCTGTCGCCGCTGGTCATCCATCCGCACGGCCGGTTCTCGATCCAGCCCGCGCACTTCACCGAGCGGCACGGCGCGCTGATCATCGTGGTGTTCGGCGAGTCGGTCGCCGACATCGGCAGCGGCTCGGCGGGTCACCCGGTGACCGTCGCGCTCGTCACGCAGGCGATCCTCGGGCTGGCGCTGGTCGCGGCGCTGTGGTGGGCGTATTTCGGCGTCGGCGACGACGAGCGGGCCGAGGCGGCACTGAGGCGGGCCGCTCCGGAGGTCCGGCCCGCGCTCGCGCTGCAGGCGTACTTCTACTCCTACATCCCGCTGCTGCTCGGCATCGTCATGCTGGCCGCCGGCGTCAAGCGGGTGATCGCCGACGCCGGCGCCAGCCTGTCCTGGCCGGCCAGCCTGGCGCTGGCCGGCGGCGTCGCGGTCTACCTGGCCGGCGACGCGGCCTTCCGGCACGTGCTGCGCATCGGCACGCAGTACTCCCGGGTCGCGGCGGCGGCCGCGGCGCTGGCCGCCTCGGCGGTGGGCACGGCGCTCAGCGGCACGGCCGAGATCGCGCTGCTGACCGTGATCGTGGCGGCGGCGCTGGCAGCTGACTGGTACCGGGCGGCGCTCGCGTCGAAGTAGCGGGACGGCGACGGGGACCGACGCGGAGCCGGGAACCGACGCGGAGCCGGGAACCGACGCGGAGCCGGGAACCGGCCAGGGCCGTTCTGGGGCCCTGGCCGGGTCCTTCTACGCGGGCATCCCGCTGCTACTCGGCGTGGTCACGGTCGAGGCCGACCTCGACCGGGCGCTGGTCTGTCTCTTGCGGACGGGGAAGGCCGCGTGGCCTGCGTCTGAGCCAGTGCCGGGCGTCCCAGCGGTTGAGCAGCCGGGAGCCCACGAAAAAGACAGTGATGGCACAGATCCATCCGGCCACCTCGTCGGCCACGAAATGCTCGCCCGTATATACCAGGGTGACGGCCATGGCCAGGACGTAGGTGACAAGCAGCGCCCGGACCCACCGGCGGACCCTGGACCAGAAGAACAGCAGCAGGAGCATTGGGTACGCGGCGTGCAGCGACGGCATCGCCGCTACGTCGTTGTCGTAGGCGCTGCCCTTGGTGAACAGGGCGGCCGCCGACTTTATCCCGAGATGCTCCCAGACGACCGGGACGATCCGGTAGACGGGCCCTCCGGTAAGGCCGTGCCAACTTGACATCCACGGCGGCATCGCCGGATACAGCACGTACCCCACGTAGCCGACGAAGGTGAGGCCGACGAACAGGGCGATGAAGCGCCTGAACCTGTCGTGGCTGCGCTTCCAGAGCACGGCGGCGACGATATAGCTGACGAAAAAGTGGCTCGTGTAGACGGCCCACGCCGCGTAGTCCCACACATGGAGATGGTGGGGATTGAAGAACCGCCGCTGGAGCCGGACGGTCGGCACCTTGCCGAAGCCGATCAATTTGTCGAAGTCCACCTGGGGCCGGGCGAAAGGTCCCCACAGCGTATGACTGGCGTACCCGCGCAGCGCGGCGTAGATGGCCAGCACGGCATAGAGCGGGAGCCAGTCGACCAGCACCCCGCGACGCCATCGGCTGAGGTCGTCAAGGCTGGCCACGAGAAGGGCCGCGGCTAGCCAGATCAGCACCGTGTCGTCGGACTGCGGAAGACCAAGGACCACCGTGGCCACCACGAACGCCGTTATCAGGACTACCCACCCGATCAGAGACCGGCGCCGCTGCATCACCCATGCCCGCACTCCGGGCTGCGCAACGTGCCCGGCGGGACGGCTTTCCTCGCCGGAGTCCGCCTCGGGCAGGGCCTCGCCAGGCGGCCCCGAGCCAACGAGAGCCTCGCCGGGATCAGCACGAGACTGAGTGCTGACCACTTGCGGGCCAGGTTCCACACCCATCAGCAGCCTGCCCGTCGTCTGCCTGTCATCATCGATTAACCAGGTCGACGTTATCCAGTTTCTTAACCTTCCGGTCACGTAATTGATCAACTCATGGATACCCGCGCCGGATCCGTGACGGCCGGTGCCGGATTTCCTGGTCGCGCGGCAGGCCTCTCGCGCGCAAGCACATATCGTTTAGCCATGATAGAGAGGTACACGCTACCCGAGATGGGGCGGGTCTGGAGCGACGCGTACAAGTACGAGCTGTGGTGCCGGGTCGAGGTACTCGTGCTCGAGGCGCAGGCACAGGCGGGCGTGGTGCCTGCCGAGAGCGTGCAGCCGGTTCGTTCGGCCGAACCTCCCACCCCGGAAGCGGTAGCGGCGGTGGAGGCGGTCACCGACCACGACGTGATCGCCTTCCTGACCGCCTGGGCGGACAACACCACGCCGCGCTCGGCCGCCGCCTACGTGCACTACGGGATGACCTCCTCGGACCTGCTCGACACGGCGCTGGCGATCCAGCTGGCGGAGGCGACCGACCTGCTGGTGGCCAAGGCCACCAAGCTGGTCGCGGTGCTGCGGGACCACGCGCTGGCGCATACCCAGACGCTGCGGCCGGGGCGGACGCACGGCATCCACGCCGAGCCCGACGTCTGGGGGCACCGGGTCGCCGACTTCGCGTTCGCCATGGCGCGCTCCCGGGACCGGCTGGCACGGGCCAGGGACGCGGTGGCGGTCGGCACCTTGTCCGGGCCGGTCGGCAGCTACTCCAACATCGATCCGGCCATCGAGACGCAGGTCATGCCGAAGCTGGGCCTGCGGGCCGCGGACGTGGCCACCCAGGTGGTGATCCGGGACGGCATCGCCGAGTGGATCAGCGCGCTTGCGGTCGCCGTCACCGTCGCCGAGGCGATCGCGCTCGAGGTCAGGCACGGGCAGCGCACCGAGGTCAGGGAGCTGGCCGAGCCGTTCCGGGCCGGGCAGAAGGGCTCATCGTCTATGCCTCATAAGAGGAACCCGATCCGTTCGGAAAGAATCTGCGGTCTGGCCCGGGTGGTGCGCGGCTACGTGACGCCGGTGACCGAGGGGATCCCGCTGTGGCACGAGCGGGATATCTCACACTCCAGCGTGGAACGGGTCGCGCTGCCCGACGCCGCCATCGCCACCGACTACCTGCTGCACCTCACCATCGGGCTGATGGAGGGACTGCAGGTCGACGCCGCGCGGATGCGGGCGAACCTGGACGCCACCGGCGGTTTGCTGTATTCCTCCGCCGTGCTGCTCGAGCTGGTCAGCGCGGGGATGACGCGCGAGGACGCGTACGCGCTTGTGCA
>Ga0302326_10017905_pt1 | contig 14727 bp, 13 predicted proteins | sample Palsa_T0_3_FD_202264 | JGI IMG/M metagenome (GOLD analysis project Ga0302326, IMG submission 202264) | Peat permafrost microbial communities from Stordalen Mire near Abisko, Sweden - Palsa_T0_3 | ecosystem: Environmental > Terrestrial > Soil > Palsa > Peat permafrost | place: Sweden: Abisko... | reverse complement strand
CACCGATCTCTCGGGGAGCGGACGCCTAACGAATTCGCCAAGGAAATCGCGGCTAGCCGCGATTTCCTTGGGGTGCAAGCAGCCGAAAACTCACCCTAGAGTTGGTATAAAAAAGCCGGTCCGATCAACGCCGTTAAGCTTTCGGCCGACTCGCTCTTGGAATTGATCAACGACATTCTCGACTTTTCGAAGATTGAAGCAGGCAAGGTGGACCTCGAAGCCGTCGATTTCGAACTGCGCGACACGCTTGAAACCACCATGAGAAGCTTCGCTCTGCGGGCCGATGAAAAAGGCTTGGAGCTCTTGTGTGACATCGCACCCGGCGTGCCCGAGTTTGTGCAAGGAGATTCCGCGCGCCTTCGTCAGGTTTTGCTGAACGTGGTGGGCAATGCCATAAAATTCACGTCGAAGGGCGAGGTCTCGCTCAGGGTTCAACCAGGCTCCCGGGCGACCGATACCGGGATCCTGCACTTTACCGTCAGCGACACCGGAATCGGCATTCCCCCAGAGAAGAAGGCTTTGATCTTCGAACCGTTTTCTCAAGCAGACGCCTCGACAACTCGCAAGTACGGCGGTACCGGATTGGGGCTCACGATTTCGACTCGTATCGTCTCCATGATGGGCGGCGAAATCTGGGTGGATAGCGAAGTGGGTCAAGGAACACAGTTCCACTTTACCGTGCGAATGGAGGCCGCAGAAGCCGTCCCCAGATCCGGCGAGGCCCCACCCGCCGAAATCCTAAAAGGCGTAACCGTTCTGGTGGTTGACGATAACCCAACAAACCGCAGGATACTCCGGGAGATGCTGGAACGCTGGGAGATGAAACCGACGCTCGTCGAGGACGCCGAAAAGGCCATGACAGAGCTTCTTGCCGCTCAAGAGGCGGGCAACCCCTTTGAGTTGGTGTTGACGGACATGGATATGCCCGGCGTCGATGGCTTTGGCCTGATCGAACGAACACGGCAAAGGCCGGAACTCGCGACGACGATCATCACGATGCTCACTTCGGGCGGCCAGCGCGAGGACGCCGCCCGGTGCAAAGACCTAGGGGTTGCTGGGTATCTACTAAAGCCTATCCGCCAATCGGATTTGCAGCGGGCGATATCGAAGGTGCTCGGCGCGAAGGAAGAAGAAAGTGCCGCCCCGCTGGTCACCCGTCGCTCGCTCGAAGACGCTGCGCGAACGGGCTCGCCACTGCGATTGCTGGTAGCCGAAGATAATGCCGTCAATCAGTTGCTGCTGACACGCTTGCTCGAGAAAAGAGGACACCACGTGGTGGTCGTTGCGACGGGCCGGGCCGGGCCGCGCTCGAGGCGCTCGAGAAAGAGAGTTACGACTTAGTTCTGATGGACATACAGATGCCGGAAATGGACGGCATCGAAGCGACGATAGCGCTGCGGAAGATCGAGAAGGGCGGGGCTCGCCACCAGCCTGTGGTCGCGTTGACGGCGCACGCGATGAAGGGTGACGACGAGAGATGTTGGGCCGCGGGAATGGATGGCTACTTGACAAAGCCGATTCAGGCCCTAGAACTCGATGCCGTGTTGCAAATCTACGTGAACCGCCGTCAACCTCTGGGCGGTCGAGCCGTCCTCGCATTGTCCGGCTCGAGCTCGTGACGTACGCATCGTTCAATTCTGCGGCTCGGTCGCTTGATCGCGTGAACGACTCACTATGCGCACTACTTCGCGAATCCGGTGCGCGAGCTTTCCGACCCGCTCGCGGAGGTGCAAATCCGCGTGACGGCAGACCAACATGCGATTGCGTTCCACCTCTAATGCCGAAAGGTGGCGAATTTGCGTGATTGCATCCGCGCGGGAATCTCAGGCTGCTACGACGGGAACCACGTTCGATCTTCATCATGGGTCGCGTCGTGCATGGAGTTGAAGGCGTATCCGCGCCCGTACAAATCTCCGATTCCCCTACTCTCGTTCGCTATTTTTCTTCTTGCTTCGCTCTTTACCCACTTCAATTGATACGGGTACAGGAGCAACGGGCCCTTCGGCCTCGGCGGGAGGTTCGGAGAGGCCATAGACGGCGCGGATCGCCCCTAAGAGGTCGCCGGTGGACAGCTTGGCGTCGACTTTGAGGTCATCGAGGTTGACGTCGTGGCGCTGTGTCGGCGTGCCTTCGACTCGGTCGGCGAGTTCTTTCGCGGCGGGAATCTTGCCTCTGAGCGCTTCTCTTGCGACGACTTTGGCGACTGCCATCGCGACCGAGTCCGTCGCTTTAATTCCCAGATCTTTCACAAGCCCCTCGGCGATGGCGCGGTGGGCATCGGTGTAAGGAGACTTCTTGGGACGGCCGCCTGGATTTGGACTTGGCTGGCCCTTCCTCCATCGATACGGCTTCGTTTTGTTGGGATTCCCTCGCACTGTTTTTCGCACTGTTCTCAGTGCGACTCTATCAGTTTCGGGGTCTGCTCGCAGTGAGAAGAGGGAATCGTAGTTAACGTTTGGACACTCGACGGGATGCTTGGACTTTGTGAACCAGTCGATAGCGTTTATCTCGCAACTTCCGTTGCGAGATGATTTGACGAAGACCGACCGCGCGAACCTGTTCCGATTGACTCTATATTATTCGGTGCGCAGGGCGCGAATCGGGTCCAGCGTTGCGGCGCGCCGAGCCGGAACCAATGCCGCGAGAAATGCGGCGAGCAACAGCACGACGCTGGTGCCCACGAGGATGGATGGATCATAGGGTTTTACGCCGAACAGTTGGCTAGCCATGGCAAGACCGGCGGCAATCGTCGTGGGAATACCAATCGCCAGCGCTATTCCCATCTGTGCCAGCGCTCCCCGCAGGACCATTTTCAGAACGCTGCTCCTGTCCGCACCGAGCGCCATCCGAATTCCGATTTCGTTGGTGCGCCGTTCCACCGAATAAGCGGTGACGCCGTAAAGGCCGATGGAGGCAAGAACCAGGGCCAGGAATCCGAACAAGGAAGTGAGTTTGGTAATCATGGCCTGTTGGGTGAAGTTGCCGTCAACCTGTTTTGCAAAGGTCATGAAATCGATGATCGCGAGGTCCGGGTTCACGTCAGTGATTGCGCGTCGCACCTGCGACTCGAGTCTCGGCACGTTGCCGCGCGTTTTCAGCTCGATGGCGTTCAGGTAATGGTTGCGATCTTCAAAGCTGAGGAAACGGGGATTATCGTAGATCACGCGCTGCGTGGCGGGCAGGAAAAACATCGGTGGGATTTTATGGGTCGGATCGCGGTACTGAGTGTCCTCGGTGACGCCGACGATCTCGAACTCCCCCGCATGTTTCATGTCGAAATCGCCGAAATGTTTTCCAATCGCATTGCCATCCTTGAAGAATCTCTTGGCAAACGTCTGGTTCACCACCGCTACGTGCTGCGAGATGGCCGAATCCTGCTCGCTAGTGGAACGGCCCTGAATTAGTTTGGTGCCGATGGTTTCAAAGTAGCCGTCACTCACACGTACCCAGGACGCGTTGTTCTGATTGGAGTCGGGTTCGGGAGGCGCCTGACCCTCGATGAAAACGGTCTCACCCCAGTTGTCGCCCTCCATCGGGCTATACATCGAAAAACTCACCTGCGCCACATCCGGAATCGCGGACAGTGAATCGTGAAGCCTGCGGTAAAGGGCGTCGAGCTGCGCGGGCTTGTATCCCGCCATCTGCGGATCGATGTGTACGATGTCGCGGCTGGCGGTTTCAAAGCCAAAGTTTTGATCATGCATGTTGCGTAAGCTTTGCGTTAGCAGTCCTGCGGCGCACAGCAGTACAAGTGAGAGCGCAGCCTGAGCCACAACCAGCGATTTTTGCGTCCATCCGCCGCCGCGTCCTGTGGATCGGCCGGCGCCGCGAAGCGCATCGGCAGGAGCAGCCATGGCGGTCATCCAAGCTGGGGCCACACCGAACAAGATTCCCGTGAGCAGGGCCACTGCAGAGGTGAATGCCAGCACCGGCAACGATGGTGAAGCGTGGATCGCCACAAAGGTGTCTTGAAACGCAAGCCGAAGAATGATTCGTGTCCCCGCAAACGCGATAGCTATTCCAGCGATCCCGCCGAGTACGGCCAGGACCGCGCTCTCCGTAAGTACTTGACCGATCTGCCGCGAGGGTGAAGCGCCGAGCGCCGCTCGGATCGAAGTCTGCAGCTTGCGGTTCGTAGCGCGGACCAGCATGAGGTTGGCGACGTTCGCGGAGGCGATCATCAAGACCAGCGCGGAGATCCACATCAGCAGATGCAGGCCGGACTTGTATTCGTCGCGGAGCATTTGCACTCCCGCGCCACCAGGCGAGAGATGCAGCGTTTGTTTGGGGACCAGCTCTCGCTCTCCCGGCTGCAATTGGGCGACTGGGCTCAAAAGCCACTGTTGCAATTCGACTTGCATGTGAACTTCGATTTGCTTTGGATCAGCGCCCGGCGCGATTCGGCCGATAATGTCGAGCCAGTCTTGCTGCGGAAAATCGACGATGCTGCTCGCGCCGTTGATGAGCGGCTCATCCGCAATCGGAATCCAGAACGCGGCCGGGTTCTCAAGTCGATCGCCGAAGAAGCCAGGTGGGGCGATTCCCACAATCGTGAACGGCTGGCCGTTCAGTGTGAAGCCTCCACCGATAACCGACCGGTCGCCACCGTACTTTTGCTGCCAGGCGCGATAGCTGATGACCGCTGCAGGATCGGCGCCCTTACGGTCATCCTGCGGCGTGAGGACCCGACCTGCATAGGGGCCGACGCCAAACATGGCGAAGTAGTTTCCGGAAACGAACTCGGCTTTAATGGACTGTGCGGGTTCGCTCGTCCCGCTCCGGCGCGCCCCTACCAGAACGCTTCCGGATTGGAAAGCGGCGAGTTCGAGGAAGCCCGGCGTGTTGTCGCGGAATTTCTTGTATTTGTCGTAGGAGAAGAGAGACCAATCATCTTGAAGACCGCCGCTGACGCAACAATTTTCCACATCTCCTACGCGATACAGCTCGCTCGGCTTGGCGACTGGTAGGGAATTCAACAAGACCGCATGAACCAACGTGAAGATGGCCGTGGTCGCGCCAATTCCGAGCGCCAGCGTCAAAACGGCCGTGGCAGTGAAAACCGGGGCGTTGGCGAATTGCCGTAGCGCGTAACGGATGTCTTTCATAAACTGACTCCTTCCGTCTATTCATACGGATAAGGCGCTCGGTTTGTTCAGTGGTTCTTCGCTGAAAAGGCTTTGTCTATAGTGTGCTCCGACAGCACCAAGTCCTGTCCGATTTCTGTCCGAGAACTACTCCCTACGTGCTCCATCTCGGAGCAGCATGTCAGCTATGAAGCTCTAGGTTTTATAGGGACTTGTAGCTTTTGGTTGGTATGGGTCGCGGGTTGAATTGCACTGTTGACCGAAGGGTTGCTAGTTCGAATCTAGCCCGGGGAGCCAACCTTCTCCCGATTTTTCAGACGCTTCAGCGACCTCGGGTTTCTCGAGAGCCTGGAACACTTGCAACTACTTCGACCGTTTTCGGCCTTCGCAATTCAAAATGGAGTCCAATTCGTTCCGCGACATCGAATTCGATCTTCGGGATCCTACGACGGGTTTCTTGATTTACTGCCTGGAATGAACTTTTTGATGGCAGCGAGCGCACAGCGTGATGAGGTTTGATTCGGCATCGTCTCCGAGCTGCCCACGCGGGTTGATGTGGTGAACTTGAAGGTGAGCAAGACTTCCACAATTCTGGCACCGCCATCCATCGCGCTCGAGTACCTCGCGCCATAGCTTTCCGTAGGAAGTTGAACTGAGCTTGAGCCTCGGCCGCCCGTTTCGTGGAGATCCGCTCACGACACTCGTCGCGTCCGTTCAAGGAATTCTTGTTTCTGGGGGTGAGGAAGAAGACCATAAAGTCGATCGAGGGACGTGAGCAATGCTTTGGAGTCTCCCTCAAGGCTCGCACCTGCCAAGAAATCCGCGCAGATCATCTCTAGGCAATAGCCGCGCGACTTGTCAGTTCCAAGCATCAGCGCGGCGGTTTCCAGCGCCTGCTCTACAACCGCAAGTTGGCTCTTGTATACCTTGAAATAGAGGATCTCCCAGGGCTCCGTCTCTTTGCCCGTGAGGTGCTTTTCGACCTCGCGCTTGAACTCTTCTTTGGGCAACTGCTGAGCCCTGTGCAACCAGGTTGCACAATCAAACTCCGCTCCATCCCGCCGCGCCACCTTCGCGAGTTCCGTGGCCTTTGACCAACCCACCTCTTTCAGGTGCGGCTTGGGGATCCGCGGCAACTGCTCGTGGATGGCCATCAGGTAGTAGGCTTTCCTCCGCGATTCCGGGAAGCGCTTCTCCAAGAACTCATCGAATGACTTCAGATTATCGAGCCGCCAGTACTGCCCGGAGCGAACTTCGCACAGATAACGGCCGAGCTCGACAAAGCGCGTGTCACGCTCCCGCTCGGTTGCTCGCTCCCATCCCAGGATCTCCTCGATCTTGGTCAGAACGAACATAGCCCGGCGGCGATTGAGCTTCGGAGCCACTAAGGGTCTCCCGTTAGTCACCCAAGTCATTAAGCCAGTCAAGGTCGATGGCTCCTGGCCGGCGAACGAGATTCGCGTCGATCAACGGCTGATTGTTGAGACAAAGCCCCAGATGAGCACAGCTGACACAACCGTTCTGAGGAAACCGGATGCCGCTATGGGAAACGAATTGGCCCGCTTCGATCTGCGCAACGGTGGTTTCAACCAAGCGGCCGTACTCCCGCCGTTGTTCGTCGGATATCGTGGCCCTGAGGTATTGAATCTCAGGCTGGTTCTTTCGCACGAACACGACCACGGCGACCTCGGGGATTCCGCTGATCCAGGAGTAGCAGATCAGCTGAGGATCGAGCGCGAGCAACCCTTCGGGCTCTTCCGGGTAACGGCTCGCCGTAGTCTTCCAATCAATGACACAGGGAGTGCCGTCGAGATCTCCGAGAGCGTCGATGTAGGAAACGAATTCGTTGTTATCCCCGAGAGATCGAACCAACTTCACTTGCAGATCCTTCTTCGGAGACGGAATCTGAACGCGATCATCCTGAGCGAATCGCCCGAGCAGATGAACTCCCTGGTGGACCAGTCGGTCCCAGGAGTCGCCTTTCTTGTATTCAAACGGCGCATCCCGATACGCACCCCATTCTTTGAATAGCACCGCGCTTGGATCCTCGCGGAGGAAGTAGGCTCCGAGCGCCTTTTCAAACGAACGGCCAAAGGCCATGGCGGCCCTGGTTTCTTTCTCCTGCCAACCATCGAGATAGCGGTAGCGATAGCTGCGCGGGCAGCGAACGAATTGGCTAATCTGAGTGTGGCTATAGATCATGGTCGTGACTCAGCCGAGTCGCGGAAGACGTGAGCAGTTCTTCCCACTCACCGGCAGGAGCAAACGCTTCGAGGTTCTGATAGGAGCGCCCGTTGAAGGTGACGAGTGACGTTCGAATGACTCCCTGAAGATTCAAGAGCGCTTTCTCATCCACTTGATCCTGCCCGAGCAGTTCAGGGTCGTAGCCAAAGTCTCGAAGAAACCAATTGAGCTTCCACAGTGCTCGCTCGCTGCAATACAGGCGCCCGGAGAAGGAATGCGTTGCGAACGACTCGGGCTCAAGGATTACAAAGCGAAGAATCAGGAATGGTTTCTGCGGATGCCAGCGGTAGGAAGCTGTATCGACACGCACCAGGAACAAGCCCTCGAGATGACGAGCCGTCGCTTCTTGCCGTATGTGCAGACCGGGTATTTGCCGTTTCATGGCTTGACCTCCGCGGATAGGGCATAGGAGTTGAGTTTGCAGATCAAGGCGTCTCGATCTTCGTTTGCCGCCTTCGAGATATGGGCGATGAAGGATTCGACCAAATCACGACTGGCCTCTTTGAGAGCTTCGGTGCCGCAGAAGTCGGCGGCGTAGGCCTTCACGAGAGTGGGATCGAGATTGAATTGACGGATCAGAAGGCACAGTTGGTCGCGCAGTCGTGGCTGGCCGTGGCTCGAGCCATCTCCATTGCCAGAAACAGGCGCGGCTTGCTTGGGATACATAGGTGGTGCAGGCGTAGAGAAGCATCCAAGCTCTTCGACCGAGCACAGGCCGATTCCATAAGCTTTGCGGAGAGCCCGATTAACGGCACGAGTCTCGGCAACGCGCATCTCGGCCCCACGGACCAAGGGGGAAACGTTGGAAGGATCGGCATCGCCGTAGCCGACGAAACCCTTCGAGTCCCCTATAAAGACAGTGGCCTTAAACACCCACCGGCCCGCGAGTGGGTCGCATTGTCGCTCTTGCAAAACCGTACGGATTCCGCGGCAGCGCCGGCGCAGAGCTATTCTGAGAAGGCCCGCATGCGTGACGTACCATTTGCCATCCAGATAAAAGAGATCGCCTGAGGCAACCGATAGGGAATAGCTGCTCGTGAGTTCCTCCAGTCCCCTTAGTGCGATCTGTGAAAGCTTGCCCCAAGTTTCCTGGGCGAATTTCGCGTTGATCCTGATTGCTTTTGATTGCTGAGTCATTGGAGGAGACTCCTTATGCTTGCACGAGTAAGGATATGCTTGCTCGTGCAAGGATGTCAAGTGGACAGTTGCATTTTTTTTAACATTCAGGCATAAGTGCCGCAGCTTCTATGCGGAAGGAAAAAAACCCCCACGCAGTTGCTCTATCGAAACTGGGAGCCAAAAAGGGCGGCACAGCACGCGCGGCAGCCCTTTCTGCTGAGAAGCGACGTGAGATCGCCCGGAATGCCAGCCTCGCGCGTTGGGCTAAGGCGAAGAAGAAAACCGAAGGCTCATAGCACCCTCACGTGGTTTGCTCGGTGAGAGGGCGCCGATTCAACCACACCGAAGTCCACCGGCGAAGAGTATTGTTCAGATTGACCCGCCGGAGTTCGCCGATGAAACAAGCGTAGATGGCTGGGGGCCGCGGTCGTGCTAGAAAAGGACGATCCTAGTGGTTCCAAATGGTTCCACATGGAAGTCTTGACAAAGAGCCAAAGCCGCGTTAGCGTTTAGATCTGTAGAGTAACGTCGATCTGTTGAGGACTTTGACGCCATGACGGAGAGGGTTTCGTCTGGCGTTTTTTTTTGCGCGATGTGGTTATGCTGCGTTTCGCGACGGCAATGAGAGGGACAATTGGCAACGTGAGGGGGGCGGAGACGATGAGGAATCCGAAAATCAAATTTACTTTCGGAGGACAAATCAATGACGTCGTGCAAGAAACCACAATCGAGAAAAGCCCCTAGAATTCTTGACCCGGCATCGAATCCGTTGAGCGGATCTGAGGAATCCCGCTCGAACTCCAGTCGCCCGAACAATGAGAAAGCAGCCGGCGCCGCGCAAAACACCAGCACGAATTCCGAGAGCGGCTCACGGACAAGGTCCACGGGTCCTCGCACCCCTCAGGGCAAGATGCGCGCGAGCCGTAATGCCGCCAAGCACGGAATTTTTTCCAAAACTCTTATAGCTGATGAGAAAACGAAGCGGATGGCAGTGGGGTTCATGCAATACTTCGGACTCCAAGGCGCGCCGGAAATCGAGATCGGTGCCGATATGATGCAAAACCGTCTCGAAAAGCAGCGCATCGACAAATATGCATTGGCTGAGTTAATAAGGGCCCCGCTTAAGTGCCAAATGGAGAAATTCGCTGCACTTTCTAACGAGCAAATTCAGGACACATCTAGCGCTCGACGGGGGCCGAGATGGGGTGTGAGGCTCTCGTTACAGATCTGGCATAAACTGGTCGAAATGCGCGGGCCTCGGCTCAACGAAGACGCGATATACATCGACGCTGTATACACGGGACGGGAGGAACAGAAGGAGCGTATTTTGTTCCTATACAAAATGTCGGCGCTGCCTCAGCAAGAAAAAGGCGAAACAAAGGCCAAGCTTGGGCGCGACGAATACCAGGCACTCATCCTTGAGGCGATAGAGTCCGAAATCATAGCCCTGGAAACGCTGGCGGAGAAGGAAAATGACTTTGACCGCGCGGAGTTTGATTTCACGACAATAGCACTTCCGCCAGATGATACCCTCGACCGGATCGCAAGATACCGTGCAGCAAACGGACGGGAATTCCGCCGTCAGCTCGAGGATCTGGAGACCATCCGCGGGTTGCGGCATCGGACTTAACTGTTTAGTAACTATAATGTTATTAAAATCCTCCGATCAGCTGGCGGGGGGGCACGCGGAAACGGCCAAATTACAAAACGAACTGGTCGAAGTTATTGAATAGAAAAGGCTTGGCAATTTCCGTGGGGCTAAAATTGACCAGTTTGGGCCAAATTAACGGAGCGTCACATCGTTATTGTACGCTGTTGGCTCGTTCATGTACTTGTACGCGAGCAATCCGACTGGCCGGGCTAGAAAACTGTAAGCCCGCACCTGACATGCTCCGAGTCATTACGCCGGACATCCAAAATCGTGCGATGCCCGACCTGGTGACATTGGAAGGCCAAGGCCTTATTGAGGCGCACCTGGGCGGAATCGATCTGCTGGTGCTCGACAACTTGTCGGCTCTTTGTCGTTACGGAAACGAGAATGAGGGTGAGGCGTGGCTCCCAGCTCTGGACCTGCGCCGTCGCGGCATATCGGTATTGTTTATCCACCACGCTGGCAAGAACAAATCTCAGCGTGGCACTTCGCGACGCGAGGATTTACTGGATAGCGTGATCGCACTGAGACATCCGGTGGACTATTGCCCGGTTGAAGGATTGCGTTGCGAGCTTCACTTCGAGAAAACGCGATCAATGCTTGGCGAAGCGGCAATGCCGTTCGAGGTTCGGATGGAGAGCGGACCGGACGGTCGTGCGGTGTGGATATGTCGCGACCTTGAAGATGCCAAGTCACTGCAAGCCGCCGGTCTGTTCGCCGGGCGAATGAGTGTTCGCGAAGTTGCGCAGCAGTTGGCAATCAGTAAAAGCGAAGCTGGTAGGCTCCGGCAGAGGTGGTCGCAGGGGCAGGCGCTCGAAGCGTCCCCGCGTCCCGCCTCCTAGGAATAAAAGAATGGGACAACCACCCCAAGATGGCGCTAAGACCCTTGCTCTGAATCTGTTGGCTGCGGCAAAAGCTGTCCCAACTTCTGTTTCAGCTGGGACGTCCACCGGAACTGATCCGGATCGTGATCGTCAGCTGCCGGAACCGGAATCGCCAACCTCCGCGCCACAAGTCGCATGTGGCTCGGCTGCTAGCGCGGAGTGCTACGACGTCATCGGAGAAGCAATGCGCATCTTCGAAAAAGCGTGGCAGATTTTGCGCAATCTCGAAGCAGAGGGAGATCAACGAGGTGCCGTCGCGGCTCTCCGAGTCTGCCGAGAATCGCACGACACGTTGACTGGCCTGCTCAGGCAGACGACGGATAATCGTCTCGCCGCCGTATCGGACGAATGCATTCTTCGAGAAGTCAAACATCGTGACCTTAAGATTCAGATTGTGTTCAAGGTGGTTTACGACGACGACGATCCACGCGACCCGGACGTTTCACATGGCGCGTAGAACACGCGCTCTCGATTTTCAGCTTCTGCACGCTGTGGAAGATGTGACTGGATGGCGGAGGATGCAGTCGGGAGCGAACCCCTCACCACGTGAAAGTTACGTTGATCTTCGGCCGCTGGCCCGCAACCGCAAAGTCTGCGCCGCGAATTAACCGCCTATGATAGTCGTCAGCAACGTGAGACCCAGCTGTTTTTGGAGTCCCGCCAGGAATTCCCATTCCCTTCGCTGCGAACGAATTGCGCAAGAATCGAAATCAGAACTCGCCGATTCCCGCTGATTTGCTTCACGGCAACTCGCGATGAATTAGATTCAGGGCTGTCGACCGAAGCGTTGCCATTTCGAATCTGGCCCTGAGAGCCATTCGTCTTTATTCCCACCTTCGAAGATCAGGCGGGGCGGCGATAGTGTATTAGGCACACCAACTTCTGAAGTCAATTGTATCTGCTGGCCATTCAGTCACACTAAACTTCCCTTCTGTAACATAGTTCTTGCAACCGAATTCCTCCTCTCTACAGATTTGGACTCTCAGCGCCACTTGGCCCTTATTGTCCGGAGTTTCGATGTCTGACCGCGACGCCACTACGAGGTGGCTCAATCGAATTGCGCTCACGCTACCGTGGATCATTCTTAGCCTTGCCGGTTGCGCCGGCCCCGTTCACTTCAACGTTTCACCTGCCGAGCTCTCTGTCGAACCCTCTTCTGCCGTCGTCGCTGCAGGATCCACCACGGTGTTTACCGCCGCGTTCGCTCCTGGTTCCCCCGAAGTAGCGTCCTTGACGTGGTCGGTCGTTCCCGCAAACGGGGGGACGATTACAAATGAAGGTGTCTACACAGCTTCTGCGACGGCGGGACTCTACACCGTCGTCGCGACCTGGACCTCGGACAACGCATCGCTGGGCGGAGCTATCAGCGGTTCGGCGAAGGTCGAGGTGCTTCCGGTGCCGCAAATAGAAGCAGAGCTTAACCCCAATTTCGTGCAAGCCTCGGGCGCCATCCAGACAAACGGCGCGATTCAGAACGGTGTGATCACCGGTCAGCCCGTTCCCTCTGAGAATTCAGCGGATCCCAACGGCGATATCCAAGTGCGCAGCGGCTTCACCCCTCCTGTACGTGCACGGGATCCAGCGCCAGTTGTCAATAGCAAGGCGTGTGGACGGCGCGTTGAGGAGAGTAGAACATGCGTTGTAGTGTTAGCGTACTTGCATCAATTTTAATTCTTGGCTTTTCCGGCAAGCTCTCCGCCCAGGTCGCGGATCCGGCGCCGCGTCCGGTGTTGGCATATGAAGGCCGCTTGGTTGAGTCGAACACGTTCGTAACGGGATTGCGGACATTCGTATTTTCAGTTATCGATTCCAATGGAACTGAATTGTGGAATTCAGGGACGCAAACCCTGACCGTGGCGAGCGGACTCTATGGCGTAGTGATTGGTTCCGCCGGAATGCCCGCTCTCCCGGCCTCGTTGACGCTCCGCGCTAACCTGCACCTTCGGGTGATCGCTGACGGAGTACAACTTTCTCCTGACGTTCCGCTGATCCCAGCGTTCCAAGCCGGGACGGCATGGAATGTCATCGGTCCTTTCTACGGCGACATTAGCGGTACGCAGCAAACAATCTCAGTCAATAAGCTGAAAGGCACGCCGATCGATCTGGCTGCGCCACTTTCTTCTGGCGAGGTGCTGACGTTCAACGGTACCAGCTGGATTGCCTCAAACCCGACAGGATCCGAAGGCCCTCCTGGCCCGCCAGGACTTCAAGGACCCGAAGGCCCGGCCGGGCCGGCGGGTGCCACAGGCGCGATGGGGCCGCAAGGGCCATCAGGCGGTGCGGGATCGCAGGGCCCTGCTGGCGCCAACGGCCTGAGTGTTCTCAGTGGTGCAACTGATCCCACGGCCGCGGTTGGCGTGGACGGCGATTTCTACATCAATACCGTGAGTTCCACTATCTTTGGGCCGAAGATCGCCCTCGTTTGGCCAGCCGGTGTTTCGTTGATAGGAGCCACCGGATCGACCGGCCCTCAAGGCCCGCAAGGTGTGGCTGGTCCGATTGGCCCGAATGGTCCGCAAGGCCCCACAGGAACCACTGGCGCAACCGGCTCCCAGGGATTGCAAGGTTCTCCTGGTCCGGCGGGACCGCAGGGGCCGGCAGGTGTAGCGGGGACAAACGGAAGCGGCTTCGACTTCCTCAACGCGTTTGATTCCAACACGACTTACGCCACTGATGATGTGGTGACCTACGACGGATCCACTTACGTGGCGATCGCTGCCAACTCGGGTCCGAACAATCCAACTCCAAACACGAACGCGAGCGCATGGAGTGTGATGGCGCAGGAAGGCGCGACAGGAGCGCAAGGTTCGACGGGGTCGACAGGTGCAACCGGTTCGCAAGGCGCGACGGGCGCACAAGGTCCGGCCGGGCCCACAGGCGCAACCGGAGCGAATGGCTCCCCTGGCTCGCAAGGTGCCGCTGGACCGATTGGCCCGCAGGGACCTGCAGGAGTAGCGGGAGCAAATGGGAGCGGCTTCGACTTCCGCAACGCATTCGATGCCAGCGCGAGTTACGCCATCGATGATGTGGTGACCTACAACGGTTCTACCTACGTGGCGATCGCTGCCAGCGCGGGTCCGAACAATCCAACTCCAAACACGAACGCGAGCGCATGGAGCGTGATGGCGCAAGAAGGCGCGACGGGCGCAGCAGGAACGCAAGGTTCTGACGGGCCGACGGGCGCAGCAGGAGCGCAAGGTCCAACTGGAGCGCCAGGAACGGCTGGGGCGACTGGGCCGCAAGGTCCCGCTGGTGCCAGTCCTTTCACACTCGATGGCTCGAATGCTGTCTTCACAACCGGATCTGTCGGCATCGGCGTTGATCCGCCGAATACGACGGCCGTGCTGGAAGTCGCCAGCACAACTCAAGGGTTGTTGTCGCCGCGTATGACCACGACGCAACGCCAGGCAATCTCAAATCCAGCTAACGGTTTGATTGTTTACGATACCAACTTGAAGTCCTTGGAAGTTTACGACGCCGTGGGAGCCGTTTGGAACCAACTCGCCGATACTGCAACAGCGGGCACAGTGACCAACGTGACCGGAACCTCGCCGATCGCAGTGGCCACGGGCACCACTACTCCTGCCATCACGCTCGGCACCGTACCCGTCGCGAACGGCGGCACTGGTGCTACGACGCTTACCGGCTATCTCCTCGGCAGCGGTGCCAGCGCCGTCAGCGCATCCGCCACAATTCCAGGCACCGCAATTTCCGGCAACATCGCCGGCAATGCCGCCAACGTCAC
>Ga0302326_10017903_pt1 | contig 14729 bp, 15 predicted proteins | sample Palsa_T0_3_FD_202264 | JGI IMG/M metagenome (GOLD analysis project Ga0302326, IMG submission 202264) | Peat permafrost microbial communities from Stordalen Mire near Abisko, Sweden - Palsa_T0_3 | ecosystem: Environmental > Terrestrial > Soil > Palsa > Peat permafrost | place: Sweden: Abisko... | reverse complement strand
TTCGCCGCCTCAGCAAGGACTACGAGTTCCGCACCGACTCTTCCGAAGCCTTCATCTTCATCGCCGCCAGCAAAATCCTCCTCGCTCGTCTCGCGAAACCTTCCCTCTGACTTTCGGTACACACTCTCAGGTACATCCGAATTCAACTCCCGAAGTGGGCCTGTCGCCCACCGCGATTCCACTCAGGTGGCGCGACGCTACCGCAAGTTCATCGACCATGATCGCCCTGAATCAGTCCGTCCCGTCCGATTTTGAACGATGCGGTGTAGACATTGCCCTTGTACGTGGCCGTGACCGTATAGTCAAAATACCCCACTTTCCACGGATCGCGCCAGCGACCGCTCCATGCGGGCTCGCCGGTGTACTGCTGCTCCCGGTCGCGCTGTTGCAAAACGATGTGTCCGTTGGCGCCCGTGATGGGCACACTGACGTGAATCTGGACCCGGCGCGCGATGACGCGTTCGCCATTGTTCTGGAAGAACGCGCCGGCACTCACCTGGTCGACCGTGAATGTCGAAACCGGCAGGATCGCGAAATGTTTGGAACGGGGCTCCGTGGCATCCGCATCCTCGCGGATCTGCCGGGCCTCCTGAAACCATGATTCCGCGCGGCTGAGGAGAGGAGCGGCGCCGCAGAACGCCAGGAGCAGCAGGGTCTGAATCCGGGAAATCATACCCCGAAGCATGTCAGGGCGACGATTGCTGCCAAGGGCGGAGTTTAAGTGCTCAGTGCTTGGTTCTCAGTTTGCAAACCCACGCGCCCAGTCAAGCGGGCGCATCCACTGAGCGCTACGCATTAAGAACTACGAACTTGCGGCTGTGCGGCACTGGCCGGTCTACTCGCTCAGGGCCACCGCGACCTGGTGCGCAGGCTGTCCCGAGAGGCGCAAAAAGCTCTGGCGGCCGACCGCCAGCAGATGCTGCCAGAACTCAGGCGTGACCTCACCGCGCTCCGAACCAGCCAGGCGCTGGATCACGGCAATGCAGTCCTGCGAACTGGTTTCGAGATATGGGGATTTGATGCGGCCGCCGTAACCGAGCTGTTGGACGGTGCGCCCGGCGAGGTAGCGAATTTCTTCCGCCTGCACGACATTCTGCAGTCCGCCAAACTGACGGTAAAGGGCCGCGAGTTTGAGCATTTGGCTGATCCGGCCGGTCACACCGCCGTCATCACCACGTTCCGCATAAGCCCAAGCTTGCCGGGCATATTCGCGCCATACCCCGCGGGTATCCGGCAGCACTTCGTATCCGTGAGCGCTTTCGCATTTAGATGCGGGGTCCATCTGCGCGAGGAATTCATCCATTTTCCGCGCGTCGGCGATCCAGACCAGACTTTTGGCGACGCTGGAAGAGAGGGGGGCGGCTTCGCGGTGAAAAGAGCCGATCGCGTCGGTGGGCGACTCGATGACCGGACTGCCAGCGGCGAAGGACGAAACGCTGGCGGAGAGTAGAAGGGCAGAGGAGAGGATAAGAATTCGCATATTAAGCGCTATTTTCGATAAATATTATAAGCATTCGGGATGCCATGAGTCCTCGGTGATGGGATTTGCCAGCAGAGTAAAATCCCCATGCCCTCATTAATTCCGAGGTTTTCGAATCCCTGGATTGGCCGCTGCCGATATGAAATGAAACAATTCGCACAAACCCGGGTTTATCCCACTGTATGAGAAAGACCCCCTTCCTGGCGCTCGCCGCCATCGGCCTTACGCTCCTGGCATTCGAACTGATGGCCGTCGATCTTCGGGCCGACGATCTGGTTCCGCCCGTTCCGCCAGGCAAATCGCTGCCTCCACCCGCATCTTCGACCACCTCACCAACGTCGCCGTCGACGTCTTCCGCCCAGCAAACGGCGGGCGGCAACAAGAATCAGCCCGGCGGGGAGGGAATGCGACGCTTCGAGAAGCTGAAGCAGGAGCTCGGCCTCACCCCGGGACAGGCCGCGAAAATCAAGCCGATCTTCGAGAAGACCGCGCAGCAGGTCAAGGCGCTCCGCTCCAGTGTCTCGTTGTCGGCGGCGCAGAAGAAGGAGCAGATTCGGCAAATCGTGGCCTCGTCGTTCCAGCAAATCCGTCCCATTCTCACCCCGCAGCAATTGCAAAAATGGAAGCAGATTCGCGAGGAACACCGTAGTCAGACCCAGACAGCGGCAACGTAGGGCGCGATTTGAGGCGAGTGCTCAGCACTCGGTACCTTGGTTCCCAGTGCCTGGCGGCTCAGCCGTCGGGATACGGCCGGTGGGACGGGAACGCGGGCGTCCCGGCGGTAATTTTTTCAACTGCGTTGCTACGGCGCCGTACCCCGTGCTAATTGCTGCACCCGCCGTCCTCGAAGCGGGGGACAGTTCCCAAATCCCAATTCCGTGATGCCAAGCTCCTTCCATTCGCCGTTCGTCCTTGCGGCCCACCAGCGCCTCGGTCTCTGTCGCAGGCATCGCCGCGGCGAAAGGGCCGTGCGCTAATGCGGCCGCTACGCCTTGCGCTGGCCGCGGCGACCTTCGCCGTCTCCGGTTGCAGCACCGTGCATTTTTATGCCCAGGCCATCGATGGTCAGGCGGAAATCCTGAACAAGGCCAAGCCAATCCCGGTGGTCATGGAGGACCACCGCGTCCCGGCGGGAGTCAAGGAGAAGCTCCAGGTCGTCGAGGAAGCACGGGCCTACGCCGCCACGCAGCTCGATTTGCCGGCGCAACGGGAGTATGGCCGTTACACCGACCTCGGCCGCCCGTACGTCTCCTGGGTGCTCTTCGCCGCGCCGGAATTCTCCGTCGAAGCCAAAACCTGGTGGTATCCTTTTGTCGGCAGCTTGATCTATCGCGGCTATTTCGCCGAGACAGACGCGCGTGCCGAGGCGATGCGGCTCAAGGCCCAGGGCCTGGAGGTCTATGTCGGCGGCGTGGAAGCCTATTCCACCCTCGGCTTCTTCCGCGATCCCGTGCTGAACACCTTTTTCCATCGCACCGACGCCGAAGTCGCCGAACTCATCTTCCACGAGCTCACCCACGTGAAATGCTTCCTGCCCGGGGACAGTGATTTCAATGAAGCCTTCGCCACCGCCAATTCCGAGACCGCGGTCCGGCGCTGGCTGCTCTCCAAGGGGGATCGCGCCGCGCTGGCCGAGTACGAATCCGGATTGGCCAAGGACCGCGATATCGTCCACCTGCTGCTCGACACGCGGGACAAGCTCGCTCGGCTCTACGCGGAAAAGAACCTGTCTCCCGAGGAAATGCGCCGCCGCAAGAATGCAATTTTTGCCGGATTGCAAACGCGTTACCTGGAGGTTCGCCGCCACCACCATGGCGACTCGCTCTACGACCGCGCCTTTGCCAAGCCCTGGAACAACGCGCGTCTCAACACCGTCGCCACGTACTACGACCTGGTGCCGGCCTTCGAGCGTCTGCTCCAGCGCGAGCATGGCAATCTCCCGGCATTCTACGCCGACGTCGAAAAAATGCGGCATTTGTCGAAAGAAGAACGGCGGGCGCGCTTGGCGGAATAAACGGGGCTGGGGTGATTATCGCGCCTTGTGTCGGCGGCGGAGTGTTAGGTTTTAAGGGTTAAGTATTAAGGCCCCGTGGAGCGACCTTGCGGCGCTTCGGCGTCATTCATTCGTCATTTTTCATTCGTCATTCGTTATTCCTCTACCCCGCTACCGAAAACAAAACCTTCCATCCCAGCGTGGCGACACCGCCGACCTCATACCCCACCGCGACGACGCCGATGGCCAGTGGCCCGAAGGCATTTGCCCCGCCGGCGACCAGCGCCACACTCACGACCCCCAGCGAAAAAGCGCCTACCGACACCACCCCAAACGAAACCAGACCCGCGGCAAGAATGCCAATGGCCACGCCGCCCACCGCGCGCTGCCCGATGGCCACCACCCCGCGCGCGGTTCGTGCCCGGCCGGCGGCATCGTGCCCAAAAGCGACGTGCACGAGCGGCGCACCCATCCACTGTCCGCGAGACTTCCACTCGAATCCGCGCGCCTCAATCTCCCGCCGTGCCGGCCGACTCGCGCCGCACTGTACACACGTCGCGTCATCGAAACTCACGGGCGCGGAGCACTGGCGGCAGGGAAGTGGCGGCATGCCCGCAGCCTGAGCGGGCCTCGGGCAACAACGCAAGGATTCCGCGCTGCGCAAAGTCTCTCCCGCGACCCAACCCTACTTTTTAGACGCCCTCTAAGCCTTGCTCTCATTGCGGGTAATGGCTAGGCGTAACGATTCGTCCTAAAACTGCGCTCACCGCGCACAGACCTCCCACCTCGTCCTTTCATGAAATCCTCCCTCCGCCTCATCCTCACCCTCGCCTTCGCCGCCGCACCCGCCTTCTCCAGTTTCGCCGCGGACGCCAAGCGGGTGCTCGTCGTCACCACCACCACGGGATTCCGGCACTCCTCGATCCCGTACGCGGAAAAGACGCTGCAAAAGCTCGGCGAGGAATCCGGCGTCTACACGGTGGTGGATTTCGCCCGGCAGCCCGACATCCAGATTCCGCGCAAGCCGAACAAGCCGAAGGACCTCGCGGCGGATGCCAACGATCAGGCGAAGGCGAAGCACGAGGCGGACATGAAAAAGTACGATGCCGAGATGGCGAAATGGACGCCGGAGATGGAGGCGCAGGTCAAGGATTTGCAGGCGAAACTCGACGCCGGCATCAAGGAGAGCCTCGAGAAGGTCAGCCCGGCGAATCTCGCGGCGAACAAGATCGACATGGTCATTTTCGCCAACACCACCGGCGACCTGCCGCTGCCGGACAAGGAAGGCTTTATCAAGTGGATCGAAGAGGGCCACGCCTTCGCTGCGATGCACAGCGGGAGCGACACTTTTCATCATTTCCCAGGCTACATCGAGATGCTCGGCGGTGAATTTGAAACGCATCACGCGCAGGTGCCCGCCGATCTCGTCGCCGCCGACACCGCGCACGCGGCCAATGCCGGGCTCGGTGCGAAGTGGGACCTCAAGCAGGAGGAGATGTATCACATCAAGAGCCAGGACCGGGCGAAGGTCCACATCCTGTGGTATATGCAGCACGATCCCAACGAAACGGCGACGGCGGTCTTCTTCCCGGTTTCGTGGTGCCGCATGGCCGGCAAGGGCCGCGTGTTTTACACCTCGCTCGGCCACCGCGAAGACCTCTGGAGCGACGATCCTTCACTGCCCGGCCGGGTCAACTCCCCCGAGATCAGCAAGCAGTACCAGGCGCACATCCTCGGCGGCATCAAGTGGGCGCTTGGGCTCGCCGACGGCAGTTGCACGCCGAATCCGGACGTGAAGTAGGCCGCTTCGCGGCCTGGTCGATGGTTGAGAGTTGATAGCCGAGGCTTTGCGAGACGCCCATGGCGCAATGGGGGCAATTGATAGCCGTCTCCGACTTGCGGGAGCGCATTGCCCATCGGCCCACGCACTTTGGGGATCGGATTAGCCGTGTCCGAATCGGCTGGAAGCTCTCATCCGCGAACACGGGGCTATCAACCATCAACCATCAACCATCAACTCATCCGCCTCTTACCGCATCCACAGGTCGGCATAATTCAGCCACACGGCCCAGTCTTCCCGGGGCGGATGTAATAGCCGAGCCGGCTTGGCAGCAGCTTGCTCACTTCGGGGATTTCGGTTGCGCCGAGGCCATCGCCGGCCACCAATTTGTAGACGGGGTCGGCGGCGCGCAGCATCTCAAACTGGCCGGGCGGGTTGGCCCACACGTCTTCCGTGGCGCAGGATAGGAGCACCGGCCGCGGGGCGCACAGGGCGATGAGTTCGTGCTGGTCGAAGGGCAGACGCGCCGGCTCCTCGTTGAATGCTTTGAAGTTGCCGCAGAACCAGTGTGGAAAGGAGGTGTTGATCTGCCGCACCGTTTCCACGGTGGGCCTCCCGTTTGCGCCCAAGGCCGACAATTCCGTCGAGACACGGCACGGAGCGGTGCCGCCACAGCCGGCCTGGCTGGGTACGACCATGGCGACGCGCCCATCGAAAGCCGTGGCGAGCAGCGCGGTCTTGCCGTTGCGCGAGTGGCCGACCAGCGCGATCCGCTTCGCATCGATGGCCGGATCCGTGACGAGATAATCGACCGCGCGCTGAAGGCACCAAGCCCACGCCGCAATGGTGGCGGTGTCGGTGGGGCCGCGTTCAGCGGAGCCTTCCACGGTGAGCGTTCCCTCGATCGGGTCCTTGACACCGTAAATATTGAGCCCCGTCAGCTTGAGGGACTGGCCGCGGATCCTCTGCAGCGCCGCCTCCGCCGCACCCTTCTCGTCGGGCACGACGTCGCCATTCCAAAAGGTCGCCACTGCATAGCCGCGCGCGATCGATTGATCCAGCGCCCATTTGTCCAGCTCTGAGCCACGGGTCTCCTCAATGTTTTCACCGTTCTTCGGCTTCCAGCCTCGTGGGAAGGAAATCTGCGGGTCGGCGAGCAAGGCGTGGTTGCCGTTGAAATTGAGCCCCAGAAAAACTGGCGCGGGCTTTTTCGCGTCGTTCGGCGTGACCAGCAGGAGATGAATCTCCGCGCCATTCGGATGCGAGAGCGCGAGCGTGATCTCGCGCAGCGTCGCTTTTCCACCGATTGCCGCCTTGTCTTCGCGCGTGACATTGGCCGTGACCTTCGCCGCCTCGGGCCACACGCCGTATTCGTAATGCTCAAAGAGCCGGCGCAATTCCGGGGCGCGCTGCTCCCGCCAGGCTTCCTTGGTCACGATTCGCTGGCCGGCGGACGACACCAGGGGATCAGGCAAGCTCGCGTTCAGGAGTAGCGACTGCGGGTCGGGCAGGGCCGACTCTTGAGCGGTGAGCGAAGCCGTGGAGATCATGGCAGCAAGAATGACAAAGGCATGGGGGGCGGTCATGCGCCAGCCTAACCGAAAATTGGGTTCACGCGCCAACGGCAAATATTGCTAGCCTGCCTCGCCATGAGCGATCCCCAGCCCGAAAGGCCGCGTCGGCGCCCGCGCTATGCCGGCAAGCATCCGCGGCGCTTTCACGAAAAGTACAAGGAGCACCAGCCGGAGCGCTATGCCGCGGACGTGGAGAAGGTGCTGGCCAGCGGCAAGACCCCGGCCGGCATGCACCGGCCGATCATGGTGCGGGAAATCCTGGAAATCCTCGCGCCGCGCCCGGGGGAAATCGCCGTCGACGCGACGCTTGGCTACGGGGGCCACGCGCGCGAAATCCTGGGAGCCATCATTCCCGGCGGGCACCTTTTCGGTCTCGACGTCGACCCGCTCGAACTGCCCCGGACCGAGACCCGGCTGCGCGCTCTGGGATTTGGCCCGGAAGTCTTGACGGTGCGCCGCCTGAACTACGCCGGCCTGGCGGCACTGCTCGCGCAAGAAGCGCCGGGCGGCGCCGACATCATCCTCGCCGACCTTGGCCTCTCCTCGATGCAGATCGACAACCCGGCGCGAGGCTTCACCTTCAAGGCCGGGGGCCCGCTCGATTTGCGGATGAATCCCGAGCGCGGCCAGCCGGCTTCGGCGTTGCTGGTCACGATTTCGCCACCGAAACTGGAGCAGTTGCTGGTCGAAAATGCCGATGAGCCGGAAGCGGCCCGGCTGGCCCGGGCGATCCTCGACGAACAGGCGCGCGCACCGATTACCACGACCACCGGCCTCGCCGCGGTTATTCGCGGAGCGCTCGGGCCACGGCTCCGCGTCGAGCCAACCGACGCGATCCAGCGCGTCTTTCAGGCCCTGCGCATCGCGGTGAACGACGAGTTCAGCGCGCTCGACGCTTTTCTCCGCCATTTGCCGCAGTGCCTGCGGCCCGGCGGGCGTGTCGCCATTCTCACGTTTCATTCCGGCGAAGACCGGCGGGTGAAACATGCCTTCAAAGCGGGGCGCGAAGCGGGCGCGTATTCGGAGGTAGCGCGTGACGTCCTGCGGCCGGGACCCAACGAACTCCGCGCGAACCCGCGTTCCGCCAGCGCGAAATTGCGATGGGCCAGAAAGCTTTAGACGCCCCGTGAGATTTTAAGTGTCAAGTCTTCAGAAGACGAAGCGACGCGGAATCAGGTCTCAAATTCCAAGACTCGACACTGCAAATTCCCCGTGGGCCTTTCCGCGCTTAAAGTTTCAAATTGAGAGTCGCAGCACAGTCCGGCAGAAGGGGAACGATGAACGTGGCTTTTTTCAGCACGAAAAGGTACGACCGCTCGTCTTTTCTCGCGGCCAATGCCGAGCGCCACACGTTTCGCTTCCTTGATCCGCATCTCACTGCCCAAACCGTTTCGCTGGCCCGCGGCTCCGACGCCGTCTGTGTCTTCGTCAATGACCGGCTGGGCGCGGGTGTTGTCGATGACTTGGCAGCGATGGGCGTGCGTTTCATCGCGCTGCGTTGCGCCGGTTTCAATAACGTGGATCTCAACGAAGCCGCGCGGCTGGGCGTGGGCGTCGGACGCGTGCCGGCTTACTCCCCGCATGCGGTGGCCGAATACACCGTCGCCCTGATGCTCACGCTGAACCGCCAGATCCATCGGGCCAATAACCGCGTTCGCGAGGGGAATTTTTCGCTCGAAGGGCTGGTCGGTTTTGATTTTTACGGGCGCACCGTCGGGCTCATCGGCACGGGTAGAATCGGCGTGATTACCGCGAAAATCCTCGTCGGTCTCGGCTGTCGCGTCATTGCCTACGACCCTATTCCCAACAAGGATTGCGCGGCGCTCGGCGTTCAATTCGTCACCCTCGAGGAACTATTCTCCGAGGCCCACGTCATTTCCCTGCATTGCCCGTTGACCCACGAGAACCATCACCTCATCAGCGACCCAGCCCTCGCGAAAATGCGCGACGGCGTGATGATCATCAACACCAGCCGCGGCGCCCTCCTCGACACCCGTGCGGTGATCGAGGCGCTGAAGTCCGGCCGCGTCGGCTATCTCGGCCTCGATGTGTACGAGGAGGAGGGCGACCTGTTCTTTGAAGACCTCTCGGACACGATCATCGCGGACGACATTTTCTCGCGCCTGCTGACGTTTCCGAATGTGCTGATCACCGGGCACCAGGCCTTTTTCACGCGCAACGCTCTGGAGAATATCGCCGCGACCACCGTGGCGAATCTCACGGAATTTGAAACCACCGGCCATTGTGCGAACAGCCCGCCGGCAAAATGAGAGAGCGTCGAAAAGGCAGGGAAGCGACCGTCCCCTGTTTTTGCCCCCGCCAGGCTGCGGGTCTTTCCTTGCGCGCATGGCGGACCGGCTCTACACAAGCTGCCCTATGAAAAGTCTTGCCCTGCTTGCCCTCTGCTTCCTCGGCGCCGCCACGCTTCGAGCCGACGATCCCGTCTCCTTTCCCGTGGGAGGTCTGACCTTCAAGCGTCCCTCGGACTGGACCTGGGTGGCGGTGAATTCGCCGATGCGCAAGGCCCAGCTCAAGGTGCCGGGCGCCAGGCCCGAGGAGTCGGCGGACGTTACCTTCTTTTATTTCGGTCCGGAAAGCGGCGGCGACGTGCAGGCCAACGCGCAGCGCTGGGTGAATCAGTTTCACGGGAATGAAAATGCGGCCAAAGTCGAGACACAGGAAATTGGCGGCGCCAAAGTCACGCTGGTCTCGACCGAGGGGACCTACGCCAGCGGCATGCCTGCCGGCCCGGTTACGGAGCTGGCGAATTACGCCCTGCTCGGTGCGATCATCGAGCGTCCCGATGGGAATGTTTTTGTGAAAATGACCGGACCGGCGGTGCTGGTGAAGGACTCGCGCAAGAAATTCCTCGATTTTCTCGCCACCGCGCTGCCCGCCAAATAGCTGGCCGTGCCGTCTCCGCCGCCGCGCCGCGATCCCATGAGCTACTACGTCACCTCATTCATCAGCATTCTCCACTTCATCAGCGACGACCTGATTCAGTGCGATGCGACGACGCGCATCGCCGAACTCTTCGGGGACGAATTTGACGATCTGGACTTCGAACTGGCCCTCTGCTGCTTCGAGGCCACGCACAAAGTGGCGTTCGCCGACCGGCTCTGGGAGTCCGACGCGGAGGACTACGAAGAGATGACCATCGAGGAGTTCCTCGAAGCCTACGTCGATCCTCGCGAACAGCGCGATCCGCTTTTCGTCACGAAGCGCTTCCTGATGTTCCAGGAATCCCTCACCAAGGCGCTTACCGAAGAAGCCGAAGACGATCAATCAGAGGATTACTAACGCGGCGTCGGCATCTCCCTCTCAGGCCAGCCGCCTACTCCGAGCGCGAAATTCCCGGCTCGGGTGACTTTGAAAGTGTCCTCGCATCCGGCGGTGACGAATCACCTTCGCGCATCGGCCGCCCGTGGAAAAAGTCGTCCAGCGCGCGGTTGAAATAGAGCCAGCCCTTGGCACTGGGATGGCCAAAATGGTCGGCGAAGAATTCCGGATCATTGCCGTGGTCCAGGAAGTCCACCACGGGCACGTCGTGCGTGCTGGCAAACGCGTGCAATTTTTCGGAATACGCCGCGCGGCACAGCGGAGAGATTCCCATGCGCTCTAAATGTGCGTCCTCGATCGGCATACTGAGGAGAAGCGGGTCGAGCTTCAGTTCGCGAACCACCCGCAGGAGCAAGGCCAGATCATCCCACTCGTACGATCTCTCCAAGGCCTCGAGAAAAGCCGCGTCGTCGTCGAAGTAGCGAAAGCGGGAATCGGGCACTTCCTCCGGGAGCGGTTTTACGAGTGGCGCCGCTTCCGCGAGCAATCGATCCCAGTCGAGCTTCGCCGCCTGCCGCGGGACCAGGTGAAATAACTTGTGGTCGTCGCGCATCCACTGAACGATTTCGAAGTGATCCTGGAGACGGTAAACGGCATTTTGCAGCCAGCCCAGGGGCATGGCGGCAAAAAAGAGCGCCCGGTCGGCAAGGCGATCGCCGGCCAGGCTCCAGACCGCGGTGGCAAGCAGCGGCGACTTTTGCATGATCTGCGGATAACGCAGCATCTGGAGAGCAACATCATGCTTGAGGCGCAGGCTCAGCGGCGAGCCGTAGAAAAGTTCCGTGGCCTGCATCATCGAAAAATTGCCTTCAAACCCGACGCTGTTGGCCCCCCTGGCCAGAAACCAACTCGGTGAAATGCAGAGCGCGATCTTGCGCCCCGGCGCCCGGGACCCGGACGCCGCAATCTTTTCCAGGAGAATGAGCGAAGTGCAATTGGGACGGCCGACCGGCGAGATCGCGAATTCGCTCGGATAACTCTCGAAGAACTGGCTGGCTTTGTTTGGGGCTTTCTTGACCAGTTCCGAGCTGCCGTAAAACGGCAAAAAGTCCGGCTGCGCAAAACACTCGCGCTGCCAGACGATCCCCAGGTCCTTGACCTCGCAACTCTCGGCCACGACCGCGCGGATGTATTTGCGTTCGAGGTAGCGAGCGCGCTGCCATGCCACCCCGCCGGAAACGGCCAGAAGCGCCAGCGCGATCGCCGCCGCCCGCAGGTGCAACCTCGCAGCCGCTTGATCAGGGGATTTCATGCAGGGCCAAAAATTACGCGAATCGCCGGTGTTGCAATCCGATTTCGATCTCCGGATTCCACCGGCCTCGGGGAACGGCAGGCCGGCGCAAGTCCGCACGCTCCCTCTTCTTCACTCGAACTGGCGGCGAAAGGCGGCAAACTCCTCACGCAAGCGTTCCAGTTCCGCTCGCAGCCCGGCGACTTCCTTCGTCAAGGCGTCGATCTTCGTCGTCGATCCCGCGTCTTCCCGGCCCGCGTCTCGCGCAACGGGCTCGAGGTGCGGGCCGGCTTCCTCCGGTTCTTCCACGGAGAACAGTTGAATGTAGCGCCGCTCTTTCTGACCCGGCCTCGCCGGCAGCACGCGCGTGAGCAGCGAGTCGCCGCGACCCAGCTCATCCAATTGCGCCTGGACTTCCGCCACGCTCTCGAAAACGTGCATGCGCTCGGAGCGCAGGCGCAGCTCTCCCGGCGTTTGCGGACCGCGGAGCATGAGGACGCACAGCAGAGCCACTTCGGCCGGTGTGAGCGTATAGTGCTCCAGAAGCTTGTGGCGATACTTTTGCACTCGCGAACCCGCGCCGAAAATGACGCTGGCCAGCTTCTTTTCCCGCAGCGAGGTGAGACCCGCCTCCACCGTTTTGTCTTCGTACGACACCACCGGCTCGCGATTGGTGCTCTGGTTGCACGCCGCGGTGAGACTGTTCAGGGAGAGCGGATAGTTCTCCGGCGTGAGGCGTTCTTTTTCCAGGAGGCAGCCGAGGATGCGGGTCTCGATGGGAGTCAGGGCAAATGGCAGCATCGTGCGATAGGCATTCGTTGTCGCAATCTCAGGTGAGAGGCAAGGAACAACTGCGCGCCGCCCGGTCGGGCAGTCACGGTGCAACCGCCGCCCCTTGTCTAGCGCCACCACGAGGACGCCGACCCGTTCGTCCCGCAGTCGCGGGATCAGGGCAGGCTCCGCGGCATCCCTGCGACTTTTCTCGACAGGCTGCTAGGCCGCTCTTTTGCCGTTCGGGAGCGTCATCGTATTCTCGTAACGGGGCGCGATCGGCTCCTCGATGAATTCCGAAGTTGCTTCGTAAGTGAGTTTGCCCTGGATCACTTCCGACAGAGCAATGTCCGCCAGGCCCATGCGTAGTTCGACTACCACCATCGGTCGATGCCCATTCGAAAGCTGGCGCACCCGCCGGGAGATCATGTTGACGAGATATTGTTCGCTTTTGACGACGGCGAGTGCTTTTTCGAGGAGGTGGCTTTGCATAAGAAGAGATTTCCTTGCCGACCCAAGGGTTTGACCGAAAACGGGCTTCTTATTTGAATCACCGCAGAAGCAGGATGGATACACTCGTCGCTTTTGGCCGAATGGCGAGGAATAGTTTTCAGCCGCGTGAAGAATCGATCGGATCCGATTTCCTGACTCCATCTCTTCATCACGGCCCAACGCCGCGCATCGCTCAGCCTTCCAAATTCGGATTGTCAATGCCCAAGGCATCGGCCAAGTCCGTGAGGTGCTCCTGTTCCTGGGCGATGATCTTTCGCAGCACTTCGCTCAGCGCAAACTCGCCGAGGGCCTCGGCCTGGCGAATCCTCTCGCGATAATTGATGATGGTCTGCTTTTCGTTCTCGAGGTCGAATTGCAGCATCTCCTTTGCATCCTTGGATACCTTGACCGCCTTGGGCACCGAGACGGGCTCACCGTTCAGGTAGTCGATTTGCTTCGCGATCTGCAGGGCGTGGGCCAATTCTTCGCCGGCGTGGACTGCCAGTTCCCGGGCGATGTCCGTAAACGCCGCGCCCTTGATCGTCTGGCTGTAGACGGTGTAGGCGATGATGGCCTGGTACTCCCGGGCGAGGTCCTCATTGAGTAGAGCAATCAGTTTCTTACGAGTGATTTCCTTGTTCATACCTGCGAATCGAAAGAACCGGCCGTGCCGGCCTTCACTTTTGTTAGCGGACCGCGCGCAGGGTGATGTGCACGATCTCGGCCGGCGCCTGCACTCTCAAGGGAAACCAATTGCCCACCCCATTGGAGACCACCATGGCCCGCCCCGCCTTTTGATACAACCCGGACCAATAACGGAACAGTGCCGGTCCGAACCCGATCCCCTTGGTGAGCATGATTTGGCCACCATGGGTATGCCCGGAGAGCGTCAGCGGGATGTCTTCCGCGTAATCGAAGGCATGTGGATGGTGCGCGAGGAGGATCCGGAACGCGTCGCCCTTTTTCTGGATCAGGAGTTCCTTCATGGATCCAGCGATCGCGAGGTCGCCGCGATTGCTCATGGCATGCGGATCACCACCACCCGATCCCCAGCGCAGGCCCAGCACCTGGATCGGCACCTCGCGTATTTGCATGATTGCAGTTTCATTGACCAGCAGCCGAACCCCGGCCGCCGCGGTGCGCTCGCGAAAAGCCACGGGATCTTCGAAGAGGTCGTGGTTGCCCTCGCACATCAAGACGCCGCCCGGCGCCTCCAGGCGTTTGACGACGTCGAGTCCCGCCGGAAGATCCCTCAGGGCATAGTTGATCAGGTCGCCCGGAAGCAACACGAGGTCGGCTCGCAATTGATTGGTGGCCTCGACGATCCTGTCCAGAATTGCGCCGCGCGTGAAAACGCCCACGTGCAGATCGCTGACCTGGGCGATAGTCAGGCCATCCAGGGCCGTGGGGAGCTGGGGCAGGGGCACGATCAGGTGGCGCACTCGAAATTGGTTCCACTGCCCGGCCGCGATCCCCGTGGCTCCCAGGGTGAGAATTGCCGGGGCGACACACACGGCCGCGGCCGCAAATTCTCTTCGCGTCATCGACCTGCCATCATGGCTGGTCGCCGGCGCCGCCGGCTCGGTTTGACCCGGCCGAACCAGCGTCCGTCCGATCCACAGAATGCCACCCGCGACTCGGGCGAGAAACCAGAGGAACACCATCGGCAACAGCACGAGGCAATGCCAGAGATAGACGCCAGCGATCAACGATTTTGGGAAAAACGACTCGACCGGCAGATCGACTCGGCGACCGAAAACCAGCACGAGGAAACCCGACATCTGAACAGCGGTGAAGATGATCAGGGACACGTTGCCGGCCATCCGCCAGGGCTGCGGCAGCCGGCGAAAGCGCACCAAAGATTTCCAGCACCAGACGAAGTCGCCGAGGATGAAAATGAGAAAGATGATGCTGACGACCGTCATGGATGGATCCGTCAATTCAGCGAGGAAGCGCGAGATTCCAAGCGACGCCGCGTGTTGCCACGCAAGCGCGAGGCCGCGAGGCCGCGCGGCTGACGCCCTTCCGAGGTAGGGCGCGTTGGCTCCAACGCGCCAAATCCCGATCTC
>Ga0302326_10017902_pt1 | contig 14729 bp, 12 predicted proteins | sample Palsa_T0_3_FD_202264 | JGI IMG/M metagenome (GOLD analysis project Ga0302326, IMG submission 202264) | Peat permafrost microbial communities from Stordalen Mire near Abisko, Sweden - Palsa_T0_3 | ecosystem: Environmental > Terrestrial > Soil > Palsa > Peat permafrost | place: Sweden: Abisko... | reverse complement strand
AACGAGGACGACATGGAGGTGGTCGCCATCGAGAAAAAATCGCCCCGGCGTGAGGATGTGGAACGAGAAAAAGCGACGGCCCACACATGAAGAGTGCCAGTGTTTTCTCACAAACCGGTCATGGAAGCGGAAGTGCTGGCAGCCCTCCGCCCCAGTCCGGCAAGTCTTCTGGCCGACGGAACCGTCGGTGGCGGTGGGCACGCAGCGGCGCTGTTGAGGGCGAGCGCGCCGACGGGCCGGCTGGTGGGGTGCGACCGGGATGGCATGGCGGTGGAAGCGGCCACGGCCCGATTATCGGAATTCGCGGGCCGCTTTGAGATTCGGCGTGGGAACTTTGCCGAACTGGCCGATTGGGTCGCAGTGGAGAGTTGCGACGGGGTGCTGTTGGATTTGGGGGTTAGTTCGCCCCAGATCGATCGGCCGGAGCGCGGCTTCAGCTTCCAGGAGGACGGGCCACTGGATGCGCGCATGGATCAACGGCAGGCATTGACGGCGGCAAAACTGGTGAACGAGGCGGGGGCGGAAGAATTGGCCGGGATTTTTTGGCGGTACGGGAACGAGGAACAATCGCGGCGGATGGCGCGGGCGATTGTGCGCGAGCGGGAGAAAGGCCCGCTGGAACGCACGCGGCAGTTGGCGGAATTGATCGAGAGGATTTCGCCGCGGGCGGGGCGCAAGACGCATCCTGCAACCAAGATTTTTCAGGCCTTGCGCATGGCAGTGAACGATGAACTTGGCTCTTTGGAACGCGGATTGGTAGCGGCGGTCAGGATTTTAAAACCGGGCGGCAGGCTGGCCGTAATTTCTTTTCACTCGGTGGAGGACCGGGTGGTAAAGGAATTCGGCCGCCGGCTGTCGCGGGATTACGAATCACCCGGGGAAGTGGATGTGCCGGAGTTGCGGCGCCCGCGCCCGCCGGTGATGCGCTGGGTCTGGCGAAAGGCGCTCAAGCCGGGGGAGGCCGAGCTAAGGGACAATCCGCGCAGCCGCAGCGCGCAGTGCCGGGTGTTGGAGAAAATTTGAATGAATGAATCAGTCAGTTTGACGAATAAACGGGCGGTAAAATTATGGCTCGAAACCGAAAAAACGATTCCGACCTGCGGGTGGCGCCGATTTTGTTGACGGTGTTTCTGTGCGCGCTCTTCGCCGGCCTGGGAGTGGGCTATGTTTGGTATAAAAACCAAATCGATGTTCTGGGACACCAGATCACCGACCGCGAATTGCGCCTGGCCGAGTTGCAGCGCCAAAACAAAATGCGCCGCGAACAGTTGGCCACCCTCTGCTCCCCGGTCGCTTTGGAGGAGCGTGTCAAAAAACTGAACCTTGGATTGGAGCCGACGGCGCTCACGCAAATCATCCGGCTGGTCGATGCGCCGGATTACGAGCAAGCCGCCCAACCCCAAGCGCCGCCGCCGACGCGCCTGCCTGCAAAGGTGGCGCTGGCCGCGCGAAAGAACTGATTTAGCCGCCGCGCGCGTTGTTCGGGTGGAGGAACCGAACGGCGCGGGCGGACGGCTGATATTTGGAGTAACAATGAAGAGGCAACATATCAAGTTGTTTGTGATGGCCGGAATCCTGAGCGTGGCGCTGGGCGCGCTGGGCTATCGCCTGGTCGATTTGCAAGCCGTCCACCATGAGGTTTACCAAAAGATGGCGCAGGAAAACACCGTCCGCACCATCAAACTCAAACCCGTGCGCGGCCAGATTCTGGACATCCACGGCACTCCTCTGGCCATCAGCCAGCCCGTCAAAGCGATTTGCGCCAACCCAAGCTTGATGACCAATCTCTACCCGATCGTGGCGCGCGCCCTGGCCCCGCTGCTCCAAACCAACGAAGCCTTCCTGGTGGAGCGCATGACTCCGCGAACCTGGGTGGACCAAGGCAAGATCATGACTAACCAATATGCCTTGCTCAAACGCAGAGTGTCCCTGGAAACATGGGAAAAAATCCACCAAACCATGGCCACCCTTTCCTTCGGCATCAATGAATCCAACCTCCCCTGGAAGCAGAAGGTGGTTTACGACACGCTGCGCGACAAGGCGATTTTCACGGAGGACGACCAGATTCGTGTTTATCCCAACCAACGCCTGGCCTCGCAGGTGCTGGGTTTCGTGGATAACAACGATGACCTGAACGGATTGAGCGGCATCGAGTCCTCCTTCAATACCAACCTGGCGGGTGTGCCGGGCTGGCGCAAAACAGAGTTGGACAAACGCCAGCGCGAACTCGTTATTTACCGCGATCAGGATGTGCCGCCGCGCGACGGCCTAAATGTGGTCCTTTCAATTGACGCGGGCTTGCAGAACATCGTGGAAAGCGAGTTGGCGGAAGGCATGAGAAACCATTCCCCCATCAGCGCTTCCTGCATCATGCTCCGCCCGCGCACGGGCGAGATTCTGGCCATGGCCACGCTGCCTGATTTCGATCCCAATTGTCCCGGCGCGTCCCCGCTGGAGAATTTGCGCAACCGGGTCATTGCCGACGCGGCCGAGCCTGGTTCAACCTTCAAAATCGTGGTGGTCACAGGCGGGTTGAATGAGCACCTCATCACGCTGAATGACAAATTTGACTGCGGCATGGGGCACTTTTTCTACGCGGGCCACATGCTGCACGATCACGTTTCGCTGGGCGAGCTGACGGTGGAAGAGATCATTACAAAGTCTTCCAACATCGGCGCAGCCAAGATTGGCATCATCCTGGGCAAGACGAACCTTTGGCAATACATCCACAACTTTGGTTTTGGCGAGAGAACGGGCATCCCTCTGCCAGGGGAACGGCAAGGCACTGTCCATTCTTACGCGGGCACGAACTGGACGGCGGTTTCCATCGCTCAAATCCCCATGGGACAGGGCGTGGCCGTGACTTCTCTGCAAATGATCATGGCCATGGCGGCCATCGCCAATAACGGCGTCCTGATGCGCCCGATGCTGGTCAACCGACTGGAAGAGCCGGGCGGCAAGGTGGTCGTCCAGTACGCGCCGGAGCAAATCCGCCGCGTGGCCCGGCCTGAAACCATTCGCGAAATGATCCAAGCCCTTAAGACCGTCCCGACCAAGGATGGCACGGCGGTGTCGGCCCACCTTGATCATTACACCGTGGCGGGCAAGACCGGCACCGCGCAGAAAGTCGATCATGGCAAATACGTGCAAAAATTCTACACCTCCTTCATCGGTTTTTTCCCGGCGGACAACCCGGAATTGTGCATCTCGGTGGTGCTGGACGATCCCAAGGACCGCGACAAGGATGGACATTATGTGGGACATTACGGCGGCGGGATCGACGGGCCTATTTTTCACGCCATTGCCGAGAAGGCCGCCAACTATCTGAACTTGAAACCCGATATCGCGCCGGCCCCGTCGGAGGCCCAAACCGTGGCCGCCGTCAATGGGAGCGCCGAGACAATGAAAAAATAAAATTATGGAACCGCGCACATTGGAATACATCGCGCACGCCATGCAAGGCGAGCCGCTCCACGGCTCAGTCGCGCGCCCCATTGCGCGCATCTCCACCGATTCCCGCCAGGTCGAGCCGGGCGATTTGTTCTTTGCCCTGGTGGGTGAGCGTCACGACGGTCACGCCTTTTTGTCGGGGCTGCCGCAGGACGGGGCCGCCGCCGTGGTGGCGGAACGGTCCAGACTGCCGCGGGGTTTCAACGCCTGCCCGGTCATTTTAGTTGATAACACCCGGCGCGCCCTGGGTTGTCTGGCCACAGCCTATCGGCGTGAATTCGATCTGCCGGTGGTGGCCGTGGGCGGATCCAATGGCAAGACCACCACCAAGGAATTGATCGCCTCCATCCTGCGCCAGAAGAACGCGACCCTTTGGAGCGAGGCCAGTTTCAACAACGACGTGGGCGTGCCTCTGACACTTCTGCGCCTGGAGCGCGCTCATCAAGCCGCCGTGCTGGAAGCCGGCACCAATCATCCGGGCGAATTGGCCCCGTTGCTCAAGATGATGTCGCCCCGCTATGGCGTCGTGACCAACATCGGGCGCGAGCATCTGGAGTTTTTCCATGATCTGGTCGGCGTCGTGCGGGAAGAGGGAAACGTGGCGGAATGTCTTCCCACCGATGGCGTCCTGTTCCTCAACGGCGACAACCCGTGGAGCGAAATCATCGCCCGCCGCACCCGCGCCCGGGTCGTCCGGGTCGGTCTGGAGCGCGGCAACGATTGCGTGGCCCGCGACGTGCGGGTGGACGAAAACGGGACGGCCTTCACGGTGGACTGCCGCTATCGGGGATTGTCAGGGGAATATCGCATCAAGCTTCTGGGCCGCCATCAAGTGACCAATGCGCTGCTGGCTTTGGCGGTGGGGGCGGAAATGGGACTGCGCCGCGCGGAGATTGAAAAAGGCCTATTGGAGTGCGCCCCGGCCAAAATGCGCCTGCAAATGTCCAACCCTGGCGGTATTCACATCCTGGACGACAGCTATAACGCCAACGCGGACTCCATGCTGGCGGCCTTGCAAACCTTGCGCGAATTGCCATGCTCGGGCCGGCGCGTGGCGGTGCTGGGGGACATGGCCGAATTGGGAGATTGCTCCCGCGCCGCGCACTTCGAGGTCGGGCGCCAGGCGGCGGCTTCGCGCCTGGACCAGTTGTTTGCCATTGGACGGCGCGGGTGCCAGATCGCCGCCGCGGCGCGCTCCAGGGGATTCAAAAGCGTGGTGGAGATCGACGAAGTGGAACGGGCGGCGCTGGCGGTCAAGGAATTTGCCCGGCCCGGCGACGTGGTGTTGGTCAAGGCCTCGCGTTCCATGCGGCTGGAACGGATCAGCGAAGCCTTGCGCGGAACATGCGTCCACCATCCCGAATAATATGCTTTTCTACCTCAGCCAATTCATGCTTTCGCTGGTGAAAGACACGGCGTGGCAGGGCGCGTTTTCATTTTTGCGCCTGTTCAGCTACATCACCTTTCGCAGCGCGGGCGCAGCGGTGACAGCGCTGGCGATGAGTTGGTGGCTGGGGCCGCGCATGATCGCCTGGCTGAAGAAATTGAAATTCGGCCAGGACTACGTGGACCGCGCCGAGGAGATCGGCGCTCTACAGTCCCGCATCCAAAGCAAACGCGGCACTCCCATCATGGGAGGGCTGATGATTGTGCTGGCGCTCGATGTGACCACGTTTCTGTGGGCGCAATGGAACACCCTCATTCTCCTGACCATGCTGACGGCGGTGGTGTTGTGCGGCCTCGGCTTCATCGATGACTACGCCAAAATCACCCAGCAAAACAGCAAAGGCGTGCAGGAATTCATCAAATTGTGGGTGCAGAGCGCGCTGGCGATTTTTGCCGCCTTTTACCTCTGGCTTCTGCCGTCCACCAGCCTGCTCATCAGCCAGGTTATGGTGCCGTTTTTGAAGCATCCCGTGGCCACGGGCGCCGGCGGCGTGGTGCTGGGAATCATCCTGACCTCTTTAACCATCGTGGGCAGTTCCAACGCCGTCAACTTGACAGATGGCCTGGACGGCCTGGCCATCGGCTGCACGGCCATTGTTTCCTTTGTGTTTCTAGTGTTGACGTATCTGGCGGGCAACGCGAAGGCGGCGGCCTATCTGCAAATACCCCACGTCAACGGCGCGGGGGAATTGACGGTCTTTTGCGCGGCCATGATCGGGGCCAGCCTGGGTTTTCTTTCGTTCAATTGTCATCCGGCCCAAGTTTTCATGGGAGACACCGGTTCGTTGGCGTTGGGCGGCGTGCTGGGCATGATCGCCGTGCTGATTCACCAGCCGTTGGTCATGGCGCTGGCGGGCGGAGTTTTCGTGGCCGAGGCCGGCTCGGTCCTTATTCAGAGGGGCTGGTTTAAGTACACCCGGCTCAAATACGGCCAGGGCCGCCGCGTTTTCCTGATGGCGCCGTTGCACCATCATTTTGAAAAATTGGGCTGGTATGAATCCCAGGTGGTCACCCGTTTTTATATTATGTGCGTTCTCTTCGCCGTCCTGGCCTTGAGCACGCTGAAAATCCGATGAACACCCGCCGGCAGCAGTATTTTAAAAAAATCGCTTGCAACAGAATATTTCTATTGCTAAGAACACAAATTGTGACCACAATCTGTTGTGGTATGGGTGTTCCATAAGCACAACATAAAGATTCAGGATCATTTGAATAAATTTATAAAATTAGAATTTAGAATCTTGCTTCGTGGTTCTTTGAGGGAGAACCACGGGGCAAAAATAACAAACAAAACAAGCCTCAAAATATAACAGAAAGCATTGCGTCAATATGAATACTCCAAGTCCGCTCATCCCGCAGGGCGCTACACCGCCCCGGCCCAAAAACAGTCTCTACATCAAAATCTTGATGGTTCTCTCGGTTCATGTCGTCGTCATCGGCGGCATGTTGGTGCAGGGTTGCAATAACACCTCCACCAAAGATCAAGCCAAACTGGATGGCGCTTCTGCGCCGACGAACGACACAATGGCGATGTCCACGCCCCCGGCGAACACCACCCCGGTGCCTTCTCCAATTGAGACGGCGCCCGTGACTAATCCGAGCCTCGGCGCCACGTCCACCGTAACGCCCATTGCGGCCACTCCCGGGCCGATGCCGCCCTCCGCCGGCAGCATGGTGTCAACGCCAAAATCCACCGACCTCGTTCCGCCCCCCGCGCAGGGCGAATCCAAGGAATATGTCATCATCAAGGGCGACACCTTGGCCGCCATTGCCCACAAGAGCGGTCTTTCGCTCAAGGCGCTGGAGGAAGCCAATCCAAATGTGAACCCGAAGAAACTCCAGATCGGCCAGAAGGTGCAAATTCCCGCCGCCTCCGTGGCGCTCTCAACGACCGCCAAAGAAGCCGCTCCGGGCGCTACCGCCGAGGGCGCCGCAGCCGATGGGTCGCTCTATGTGGTCAAATCTGGCGACATGCTGCTCAAGATCGCCAAAGCGCACGGCACCACCGTCAAGAAGATCATGGCCATGAATGATCTCAAGTCCACGTCCATCCGCGCCGGACAAAAACTGAAATTGCCCGCGGCCAAGGCATCGACCACTGAACCCGCCGCAACGACGGCGGCGACGACGATATCGGCGGCGCCCATCAAGGTATCCGCCGCCACGCCGACCACTGGCACACCCGTCGCGGCCAACTAATCGCGGCTCAAATCGGGACGCCAGGCAAAACCCTCTTGCCTGGCGTTCCATCATGTCCACGCCAAAATGAAATGGGCCGCCTCCATGTTGATTTTCAGTGTGGCCGTCTTGATAGGCTTGGGCATGGTCATGCTCTACAGCTCGAGCATGAACATGGATGCAGTCCAGAAGAAACAGAAATTTGCCGGACTGGCGGCAACCCAGCCCAATGGCGCGAGCCTGGACGCGAACGCGGACACGGACAAACCAGCCGTGGGCACGCAGTATCTCTTGTCACAGTTTGAATGGTTTCTGTTCGGGCTGGTTTGCTGCATCTTCACCGCCAGCCTGGATTACCGCCGGCTCAAGGCCCTCACTCCCTGGCTATTGGGTTTGACGGTTCTGCTTCTAATATTAGTGTTCGTCCCCTTCATCGGCCACAAAATCCACGGCGCGCGTCGTTGGATTACGCTTCCGGGCCTTCCCCATTTTCAACCGTCGGAACTGGCCAAGCTCTCGCTGATCCTGTTTCTGTCCGCATACGCCGACCAGTTTCAACGGCAAATGGCCGGATTCAAAAAGGGTTTGGTCATTCCAGGCGTCATCATGGCGCTGGTTCTGGGGTTGATTTTTTTTGAACCGGATCGCGGCTGCACCATTCTTCTTGCGGCGGTGTGCGGGGTGGTCTGGATTGTGGCGGGCGCGCGGTTGTCCTTCCTGGTTCTGCCGTCGGCGCTCATTGCGGCCGGAATAGCTTTTTCGCTTCGGCATGACTCGATGCGGATGGGCCGCATCATGGCCTGGCTCCATCCCGACGAGAGCAAGGACGGCGTGGGTTATCAAGTGCGCGAGGGAATCATTGCCTTGGGATCGGGCGGCTGGTTTGGTTTGGGCCTGGGCAACGGGCGGCAAAAGCTGGGTTTCGTGCCGGAACACCATACCGATTTCATTTTCACCATCATCGGCGAGGAACTTGGGTTGGTGGCGACGTTGACGGTCGTGGCGCTTTTTATCGTGCTTGTGCTGTGCGGCATTTTCATCGCCCGCCGGTCGTGTGATACGTTCGGAATGCTCTTAGCCACTGGCCTGACGTTTATGATTGGTTTTCAGGCCTTTATCAATATTAGCGTCGTCACCGGCGTGGTGCCCAACAAAGGAATGCCGCTGCCCTTCATCAGTTACGGAGGCTCCAATCTCGTCCTCATGCTTGCTTCGGTCGGCTTTCTCATCAGCATTGCCCGCTTCGCGACGGAAGCGGTGAAGCAAAAATCCGCCAACCCATTTGAAGTCGCCCTGGAGCCATCCCATGCCTGAAAACCCGAGTCCATCCAGCTTGGCCGCTTCCGTCGTGATCGCTTGCGGGGGAACGGGCGGGCATCTTTTCCCCGGTTTGGCGGTGGGAGAGGAATTGCGCCGGCGCGGTTGCCGAGTGACGTTGATGGTTTCGCCCAAGGATGTCGATCAGCAGGCCATCGCTTCGATATCCGGCATGGAAATTGTGACGCTTCCGGCCGTGGCGTTGAAAAGGGGTGGGTATATCAGTTTCATTTCGGGTTTTTGCAAATCGTATCGGATGGCCCGCCGGCTCTTCGCGCAAACCCGGCCTGATGTCGTGCTCGCCATGGGCGGCTTTGTCAGCGCCCCGCCGGTGATGGCTGGCCGGCGATGCGGCGCAAAGACCTTCCTGCACGAATCCAACAGCATCCCCGGCCGGGCCAATCGCTGGCTGGCGCGATGGGTGGATGGGGCGTTCGTTTATTTCCCGGCGGCGGCGCGACGGTTGCGGGCCAAGCGGGTGGAGTTATCCGGCATGCCGGTGCGCCCGCAATTTCTCCATGCGCTGACGGCGGCTGAAGCGCGAACGACGCTGGGCTTGAACCCTGACGCGCCGGTGTTGCTGATCATGGGTGGCAGCCAGGGCGCCAGCAAAGTCAACGACCTGGCGCTGGGAGCGGCCCCGCTCCTGAGGCAGACCGCGCCCGATTTGCAATTCCTGCACCTGACCGGCCCGCGCGATTACGAGCGCGTCCGTGCCGGATACGAATTGATCCATGCCACGGCCTTGGTGAGCGCCTTTTTTGACGACATGGCCACGGCCCTGGCCGCGGCGGAAATTGCGGTCAGCCGGGCCGGCGCTTCCTCTTTGGCGGAATTGGCCGCGCAAAGGCTGCCGGCGATGTTGATTCCCTATCCGACCGCAGCCGATAACCACCAGCACTTTAACGCGCTCGCCTTCACGCAAAGCGGCGCGGCGCTTATGTTGCAACAAGGAACGGCCACGCCCGATTCGTTGGCGCATGAGCTTTTGGACCTGCTGCTGCGCGCCTCAAAACGTTCGAGGATGCGGCAGGCCCTGGCCGCCTGGCAGACGCCGGGAGCGTCGGCGCAAATCGCGGATAGAATCCTGCACTGGAACATCGCCCAGCCTTCGAGCCATGCCGCGCCCAAGGAAGAGCGCGCTCCCGCGCTGCTGACGCCATGACCACACCCAGCCCGATTATCGAGAAACTCAAAACGCGCCTGCCGCAGGCGGCGGTGCGACAAGACGAGCCGCTGGCCAAACGGACCACCTTGCGCGTGGGCGGATGCGCCGACATCTATGTTGAACCTTCCTCGGAAGAGGATTTGTCGCGCCTGATTCAGATTTGCAACGAGGAGCGCGTGCCTTTCATGCTGCTGGGCCGCGGCTCCAATTTGCTTATCCGCGACAGCGGCATTCGGGGCGTAGTCGTCTGTCTGGCGCATCCCAAATTTTCTTTCATCGAAGTCAAAAACCACGAACTATATTGCGGCGCGGGGGCCAGGCTCAAAGTTGTGGCCGCCAAGGCCCGGGAATCGAGTCTCGGCGGCTTGGAATTCCTGGAGGGCATTCCGGGCGGCGTCGGAGGCGCACTGCGCATGAACGCCGGGGCCATGGGCAGCGCGACCTTTGAACGGGTCACCCAGGTGCGCTTCATGGATGCGTCGGGCAGAATATGGGAACGCAACGTGGCCGAGGTGCCGGTCGAATACCGCTCCTGCCCGCTCCTTAAAACGAACATCGCGCTGGCGGCGATATTTCGAGGCCGCCCGGATTCCAAGCAGGCGATTATCAAACGATCGGACGAATTCAACCGGAAGCGATGGGCCTCGCAACCCAAGGAGCCAAGCGCCGGTTGCATTTTCAAAAACCCGTCCCCAACTGTCTCCGCCGGAAAATTGATTGATGAACTCGGCCTCAAAGGCACACGGCGCGGCGGGGCGGTCATTTCCACCGTGCATGGAAATTTCATTGTCAACGAAGGATCGGCCACGGCGCGAGAGGTGGTGGAATTGATTGATTTCATCAAAGCGCGCGCCAAAACGGAACGCGGCGTGGAACTGCGCGAGGAAGTGGAGATCATCGGCGAATGAACGCTCAGAATCTCAACGTCACCGTCATGCTGGGCGGCCCTTCATCCGAACGGGAAGTGTCGCTGCGTTCTGGCGCGGCGGTGGCCAAGGCGCTTCGTTCCCTCGGCCATACCGTCCAGGAACTGGACCCCAGGGAACCCGGCTGGCAATTGCCGCCCAAAACCGAGGTTGTCTTTCTGGCGCTGCACGGAACATACGGCGAAGACGGAACGGTGCAGGCGGAATTAGAGAAGCTGGGCGTGCCTTACACCGGCTGCGGCCCCGAAGCCAGCCGGGTGGCGTTCGACAAAGTGTTGACCAAAAAACGATGCCTGGCCGCAGGCGTTCCCACGGCGCGCTTCACCGTGTTCACCTCGCCCATTTCTCCCTGGCCGGCTGGTTGGAGTCCTCCGGTGGTGCTCAAGCCGGTCCGCCAAGGCTCCAGCGTCGGTTTGCAGATGGTCGAAGAAGTGCGGCAATGGGAAGTTGCGCTGGCGGAAGCCTTTCGCTTCGACACCGAAGTGTTGATGGAAGAGAAAATCATCGGGCGCGAAGCCACGGTGGGAATCCTGGATGACAAACCACTGCCGGTGGCCGAGGTGCGCCTCAAGCCGGGCTTGGGTTTCTTCGACTACAAGAACAAATACACTCCCGGTGCGGCCGACCATTTTTGCCCGGCCCCGTTTGATGCGCCCCAGACCGCGCGCATTCAGGAAGCCGCCATGGGGGCGTTCCACGCGGTCGGCGGCCGCGATTACGCGCGAGTCGATATCATGGTGCGCCCCAACGGCGACCCCATTGTGCTGGAAGTCAACACCCTGCCAGGCATGACCGAGTTGAGCATCCTCCCCGATGCCGCCGCCGCGGCCGGATTGAGCTACGCGCAATTATGCCAGCGGATGCTGGACCTGGCGCTGAAACGCAAAAAATAAAATGTTTCATTGGCTCAAACGAAAACCCAAAAACCGCCGCGCCCCGGATCGCGAGTACGGGCTGGACGTCAAGCTGCGCACCAGCCAGACCCGTGCGGCGCACATGAGAATTGTGGGCGTCTGCATGACGGTGGTTTTTGCTTTGGCCGTCATCGCTCTTGTCTTCTGGCGAGGCGGACAGTGGTTGTTGAACTTCTTCATTTATGAAAACGACGCCTTCGCCATCCAGCAAATCGAGGTGCAAACCGATGGCGTGCTGACTTCTGAAGCCATTCGCTCCTGGGCCAGGGTCAAACTCGGGGAAAATTTGATGGCGCTGGATTTGATGCGCGTCAAACGGGATTTGGAATGGCAGCCCTCGATCCAATTCGTGGCGGTCGAGCGCGCGTTGCCGCACACCCTCAAACTGACCGTCAATGAACGCGAGCCGGTGGCCCAAACCATCGTCACCCTGGTCCGCCCGCGCGGGGTGCTGGACCAGGCGGTTTATGACTTCGATGAGGAAGGTTACGTCATGCGTCCGCTGGACCCGCGCTGGCGAAGTGCGCCGCCGGACGTCAACGAACGGCTGCCCATCCTGGTGGGCGTCCCTCCCACTGACCCGCGTCCGGGCAAACAAGTCAACTCGCCGCAAATCCGCGCCGCGCTGGCGTTGGTGTGCGAGTTCGATCATTCGCCGATGACTGGCATGGTGGAAATCGAGCGCATCGACGTCTCCACGCCGGAGATATTAAAGGTGACCACCACCCAGAAGGCGGAAATCACTTTTTCCCTCAGCCAATTTGACGTGCAAATGCGCCGCTGGCGGCTCATTTCGGATCGCTTCGGCAAATGGGGCAAAGCCATCGCGACGCTTGATCTCTCGATCTCCAACAATCTGCCCGTCCATTGGGTCGCGGCCGGCTCCGTTCCGCCGGTGATCCCGCGCGTTCTCAAACCATTGCGCCCAAAAAGAAAACATGTTTGATTCCTCCCCCATCCTCGTCGGCCTTGAAATCGGCACGTCAAAAATCTGCGTGGTGGCGGGCGAAATCACGGCCGCCAACGCCTTGAACATCATAGGCCTCGGCCAGGCCCGCTCGCGCGGTGTGCGCAAAGGCGAAATCGCCGACGCTTCCATGGCCAGCGAGGACGTCCGCAACGCCATCGTCGAAGCCGAACAAATGGCCAACGTGGAAATCCGCAGCGTTTATCTTGGCGTGACCGGCAACCATGTCCGCGGCTTCAACAATCACGGCGTCCATCAAATCGTCTCGGCCGAGCGCGAGATCACCGATGAGGATGTGCAGGATGTTATTCGCAACGCCAAGACCATCAATGTGCCGGCCGATCACACGGTCATTCACGCCATCCGCCAGCTTTTCCAGGTGGATTCCCAACTCGGCCTCCAGAATCCCGTCGGCATGTACGGCACCAAGGTCGAGGTGGATGTTCACGTCGTTCATGGCCGCGTCAACCGCCTGAAGAATTCCGTGGCGGTCGTGCGCGGCCTGGGCTTGGAGGTGGATGAAGTCGTCTTTACGGGATTAGCCTCGGCCCTGGCGCTGCTCTCAAACGAGCAAAAGGAACTCGGCTCGCTGGTCATCGACCTCGGAGCCGGTGCGACCGATTACGTCGTTGCGCACAACGGGATCATTAAGCACACCGGGGTGCTGGCGGTGGGTGGGGACCACATCTCCAATGATCTGGCTTACGGCTTGAAAGTCCCACTGGGGCGGGCTGAGCAATTGAAAATCGAGCGCGGCGGCGCCGTGGTGGATGACTTACTCAAAGGCCAGACGATTTCCTTTGACGGCGGATTGGGCTTGCCTCCCAAGATCATCAACCTGGAACATTTGCGCCGCATCATGTCGCTGCGGCTGGAGGAGACCTTTGAATTGATAGAAGCGGAACTTTCCGGCCTGGGATTGCTGGACCGGCTGCGGGCCGGGGTTTTTCTGTGCGGCGGCGGGGCGCGCATTCCCGGCATCCAGGCCATGGCGGAGCAAATCTTCCAAATGCCGGCCTTCCTGGGCAAAACCAACTCCATCAGCAGCCTCAAATCAGCCCTGGACCAACCCGAATTCGCCACCGCCATCGGCCTGGTCAAATTTGGTTCCTTGCAGCAAAAGCGCAAGCCTGCGTCGGGTTTGGCGGGTGGGATCAAAAAGACGTTGGTGGAAATATTTCGAAAATAATCATGAGCCTTCCCGTTGCAACACCTGAAGAACCGGCCATCAAGAAGAAAATCGTCCTCAAGGTTTTTGGCCTCGGCGGCGCCGGCTGCAACGCGGCCGGTTTCGCCTCGCAGGCCGGTTTCACGGACGTCGATTTTCTGGCCGTCAACACCGATTCCCAATCGCTCGAGGCCTGCGCCACGCCGGCCAAATTCGTGCTGGGCGCGGGGCGCACGCGCGGCTTGGGCGCCGGCGGCGACCCCGCCTTGGGTCGCGCGGCGGCCGAGGAGGACGTGGAGAAAATCCGCACTTTCTGCGCCGGGGCCGACATCCTTTTTCTGTTGGCCGGCCTCGGCGGAGGCACCGGCACGGGGGCGGCGCCGGTTTTCGCGCGCGTGGCGCGGGAAAGCGGCGCGCTGGTGCTGGCCCTGGTCACGCTGCCGTTTGATTTTGAGGGAGACCGCCGCCAGTCGCAGGCCCAATCCGGTTTGCAGCAGCTCAAAATCCACGCCGACGCCGTCATCTGCCTGCCCAATCAAAAGCTTTTCAAAATGCTTGATGAGCACACCAGCGTGCCGGAAGGTTTCAAGATCAGCAACAGCCTGCTGGCCGACGGTTTGCGCGGCATCTGGCGGATGCTGGCGCAGACCGGTTTGATCAACGTGGATTTCGCGGACCTCTGTTCCGTAACGCGCGGCCGCCACGCCGCCAGTTTCTTCGCCACCGCCGAAGCCTCCGGCGAGAAGCGCGTCGAGCAAGTGACTGAAAAACTTTTGGCGCATCCCTTGTTGGATGGCGGCCAGGTGCTCAATGAATCGGATGCGTTGCTGGTCAGCATCGTCGGCGGACCGGACGTGATGATGAGTGAAATCCACAAATTGATGGAGCCGCTCAACCGTCATTGTGAGAACGCGCACATCATTTTCGGCGCGGTCATCGACGAGGCGTTCGCCGGGCGCATTTCCGTCACGCTGATCGCCTCGCGCCGGCGCCAGGAGACGGAGCCGTTGCCGCAGCCGCGCAACATGGAGTCCGCGCAATTTCTTGACAAGGAGGCCACGGAGCGTCCTGCCTCGCGATTTGTGGCTCCGCCGCCTGAGTTATCGGAAGCGGACCGGGCGAAAATCCTGCGCGACCGGGGCGGTCGTTCGCGCAGGAAGTTATCGCGCCTGCAAAAGGAACTGCCCTTGGAAAT
>Ga0302326_10017901_pt1 | contig 14730 bp, 15 predicted proteins | sample Palsa_T0_3_FD_202264 | JGI IMG/M metagenome (GOLD analysis project Ga0302326, IMG submission 202264) | Peat permafrost microbial communities from Stordalen Mire near Abisko, Sweden - Palsa_T0_3 | ecosystem: Environmental > Terrestrial > Soil > Palsa > Peat permafrost | place: Sweden: Abisko... | reverse complement strand
CGTCCGCGCCCTTGCCTTGTGCCTCGCCCCAGTCGCCGCCGGCGCGCAACCCGTCCCTCCTGCAGAATTCGCGGCAGACTTCGCCTGCCGCCCGCAAAGCTGCTCGACGCTGCTTCCAGCCGCTTCGATCGACGCTCCGGAAGACAATGACTGCGCCTACCGCAACGGCAATGAATGGTGGCTCGACTACGTGGCAGGCTCGCTCGCCTGGGGCAAACATCCCACGGCGCATCCCATAACCGTCGCCGTCTTTGACGACGGCGCCGCGATCGATCATCCCGCATTGCGCAACCGCCTGTGGACCAATGAGGCCGAAGCCCACGGCAAGCCTGGCGTAGATGACGACGGCAACGGTTACGTGGACGACGTCCATGGGTGGGATTTCGTGGACAGCCGCCCCATCGCTCCACCCCAAGGCGAGTGTCGCGGTCGGCCGAGCCACGGCACGTTCATGGCAAGTCTTGTTGCCGCGGAGCGCAACAGCGGTATCGGCATGGCCGCAGCCGGCTCGGACGGCGCGCGCGTGATGGTTCTGCGGATCGTCGGGTGCGGGGGCGATACCCGTGTTGATCCGGATCGCTTGAAACGCGCCCTCGAGTACGCCACCCGCATGGGCGCGAAGATTTTGAGCTTCAGCGCCCACTGGAATGTGAGCACTCCGGAGCTTGATGCGGCATTCGCGGAGATCGCCGACCGGCCCGATTCACCGCGGGCGGCGATCGTCGTGGCAAGCGTACCGAACAAAGGAGAAGCTCAGGCAGGATACCCGGCCGCCTATCCCTTCCGGCGCATCGTGCGGGCGGTGCCGATCGGTGACGAGGACCGCATTTCCCCCGGGACGGCCGCGATTCCCGACGGGCTCAACTTCGGCGCCCCGAGTGCCTGTGTGATCGGTGCAACCGCAGGGCCGCCCTGGTTTGCGATAGCGAACGGAAGCTCGAACTCGACCGCCATCTTGGCCGGCCTTTTGGCGGGCGTCTGGGCTAATCCGCGCTATGCTCGGCTCTCCACGGATGAGTTCCTGGCACGCGTCGTCAAGGGAATGGCGCAGACTGCGCGGCGCTCGCGCCCCGGTCTTCGACCGCCGTACCTAGGTGGTGTCCCGCTGGCCGATGCGTGTACGCTCTCAACGGGGGAGAGAACTGCACACGTCTGCCGCCGGCCGAGCCCGGCGCAGGAAGAGCGTCGATGACCTATAGCGACACCGTTGCACAGGAGACAGCCCACAGCCGCGAGGGAAGCATCTCCTTGGTCGCCGCCATTGCCGAGCGCAGCGACTTGCAGGACGAGCTGTATCTGAAGTTCCGCCGCCCGTTGCTGCAGGTGTTCCTGCAGCGCCGGATCGATCGCGATGCCGCCCAGGACCTCTTGCAGCGAACCTTCCTGCAGGCGATCAAAAAAATCCGCTCGGATGGCCTCGATGATCCGAGCAACCTCGGCGGCTATCTCTACCGTACCGCAACCAAACTCGCCGCAGCCTATTGGCGCGGGGAGCTCGCACACCAGCATGACAACGACCGCGAACTCATGACGAATCTGCGCGATGAAACGCTCTCGCTTGAGGAACGGATCGATCACGACATCCTCGCCCGTTCGGTACGCGAGCTCATCGAAGAGCTTCCCGGACCCCGGGACCGCGAAGTGCTCGAGCGGTTTTATCTGCGCGAGGAGCCGCGCGGCTCCATCTGCGAGTCGCTCAATCTCACGAGCCTGCAGCTCAATCAGGTGCTATGGCGCGCACGCCAGCGCTTCGGCGAGATCCTGCGCAAACATGGATTGTCGCGAACTTCGAGCCTCGCGCAAGCAACGGAAGGGTAGCGGCAGTCATGGACCACATGCGTTTCAAAGCGAATCTGACGGCGGCGACCTACGTCGCGCGCGGGCTGGATGAGAGCGTACAGGAGGACTTCGAGCTGCATCTCATGTCATGCCCGGAATGTGTCGACGACGTCGAGGCATGGCGCGCGATCGAGAAGCACATGCCGAGCGAAGAGCCCGCCGTGCTCGCAGGCGCCGGGGCTGCACGTGCAAGCCTCAGGCACTGGCGCCTCGCCGCATCCCTCGTCGGCATCGGCATTGTCGGCGCGGCCAGCGGCTGGTATTGGCGCGGGTTCGCGGACCCGGAGCTTGATCGGACCGCATTTTTCAACGCCGCGCCGGTGAGCCGCGGCGCGTTCGACTGCCAGCCGCTCAAGCTCGCCCCGGATACCGAGCGGGTGGCACTGCGCGTGGCCGGGGTTGCGAGCGACCGCAAGCTCGTGGCGTTGAATACCCAGGGAGAAAGGCTCGCGGCAAGCCTCTACGGCGCGCGGCGCCAGGCCGATGGCAGCTGGGTCCTGCAATTCACAGCCGCCGCGCTCGCGCATGGCGCGATCCGCCTCGAGTCCGAGGACGCTGCCGGATCCGCACAGCCCCTAGGCTGCGTCAGCGCAGAGCTTCCGCGCTAGCGCCGCAGCCGCTAAGCGCAGGGGATCTGCGCCAGCCGTTCGCTTTGGCGCCGCAACAGCGGACCGAATCCGTGGTGATCGTAGAAGCTCGTAAGCGCGCAGGCGTCCGGCGGCCGGCGGCGCAGGCCCCCGACATCCACATCGAGAGGCATATCGCAGGTGATCATCGTCAGGCGCCGCGCTAGAAACGCCGCTTCCCGATGCAGCAGCAGTCGTTCGGGCAGCCCCAGCGCGCCGCGCAGCTTCAAGCGCGCCACGCGCTCAAGTCCTGCATACAGATCCTCGAGACATGCGAATTCCTTCATCAGCGCCGCGGCGGTTTTCGGGCCGACGCCCGGCACGCCGCGGATGTTGTCGACGCTGTCGCCCGTGAGCGCAAGATAATCGGCAAAGCGTTCCGGTATGACACCGAAGCGCTTTTCGATTTCGTCATAGCCAAAGCGCTCGCGATGCCCGTAGTCCCAATAGTGGTCGCCATCGCGAATGAGCTGCGCCAAATCCTTATCGCGCGTGATGACCACCGAGCACACGCCGGCGCGGCGCATGATGGCGACGAGGGTGCCGATGATGTCGTCCGCTTCATATTCGGGGCTGATGAACGCGGCAACACCCAGGTGCTGGCAGAATTCGCGGCAGCGCTGGAACTGCAGCTCAAGTCCCGGCGGCGGCGGTTCGCGATTGGCCTTGTAGGCGGGGTAAATGCGGTTGCGGAACGAGCTGGCGAGACGCTGATCGAACGCCACCGCAATGTGCGTCGGTCGCACCCTCTCCATGAGGTCGGAGAGAAAACGTGCGAAGCCGAATACCGCATGCGCCGCATTGCCGTCGCGGTCCGTCATCGCGGGCAGCTCGGAGTAGTAGGCGCGAAAGATGTAGACCGAGGCGTCGACGAGATAGATCAAATCCGCTCCTGCGCCCGCGCCGCCCTGCGGCGCACCGCTGCGGCCGAGTGTCTGCAGTGTGTTTGGGGTGCGCTCAAGCCGCAGGCCGGCGCATCACGACAGCCAGTGCTGGATGCGCTCGTGCAGCGGGCTCGAACGCGGAAAGTGCGCGAGCAGATACTCCATTTGGTCCGCCAGTACCCGCCGCCCCTTCAGAAAGATGTATTCCGCATAGGTTGGCGTGAACGGCACGGCGATGAGCTGCATCTTTGCCTGCTCCGGAGTGCGCGAGGCCTTCTGATTGTTGCAGCGCCGGCAGGCGGCGACGACGTTCGTCCAGATATCAGTGCCTCTTTGGCTGAACGGGCGAATGTGGTCGCGCGAGAGCTCGCGTGTCGCAAAGCGCATGCCGCAGTACATGCAGATGTAGGCATCCCTGCGGAACAGCGTCTGGTTGTTGAGCGGCGGCACATAGTCGTGGCGCGTATTGCCGGGGTTGCCGGTATGCCCGACGGTGGCGACGATCGAATTCACCTCGAGCACGGTGCGCCGCCCGGTGCGGGCGTTCATGCCGCCATAGAGCTTGTACAGCAGCGATCCGCAGGTGTAGGCGACCTGTTCCTGATGGTAGAGCCGCGCGGACTCGCGATAATCGATCCATTCCAGCGGCATTCCCGAGATATCCGTGCGCAGCACGAGCTGCGTCAGCCCGCGTGCCGCGGGGGTTGCGACGATGCGCAGATCCTCGTTAAAGCCGCCGTCGGCCCTGTCCAGATCAATGCCTAACATAAGCGCTGTAAGATACGGCAGAATTGTGCAAGAATTCAACGCTGCAAGATCTTAATTTCACTGAAGTTTAAAGCGGCGTGACCCAGCGCCCAAAAAATCCGCGATAAGAGATACGCATGCCTGTAATCATCGGTGCGCTGCGCGAGACAGCGCCGCACGAGACGCGCGTCAGTCTGGTTCCGGAAGTTGCGGACAAATTTGCCGCAAGCGGGGCGCGGGTCGTCATGCAGCGCGGCGCCGGTGCGAGCGCGCGCTTCGTCGATTCCGCCTACAAGAATGTCGAGTGGCTCGAATCAGGCAACGCAGTGCTCGAGCGCGCGGACGTGGTGCTCACTGTGCAGCCGCTCAGCGTTGAGCAGATCGGCTCGCTGAAGGCGGGCGCGATTGTCATCGGCTTCATGCAGCCGCATGCGCGCCAAGCGGAGATTGCGCTCCTGCGCGATCGGCGCATCACAAGCTTCGCGATGGAGCTCGTGCCGCGCATCTCGCGCGCGCAGTCGATGGATGCGCTTTCCTCACAGGCATCGATTGCGGGCTACAAGGCGGTGCTCATCGCCGCAAATCACCTGCAGAAATTCCTGCCGATGCTCACCACTGCCGCGGGCACCATACGTCCATCGCAGGTGCTGGTGATCGGCGCCGGCGTTGCCGGCCTGCAGGCCATTGCGACCGCACGGCGCCTGGGAGCCGTCGTCGAAGCCTATGACGTGAGGAGTGCGACGCGCGAGCAGGTGAAGTCGCTGGGGGCCAAATTCGTCGATACCGGAGTCAGCGCCGACGGCCAGGGAGGCTATGCGCGCGAACTCACGGACGAGGAGAAAAAGCGCCAGCAGGAGGTGCTCGATGCGCGCATCGCCGCAGCCGATGTGGTCGTCTCGACCGCCTCAGTCCCGGGCCGCGCGGCTCCCAAGATCATCTCGCGCGCGGCGGTTGAGCGCATGCGAGCAGGCGCAGTCATCGTCGACATCGCGGCCGAACAGGGCGGCAACTGCGAACTTACGCAAGCCGGTGAAGTCGTCGATCACGGCGGTGTCACGATCGTGGGCCCCGTAAACCTTGCCGCAACGCTCGCCTACAACGCGAGCGAAATGTACGCCCGCAACCTCTTGAACTTCCTGAAGCCGGCCATCGACAAGGGTGAATTGAAGATTGACTGGAGCGACGAGGTCTTTGCGCAGTCGTGCCTAACTCACGACGGCGTCATCAAGCACGAGGCAACCAAGCTCGCCCTCGACAAGAAGGTGTCTGCATGACCGGAATTATTGCGCTGTACATATTCATGCTCGCCGCCTTCACAGGCTACGAGGTCATCGCGCGCGTCCCGGTCATCCTGCATACGCCGCTCATGTCGGGCTCGAACTTCGTGCACGGCATTGTGCTCGTGGGCGCGATGGTGGCGCTCGGCGAGGCGCACACGCCGCTCGAGAAAATCATTGGCTTCGTCGGCGTGCTGCTGGCATCTGGCAATGCGGTCGGCGGCTACGTCGTGACCGAGCGCATGCTGGAGATGTTCAAGGCGAGCGGCGCGCGCGCGAAGAAGGACGCGAAGGAGGCGCCGTGACCAGCGGCTTCGCCAGCACCGCTGCGCTCATCCAGGTGAGTTATTTCCTCACCGCGGTGCTCTTCATCATGGGGCTCAAGCGCATGAGCTCGCCCGTCACGGCGAGAAGCGGCATCTTGTGGGCGGGCGCGGGAATGCTGGTCGCAACCCTCGTCACGTTTCTGTACCCGGGCATGACGAATTACGAGCTCATCATCCCGGCCATCGTCGTCGGCACATCGCTCGCATGGTGGAGCGGCAAGCGTGTCGCCATGACCGACATCCCGCAGATGATCGCGCTCTACAACGGCATGGGCGGCGGTGCGGCGGCGGCGATCGCCGCGGTGGAGCTGTATCGGGGCGGGACTGCGGGCGTCGCCATCAGCACTCTGGCCGTGGTCGGCGGCATCATTGGCGCCGTCTCGTTCAGCGGCAGCGCCATTGCCTTTGCCAAGCTGCAGGGGCTCATCCACGGCAGTCTGCGTTTCGGCGGGCAGAAATTTTTGACGCTCATCGTTCTCATTGGCGCGCTTGCGCTCGGCGCTCTCGTGGCAGGCGAGTTCAACACATCCCCGGCCGTCATCACCGGCATCTTCGTACTGGCGCTGGTACTGGGCGTCAGCATGACGCTGCCCATCGGCGGCGCCGACATGCCGGTCGTCATTTCCCTATACAACGCGTTGACCGGGCTTGCGGTCGCGTTCGAGGGGTTCGTGCTCAACAATGCGGCGATGATCATCGCCGGCACCGTCGTCGGTTCGGCCGGCACGCTCTTGACGCAGCTCATGGCGAAGGCCATGAACCGTTCCCTTGGCAACGTGCTCTTCTCCGGTTTCGGCGACACCGCGGCCGCCGCGACCGGCGAAGGTCCGCAGGGAAGCCTGAAACCGATCGATGCGGCAGATGTCGGCGTGATGATGGCCTTCGCCCAGAAAGTCATCATCGTCCCCGGCTACGGCATGGCAGTCGCGCAGGCTCAGCACAAGATCTGGGAGCTGTGTCAGCTCCTCATCGACCGCGGCGTCATGGTCAAATTTGCGATTCATCCGGTTGCCGGGCGCATGCCAGGGCACATGAACGTGCTCCTCGCCGAGGCGGGCGTGCCCTACGACCTCATCGCCGATCTCGATGAGATCAACTCGGAATTCGACACGGCGGACGTTGCACTCATCATCGGCGCCAACGACGTCGTGAACCCGGTGGCACGCACCGACAAGTCGAGTCCGATCTATGGCATGCCGATCCTGAACGCCGACAAGGCAAAGAACGTGATCGTCATCAAGCGCGGCAAGGGCACGGGTTTTTCCGGAATCGAGAACGGTCTCTTCTATCTCGACAATACCCGCATGCTCTACGGCGACGCGCAGAAGGCGGCCGCCGAGCTCATTGCCGCCATCAAGGCGGTAGGCTGATGAAGAGCGCATGGCTCGCCGCCGCGGTTTTGCCGCTCGTCGCGCACTCCGCAGTCAATGCCGACGCGCTCACCGTCAAGCCGCGCTCCATGGCAGATGTGATTGCGGCATCAAAGAGCGCTGATTGGCGCAGCCTCGATCCGCAGAACACGCTGTATTTGGAGCTGCCCGCGGGGCGCGTCGTCATCGAGCTCAATCCCGCTTTCGCCCCCAAGCATGTCACGAACATCAAAGCGCTGGTCCACGAGCACTACTTCGACGGCACGGCGATCGTGCGCGCGCAGGACAACTTCGTCGTGCAATGGAGCGATCCGGGCAGCAGCCGGCCCCTGGGGAATGCGCAAAAGACCTTGGACGCGGAATTCTCGCGCACCTCGAATGAGCTGCCATTCACGCTCCTGCCGGACCCGGACAGCTACGCTCCGGAGGTCGGATTTGCAGACGGCTTTCCGGCGGCGCGCGAGCCGCGCACGCACCTGGCGTGGCTCGTGCACTGCTACTCGATGGTGGGAGTGGGCCGCGACAACGATGTCGACACCGGCAACGGCACCGAGCTGTACGTCGTCATCGGCCAGGCACCGCGGCAGCTCGACCGCAATGTCGCGCTCGTCGGGCGCGTTGTCGCGGGCATGGAGCAGCTCTCGACGTTGAAGCGCGGCACTGGAGCGCTTGGCTTCTATGAGAAGCCCGAGGAGCGCACGGTCATTCACTCGCTCAGGCTCGCCGCCGATGTGCCGGAGGCAGAGCGCTCACACCTTGAAATCATGCGCACCGATACGCACACCTTCGCTGATCTCGTGGAGTCGCGGCGCAACCGGCGCGAAGAATGGTACAAGGTGCCGGCGGGACGTATCGACGTCTGCAACGTGCCGCTCGTGGTACGACCGCGTCCGTAGGGCGCGTTATTCCTTGCGGCGCTCCATGGGCGCGGGGTGCATGCGCCGCGCACGTACACGTGCAATCATTTTCTGCCGCTCCGCGGGCGAGGCATTCTGCCAGCGCTCGCGCAGGTTGCGGCGCTGCTCGGGCGGCAGACTCTGAAAGCGATGGAAGTTCTCGCGCACGATGTTCTGCTCGTCGGGCGGCAGGGCGCGGAATTTTTCCATGCGCTCGCGCAGCATGGCGCGCCGCTGCGGAGGCAGCGCGCGCCATTGCTCAAAGCGTTGGCGTGCAAGCGTGCGCTGTTCCGGCGGCATCGCGATCCAGCGCTGGCTGCCGCGCGCGAGCGCGGCCTGCCGCTCGGGCGGCAGACTCTGCCATTGACCGGCGTACGGACGCAGCAGCTGCTGCTGCTCGGCGGACAGACTTGACCAGCCCACTGCCTGAGCGGGGGCGGGCGCGGGAGCCGTCTGGGCAAATACGGGAACCGACAGCGCGAGCAGAACGACCGCGATGATTGAACGCACCTTGTTCATGGGTCCGCGACTTCGGTGGTGTCGGGCGACTTCTTCGCCTTCACCACCTGCGCAATGTCCGTTCGAGCCAGATAGTCCATCCACTCCTGCCCTTCTGCATCCACACTGCCCAGATACTCAAGAAGCTCGGCGTCTGCCGGCGGTTCGGGCGCTCGTTTGGCAATCTTGGTGGTGTCCGGATCGTCGGCCGATGCGCCTGCCGGCGCGAGCGCAAGCAACCCCAGAACCCACGCGATGCACGTCGCGCGCCGCTCGAACATCAGCTCGTCGCTTCCGGTCCGGCATCCGCCTGCGCGACGGCCCATTCATAGAAGCCGCCATCACCTTGCTGGATGAGATCAAATGTCTCGCCATCCGCGACCAAATCCAAATCCTCCACCGCACTCGAACCCCCCTCGGCGACCGGCGACATCTGGCCCGGACGCGGCGCCCATAGCACCACCGCCAACGCGAGCGCCGCCACAACCCCCGCAGCGGGCGCAAGCCCGAAACTGCGCCAGAAGGACGTACGGCGCGGCCGCTCCAGTTCGGCAAGTGCCGCATGCCGCGCCTGATTCAGGCGTGAACGCAAACGACCGTCGATGCGCGAGACGCTCTCCTGCAGCAGCGCACGCGTGCGCTGCTCGAAGTCGTCGAGCTCCTCGTCGTTGGACGTCATGGCGAAAACTCCCCGAGCCGTGCACGCAGCGCTTTCAAGGCGCGAAAATGATGTGTCTTCACGCTGCCTTCCGAACAGCCCATGGCGGCCGCGACTTGGGCCACATCCATGCCTTCAAGATTACGCAGCAGAAACGCCTGGCGCTGTCTATTTGGCAGATCATGCAATGCTTCCTCGAGCGCCGTCATGGCTTCGTCGAGCTCCAGACGCCGCGTCGGGGTGACCTCTTCGCTCGGTGCCTGGCTGATCGGATCGAATCCGTCCTCGTCGTCTTCGTCGCGGTGCGCGGGCAGCCACGCCATGATGCGCGCGCGCACCGTGCGGCGGCGCTGCATGTCGCGGATGCGATTTTCGAGTATGCGGTAAAAGAGCGGTCGCCATTCCTCGGCAGGGCGATCCGCGTACGCCCGCGTCAGCTGCAGCATGGCATCCTGCACGGCGTCGAGCGCGTCATGCTCATGACGCAGCGCCGACTGCGCGATCTTGAATGCCTTAAGTTCGACGCTGGCCAAAAATTGGTTGAGCGCGCGAGAGTCGGTGGTGGTGTTCGAGTCCGTAATATCCACGTCGCCGTGCATCGCGACAGGCGTGTTATAAACAGACGCGAGCGTAGCAAAGGCACTCATGCTTCGTATAACGCGCGTGCAAGCGTTGCGGTTGACCCGCCCCAATACACCACGTAAGTCACTGATTGTAAAAGTGTTCTGAGAACATGAGCAGAGTCGCGGTCTGGCGCGTGGTGCTCGACATGCCACTGCGGCGGCCATTCGACTACCTACCCCCCGAAGAGCATGCCGGCAGGGCGATCCAGCCCGGAGTGCGCGTGCGCGTGCCCTTTGGCCGGCGCCGCCTCATCGGTGTGGTGACGGAGGAGGCTGCCTCTTCCGACATTCCCGCCGAGCGGTTGAAGCCCATCCTCGAGGTCCTCGACGCCGAGCCCGTGCTCGACACCGCAATGCTCGCTCTACTCATGTGGGCGGCGGAGTACTACCACCATCCGATCGGCGAGGTATTCGCGGCGGCGCTGCCGAAGGCGCTGCGGCTTGGCGCCGCGGCAAGTGGCATGCGCAAGCGCTGGGTTGCAAGCGCCGCAGGGCACGAGGCCGGGCTGCGCGGCGAGCCGCGCCGCGCGCCCCAGCAACGCAGCCTTCTGCTGCATCTCATCGATAAGGAAGGTTGCTACGCGGATGAGATCGCCGCGCTCGGGCCCAACGCACGTGCACTCTTGCGCGCGCTCGTAGAGCGCGGATGGGTCGACGCGCTCGATGAGCCGCTCAGCGCAGCTTGCGCACCCGAGCGGAGTGAGGCCGAGGGGTTTGTGCTCAACACGGAGCAGCATGCCGCTGTTGCAGCCATCGGCGCCGGGCTTTCGAGCTTCAGCGCCTATCTTCTGCACGGCATAACGGGCAGCGGCAAGACCGAGGTCTATTTGCATCTGGTCGCGCGCGTGCTTGCGCAGGGCCGCGGAGCCTTGATACTCGTGCCGGAGATCGGACTTACGCCGCAGCTCGTCGGCCGTTTTCGCGAGCGCTTCGCCGCGCCGCTTGCAGTCCTGCACTCCGGTCTCACGGACCGCGAGCGCCTGGATGCGTGGCGACAGGCTTTTACGGGCCATGCACGCATCGTGCTCGGCACGCGCTCGGCCGTCTTCGCGCCGGTGCGCGCGCTCGGTCTCATCGTCGTCGACGAGGAGCACGATCCCTCCTTCAAACAGCACGAGGGCGGCTTTCGCTACTCGGCGCGTGACCTTGCCGTCGTGCGCGCCCAACAGGCGGCCGTGCCGGCGGTGTTGGGTTCCGCCACGCCCGCATTTGAGACTCTGTACAACGCGGCCGCCGGGCGCTACCAGCGCCTCTCGCTGCCGCGGCGCACGGCGCAGGCGCAGGCGCCGCGCTTGGGACTCATCGATCTGCGCGTGAATGCCGTGCAGGCGGGCATTTCGACACCGGCCATCGATGCCATGCAGCGCCATTTGAGCGCGCAGGGCCAGGTGCTCGTATTTCTCAATCGGCGCGGGTATGCACCGACGCTACTGTGCACGGCCTGTGGCTGGAGCGCGGTCTGCGACGAATGCGATGCGCGCCTGACTGTGCATCAGGCCGCGGGGCGACTGCGCTGCCATTACTGCGGCGCCGATGCGCCGCTGCCCGAGCCCTGCCCGCAGTGCGGCTTTGCACTGCGGCCCGTGGGACAGGGAACGCAGCGCATCGAAGAGAAGCTGGCGGAGCTTTTCCCGGACGTAGCACGCGTGCGCCTCGACCGCGACGCCGTGCGCGGCAGGGGCGATATCGAGGCTGCGATGCAACGCATGGCCTCCGGAGCTGCCCGCCTCCTCGTCGGTACGCAAATGGTCACCAAGGGGCACGACTTTCCCAACGTCACCCTCGTCGTCGTCACGAATGCCGATCAGGGACTCTTCAGTACCGATTTTCGCGCTCCCGAGCGGCTCGCGCAGACCATCGTGCAGGTGGCTGGACGTGCGGGACGCGGCGACAAGCCGGGCGAAGTATTGATTCAGACGCAGTTTCCCGACCACCCGCTGTTGCGCAGCCTCCTCGCCGAGGGCTACGACGGCTTCGCGCGCACCGCACTCATCGAACGCGAGCAGGCTCGCTGGCCGCCCTACAGCCGTCTGGCTGCGGTGCGTGATTCGGCCAAGAGCGCCGCCGCGGCGTTGGCATTTCTGACCGAGGCGCGGCACCTCGCGCGCCCCCCCGCAAGAGTGCGCTTGCTGGGGCCCGTCCCTGCGGCGATGGCGAAGCGCGCCGGCCGCTACCACGCACAACTCTTGATCGAGAGCGCAGACCGAGGCGCGCTGCATCGCTTTCTCGATGGCTGGGTGAGCGAGATTGAGCAATTGCCGAGCAGCCGGCGCGTGCGCTGGGCACTTGATGTGGATCCGCTCGAGCTATTCTAACTGGCCGGCGCTGGTAGACTGCCTCGCTTTGCACCGCCCGGACCATCTTTCGTGAAGCAGCAACTCGAGGAGCTTCTGCTCAGCGCTCTGGCACGTATGAGCGAGGGTTCGTCGACGAGCGCGCCGCCACGCGACCAGATCATCGTCGAGCGCACACGCGATGCGCAGCACGGCGACTTTGCAACCAATATTGCCCTGCGGCTCGCAAAATCGGCGCGCCGCAACCCGCGCGAGCTCGCACAGGCGATCGTCGCGGCGCTGCCGGCAAACCCGCTCGTGGCGCGCACCGAAGTTGCAGGCGCTGGCTTCATCAACTTTTTCCTCACCAAAGACGCCTACGCGGATGAGATCGCGCGCATCCATGCCGAAGGCGCGCGCTATGGTCGCAGCACGCTCGGCGCAGGAGTGCGTGTGCTCGTGGAGTTCGTGTCCGCGAACCCGACGGGACCGCTGCATGTCGGTCATGGCCGCCAGGCGGCCTACGGCGCGACCCTCGCAGGACTCTTGGATACGGTCGGGTTCAGCGTCGAGCGTGAGTATTACGTCAATGATGCCGGCCGGCAGATGGACATCTTCGCCGTCAGCGTCTGGCTGCGGTATCTCGAGCTGTGTTCCGAAGAGCTCGCATTTCCGGCGAACGGCTACCGCGGCGACTACGTGCTGGAGATCGCGCAACTGCTGCTTGCGCAGGAAGGCACGCGCTTCCAGCATCCCGCCGCCGAGATCACGGCGCGGCTGCCACCTGATGCTCCCGAGGGCGACAAGGAGAAGTATATCGATGCGCTCATCGAGCGCGCGCGCGAGCTCCTGGGGGGCGACGGATTTCGGGAAGTGCTGAAGCTGTCGCTTGCGGCAATGCTGCGCGACATCAGGGGCGACCTTGCCGAGTTCGGCGTCGAGTTCGATCACTGGACTTCGGAGCGGGCGCTCGCAGACAGCGGTGCTATTGAGCGGGCCCTCGCGCGTCTTGAACGCGAAGGCAATCTATATCGCGAGGAAGGCGCGCTTTGGTTTCGCGCCGAAGCGTTCGGAGATGAGAAAAATCGCGTGGTGGTGCGCGAGAACGGCCAGAAAACCTATTTTGCCTCTGACATCGCCTACCATCTGCAAAAGCGCGAGCGCGGCTTTCAACGTCTGATCGACGTCCTAGGCGCCGATCATCACGGCTACGTGGCGCGCGTGCGCGCGGGGCTGACAGCCATGGGCGAGCCGGGCGAGAGTCTCGAGGTCAACCTCGTACAGTTCGTGAGTCTCTACCGCGGCACCGAGAAGATCCCCATGGGCAAGCGCGAGGGACAGTTCGTGACGCTGCGCCAGCTGCGCACGGAAGTCGGCAACGACGCCTGCCGGCTCTTTTATTTGATGCGCAGTCATGAGCAGCGCCTCGACTTCGATCTGGAACTTGCCAAATCGCGCAGCAACGAAAATCCGGTGTACTACATTCAATACGCCCACGCGCGCGTCGCGAGCGTTCTTGCGCAGCTTGCAGCGCGCGGCCTGCACTTTGACCGCGCTGAGGGACTTGCGCACATCGGGCTTTTGAAGAGCGCGCCCGAAGAGCTCGTGCTGCAGCAGGTCGCGCGCTATCCGGAGGTCATCGAGAGCTGCGCCATCGCGCGTGCGCCGCACGGACTCGTTCACTATCTGCGCGAGCTTGCCAACGCCTTTCATACCTATTACAACGCGGAGCAGTTCATCGTTACCGACGCGCAGCTGCGCAATGCCCGGCTTGCGCTTGTGATTGCCGTGCAGCAGGTGGTGCGCAACGGTCTGACACTCCTCGGCGTCACGGCGCCTGCGAGCATGTAGACGGATCCATGGCAAAACTGACGGCTCGCGATTACAAGAAAACTTCGCGTCGTGCGATTGATTTCGCTCGCATGCGTGAGTTCGGCGCCGGCGCGTTGGTGGGCGCGGTGGTGACGAGCGCGCTCTTCTTGTACATGGGCGAAATGCGGCGCGCACCCGCCGAGGAAGTGCGGCCGCAGCCGCGCCATGCGGCGCCTGCGGATGCTGAGCCGATCGGCGCGCATGCGAGCGACGAGCGCTACGATTTCTACGAAATGCTGCCGCACTTCGAGGTGGTCGTGCCCGAGAAGGAACGCGATGTGCGCCACGACGTGCCGACGGCGCGCATCGAGCGGCCGGGTGTTTACGTGCTGCAGGCAGGATCGTATCGCAATCTCTCAGACGCCGAGCGCGTACAGGCGCAGCTTGCGAAGCAAGGCGTCGACGCGAAGGTGCAGCGCGTCGCCATCGACAACGATGTCTGGCATCGGGTGCGCGTCGGTCCGATCAGCGACATGAACGAGCTCAACCGCGTACGCAAACAGTTACAGGCTGCCGAACTCGACGCGCTGGTCATCCAGATCGGGGACTAGACTGCGGACCGGGCTGGGCCTTCCAATCTCTTCCGGTGCGCCAATTAAATCAATGCTTTGGCGGTTCGCGGCTGCAGTCATGGCGGCGGTTGCGCGCTCCTGACTCCGTGTCCAGGGTCGGTATGCGCGGGCTGCTCATTTATCTCGCGCTCCTTGGGGCGGAAGCCGTTTCGGCGGGTACTCCGCCGAGTATTCTCAATGTCAGCGATCACGAAGCCTATCAGCTGCAACCTGATCTCGCGGCGCTCGGCATTCCGAATTCCCGATATACGCAAACGGCGCCTCCGACC
>Ga0302326_10017900_pt1 | contig 14730 bp, 15 predicted proteins | sample Palsa_T0_3_FD_202264 | JGI IMG/M metagenome (GOLD analysis project Ga0302326, IMG submission 202264) | Peat permafrost microbial communities from Stordalen Mire near Abisko, Sweden - Palsa_T0_3 | ecosystem: Environmental > Terrestrial > Soil > Palsa > Peat permafrost | place: Sweden: Abisko... | reverse complement strand
TCAGCGGCCTGACCGGCCCGCAGAACCAGGTTGTTCGCCCGAGGATCTGCCGAGTTCTCATCAGGGCTCACGGGGAGTCCATTCTTTCCACTTTTGTCGATTGGTTGATCCTTCCCCAACGCTCGCATGAGCGAATGGGCAACCGCTCTCAAAACAAAACGCCCGGCTGCCGGTTCTGCCAGATTGTCGGCCAGCGATCGGCACCATGCAAGAACTCGCGATTCCCCAGCTCGCATTATCCTTCTACTGTCCAGCGGCAGCTTCGAATCGGTCGCATCGAGGTAGGTCGTGGGGAGTGCGCTCTGGCCAGGGTTAGTTAAGACATACCTGACGCCGACATCACGAAAATTTGCCAGATTCATGCTGAATGTACGCGCGCCGGCGTCGCTGCGATCTCCCCAGGCTGGCCAGAAGAAAGTGACCCCCAAGTCTCCCTGAAAGCCAGGCAGCAGATTACGATCGACATATTGCGCCCATAACTTCGGAACCGGAAGGATATTGTGATTGATGCTGGCCACCTGAAAATAAGCGCCGTAATTGGGTTCAAGCGGGCCCAGGCTGTAATGGCGAAACAGTCCTTGATGATCGCGCAGGAATTGCATTGCTTGCACGTCCACCTGGTTATTTCGTCTGGCGCTGACTTGGGCTGCCATGAACATAAGCGCAGCGTCGAAAATTAGCAGGCCCGCGAGAGTTGTCCGGCGGATCTCCCGCTGCGAAATCCGCCATGCCAGCCAGAGTGCGGTCAGTCCAGCGAACGCCCAGACAAGCGCAGCGGCCAGGAATGCGAACATGGTGAGCGCCTGGCCCCGCACCCAGAAGCTCCTTTGCGGCCACGCGAATACAATGCAAACCAAGAGCAGGATCATGACGACCGCAAAGCCGTTGCGGCGTCGTGGCGTGGTCCCGCGAAACTCATCGAGACCAAACGCCGCGAGAATGGTCAACGCCAGTATCCAAGATGCACCCGCATATCGAAAGAAGATGGCCCGATTCAGTAAGGGAAGGTGATTGACGATCGCTGTGATCGGTTGCACACCAAAATTCCGAGCCCAGCACAGCAGAACCCATATCAGCAGCAGAAGCTTGAGTCCACGATCCGGTGACTTGCGCACGACCCCGACCAGCGCCATAACAAGGACGAGAGGACCTGTGTAGCCTCCGAAACTTCCCCATGTGGTAACGAGCACGTTCAAAGGTCCATAAACATAGGGAATCACGATCGGTGGGAGTGATTCCCATGGCAATGACATCCCACCTGTTTTGTGGACGTCAAAGGAGTCCGACTGAAGCAGGTAATCGACAAAAGCGATCAGTGGCGGGGCGGCAACCAGCAACCCGAGTGCGAAGCCACCGAGCGCACGCCTGGCCATAATCCAGCGCGCCGGCGTGGAAGTCAGGCGGTAGAGTCCCCAGGCGAGACCGAGTAACCCGCTGATATAAGCTGGCTCAGGGAAGCCGGCAAAGAGCGACCACGCAATCGCCAGCCCGATGGCAAGGATACTTGCAGCGCCTTGTCGCGGCTTTCGCGCGCGTTCAATGCCCCATAACAAGCACGGAAGAAAAGGGGACGAGCAGTACACGGCCGCGGGTCCTGGTGACCAGGCAATCACACCGTTCATCGCAAAGAGGGCGCCGCCAAGAAATGCTGCAAGCCGGCTGAGTCCGAGCTCCCGCAAGAGCGCGTAGGTTGCAAGTCCCGCAACGATCTGCATGGCGATTCGTTGCCAGAGCACACCCTCCTTGAGTAGGAGCAAAAAATTGAACGGCAGGAAGAATGCACCTGGCTGCAACTCTCCCGCTAGGGGTACCCCAATGCCAGTGTAGGGATTCCACCAGGGGATCACTCCGTGCAACCAGTCCCATGCCGCAAGATGGCCCAGAGCCTGCGAAGTGGCTCCGACATTTGGATCGAGAAAAGGTGAACCTAGAATATTTTGCGTACCACTGACAATGTTCGAGTAGAACCAGATTGGGTCGGTGCTCAGTCCCAGCAGCCAAAACGGCGCCTGCAATACAAACGGAAGTAGAAGCAGCAGAACGATCGGCAACGCGGGATGACGGTCAAAAAACTCTGTTTGAGATCCCGCACTCAACTCGGTTTCAAATGCAGCTTGCAGATCACTCCCTCCAGCCATCAATCTTGGTCGCGAATATACGCATTATAGCGGGGTTATCTGGGCAGCCAATTGATCATAGGCGGAGGTCTGAGTCTCTAACGCTTTTCCTCGCGTGCACAAACATCAACCTCCCAGGAGAGTTGCCATGAAAACAGTCAGTATCGATTGTTTCGGGCCGCCAGACCTAATCGTTCTTCGAGATGTGCCTCGGCCCAGATCCTCCCGATCAAGTATTCATCTGTCACCGGCGCTGTATCATTACGGGCTCTCTGCCGATGTCGCAGCGGTCATGAAAAGACTGGCGGCTGGATACGACGGCTACTGGGCGGAAAAGCCGCTGCTGGATTTTTTGCTTTCGGTCACGAAGCCCTGACGGAAGCGGATTGGTCCGTTGCGCTTGCCGCCGGCGAGGGCGGTGGCCCGACCGCGGAGCATGCCGCACAGAGATGGGGCGAGGCCCCTCGATCTCGCCCTGGCGGTGACCATGGAGGCTCGCCTGTAGCCTCGCGGCGGCGCGGATGGCGATACAATGGCGAAGACGGGCGAGTAGCTCAATTGGATAGAGCACCGGCCTTCTAAGCCGGGGGTTGTGGGTTCAAGCCCCGCCTCGCCCACCATTGCCAAATCCGAGGTAACCCCCAAAAAACCGGAAAAAACCCGAAAATACGCAACCCACCTTCCCTGGAGCCCCCGCGGGCGAACGGCAGATCTTGTCCAGGGTCGCATAAAGGCACGAGAGGACAATGTTATGGCTAACAAATCTCGTGTTACCGGGTGTACGCCTACAATATCTGCCGGCACGTATCCTGGCCGCAAAGATTTATGGCGCAGATTCGACCAGGAAATGTATCCTGTATCCGCCTCACTGCTGAACAAGCGCGTGATTGCCATCGCGCTGGTTACCCCCGCAAAGGCTTCTAATACCTCCCAACGGTGCCCCCCAGCCCTGGAAAGGACGAGCGATGAAAACGCAGTTATCAAAGTCCTTAGTCGTTTTAGTTTTTGCTGGAAGCATCCTCGTGACAGCCGTCGCTCGAGCGCAATCGACCACCACCACGCCGATTCAGCATCTGGTGGTCATCTTTCAAGAAAATGTCTCGTTCGACCATTATTTCGGAACCTACCCAAAGGCCCTGAATCCCGCTAAGGAGCCGCGCTTTGTGGCTGCTCCAGGAACCCCCAGCGTGGATGGCCTTTCTGGCGCGCTGCTGAATAACAACCCGAACAAACTGAACTCCGAAAACGGGAGCGGCAGGTCTAACCCGTTCCGGCTGGATCGATCCCAGGTTGAAACGGCCGACCAGGATCATGACTACCTGGCGGAGCAACGAGCATTCCATGGTGGGCTGATGGATCTATTCCCAAAGTACACGGGCGTGCCCGGTCCTCCCCCCGCCGGCCATGATACGCATGGCTTGGTCATGGGCTACTTCGACGGCAACACGGTGACCGCTTTCTGGAACTATGCGCAGCGTTTCGCGATGAGTGACAACTCCCACGGCACCAATTTCGGTTCCTCCAGCGTTGGCGCCATCAACCTGATTTCCGGTCAGACCAACGGTGTGATCGACCATATCGACGCGGGCTCCGACCTCGTACCGGATGGAGAAGGAGGATACACCGTGATTGCCAGCCCCGATCCCATCGGAGATGTGTGCTCCACGTCGTCGGTGGCGCAGGTCAAGATGGGCGGAGCCAATGTGGGTGATCTGCTCAACAGCCGTGGAGTCAGTTGGGGCTTCTTCGCGGGCGGCTTTGACCTTAGCACCAAGAATCCCAATGGAACTACGGGATGCCGCCGCAATCACAAATCCGAGATAACAGGAAAAGGCGATATCGACTATCAGCCGCATCATGATCCCTTTCAGTTCTATACCTCGACTGAAAACCCAAAACACACGCGGCCTTCTTCGCCCAGGAACATCGGCATGGCAGGCGACCCGGCCAATCATCAATACGACATCCAGGATTTCTACAACGCACTGAATGCGGGCAACTTTCCCGCCGTCAGCTTCCTCAAGGCGCCCAGCTATCAGGACGGCCACGCGGGCTACTCAAATCCTCTTGATGAGCAGGCTTTTGTCGTGACTGTTATCAATTTCCTGCAGCAGCAGAAGGAGTGGGGAAGCACCGCGGTGATCATCGCCTATGATGACTCGGACGGATGGTACGACCACCAGATGGCGCCGATCGTAAACCAATCCGCCACAGAGAAGGATGCGCTTACCGGGCCTGGCGAATGCGGCAAGGGCGATAACACCTTACCGGGTGTCAGCGCGCCCCATGCTCAGGGGCGTTGCGGCTATGGTCCACGCCTGCCTCTGCTGGTGATCTCGCCGTACGCCAAGCGAAACTATGTCGACCACTCGCTTACCGATCAGAGCTCGATCCTGCGCTTTATCGAGGACAACTGGCTCGACGGTCAACGCATCCAGGGGTCCTTCGATGCGATCGCCGGCACCCTGAATGGCATGTTCGACTTCGATAATGGCGGCGACAGTCCCTACCTGCTGGACCCGTCTACGGGAGAGGTTGTAAAGCAATAGAGCGGCTGGGAATTTGGCCCGAAGCCTTTGACTGCCTCGCCTATGACCCTCTTATATAACAACTTAGCTCGTCAGACGCGCCTCCCCGCCGCAGGCCCTTCGACTGGCTATCGGCATTTCGTTTCAAGTGGATATTGCCGTCTGGCACCCAATAGGTGCACAATTGTGTCCCATGAGTCAACCGCCTGATTGCATCGCCGCAATCAGATAGGTGCTGGTTAACCAAGGAGGCGAGAGATGGGTGAGATTCCCAGTATGCCGTTTTCCCAAATGAAGCTGCGGTTTGTGCTTGCAGTTGTTCCGTTGGTCACGGTGTTCGCATTCGGAGAGGTCCCGCAGGCACCTCCGGCCCCAACGGAAAATAGCACGATCCAGCAAGTGTCTGTGCCGGAGCGAAAAACTCTGGCTCTTAAAGAGCTCCCGACCCAGCAAAAGGCCGACATTCTGATGGCCCGCGGAGAGTACGTTGCTGCCATCGCTGCCTACCAGCACAGCAATCTGCAATCAGCCCTGGTTTGGAACAGCATAGGCATGGCGTACCATCATCTTTTTGCGCTCGATGAAGCGCGCAAGGCTTACCAAACGGCACTTACGCTCAATCCTCATTTTTCCGCTGCTGCCAATAACCTGGCCGCCGTTTATTACGCCCAACGGGATTTCAGCCAGGCCGAACACTGGTACAAGCGAGCTCTCAAACATAGTTCGGAAAATGCGGTGATCTACTGCAATCTCGGCACAGCCTATTTTGCCGAGGCGAAATATAAGAAAGGCACTAAGGAATATCGCAAGGCCTTCGCAATTGATGAAAAGGTCTTCTCTCCCGACGACAATGTAATGGTGCAGGCCGGCAGCACGCGCGAACAGCGCATCGCCATGAATTACTTTGTGGCAGAGACTTACGCGAGTGCAGGCAAGCAGGCACAGGCAATCGTCTACCTTCGCAAGGCAATGGATGAGGGCTTCAAAGATCGCAAACGCCTCATCGAAGATAAGGACTTCGCGGCCCTACGAACGACGCCAGAGTTTCAACATTTACTCGACCAGGAGAATCTGAACTAGGCGTAGCTTTCCAACCGGAGACCTATCGAACAGAAAAAAGAGGAGAGCGGCATCCGCTCTCCTCTTTCTATTATCCGGTCATCGTTTTTACAATGCTACTTTGACGCGACATTCGCATGGGCACGGCCGGCGCGGAACATCTCGTTGACTGTCGCAACGAAATGATGTGCCGAAGCGGGAGTGGGAACCACTCCACTCAAGATGGTTTTATAAGGAATGTCTTTTCCGTAATAGGCTTGTGTATCGGCTCCATTCTGATGGATTTCATCGCCAGTCAGGTCGACGCCGGCAAACAGACCTTTGCTGCGGGAGTAGGTGAGAAACTCGGCATTGGCTAGCTCCGTAGTCGATGCCTGCGAGTCACGGCCCACCGGGCCGGCCGACGCCGCAATATCACCGCCTAGCTTAACCTTGTCCTTGAGCAGGTCATCCATGCTTCTGCGGTTGATTCCAACGAGCACGAGATCCGTGGACTGGCCACCCGCCTGCAATCCAAAACTGGCTCCTGTCAACTGAACGAAGACTGGAGCGCTCCAGCCACTCCCTGTGCGGCAAGTAGCCACACCTTGCCCATACTGTCCACCCACCAGGAATGCACCCTTCTTGAAACCCGGCACTACCAACACACAGTGAGCCTTAGCGGCGATGTCCAACGGAACACCTTTGTCGGGAGTGGTCATCAACTCGTGCAGAACCAGATGTGCAGCGTCGATGCGCTCATCCAGCTTCTGAACATCAGCCCCTTGAGCGGCGCTGACGCACGCCAGCGTCATACCTACCAGCGAAGCAGCAATCATACGTTTCATGTGGATTCTCTCTACTTTCGAATAAGAGGCTTTTGGGTCTCTCTAGCCCCTAATAAAGACTTGGATGCACATTTTCCCGGCGGAGAAAGCCATCATTATGTATTTCTGGCTAAAGATGGGACTGCTGGAAGGCACGCCGGAACGTCATAGATCAAGACAAGTACTTAAGTTTTAGCGAACTATCTGGGCATGAAATTCGTGGCTGACTTACTCCCAACCCCCAAGCTCGAGCGCGACAGACATGCACGCGTCGCGCAATTTATCGGCTTGGGAGCGATCCTGCAAAGCCCGAGCCACGACCATACCCCCGACGCATAAGGCGGCGATCGCTTGCGCCCTGGCGGCCGGAGCCTTGCGCCTCTGCTTCAGGCTGCGTTCCAGAACGCTGACCATCGCGCTGAAAACGGTCTCGAAGGCGTGCTTTGCACTTTCGCTGCTGCGCGTCACATCGGTCGGCAAGGCAACCATGGGGCACGAATTCTCAACATCCTCAAAATGTTGCCGGGATAGATAGGCGCGCACAACCTGGCATCCTACTTCCCTCGATGCCAAATCTACTTCCACACCCTCCCAACAGCTCTTCCATTCGGGATCGGTGAAGAAGCAGCCCAGTACTTCGGCGTATAGATCGCTCTTGCTGCGGAAATAGCTGTAAAAACCGCCGCGGGTGAGGCCCGCACCTGACATGATCTGATCGAGAGAGACGCGGTCAAAGCCGTGCCGGTTGAAGAGCCTGCGCGCACTCTGAATGATCTTTCCTCTCACCTCGGGGCGATGACCCGTGGGATATGGCATAGGCTTCTCCAGGTTTTTCTGTGAGCCGAAGTATTGCGCGAGCCATCTTCTCGCGTCCAGCAAAATATGATCTTGAACATAATTTGGCCGCGTGCTTCTATGCATCAGGAGCACGCGATGAGACAGAAAACGAACGCGGCCGCCTGGCCGCAAAAGCCGACGCGGCGGCAGGTAGCCACCGGCATGGCAATGGCTTGCTGCGGTATGGCCGCGTGGTCAGCGGCATTTGCGCAACAGAGCATGAAGCAGATGCCGGGAGCGGCGGCGAATCAACACCGCACATCTCTGCATGAGGATATCGACCTCAGATCGAATCCGCAGCGCATCTACGATGCCCTGCTCGACCAAAAACAATTCGCCGCGTTCTCGGGGGCGCCTGCCGAGATCGACCCCAAAGCAGGCGGAGCCTTTTCCATGTTTGGAGGACAGATTGTCGGACGAAATATCGAGCTCGTCCCCAACCAACGGATCGTGCAGGCGTGGCGTCCTTCCCATTGGGACCCTGGCATCTACTCCATTGTTGAATTTGTACTCAAACCCCAGGCCTCGGGAACAATCGTGGCTTTGGACCACAAGGGGTTCCCGGAAGGCGAGTTCGACCACTTAGAATCAGGATGGCACGCCCACTATTGGGAACCGCTCAAGAAGTTCCTTGCTTAATGCGACGATTCCGTGGCGATGTTTAGAATCAGGCATGGCTCGACGACACTCTTACGCGGTCACAGTCACCTGGACAGGAAATACCGGCAAAGGAACGATCGGGTATCGCGACTACGAGCGCTCCCATGAGATCTCCGTTTCCGGAAAATCCACCGTCCTCGGTTCCTCGGATCCAGCCTTTCGCGGCGATCGAACCCGCTGGAACCCTGAGGAACTTCTGGTCGCGTCTCTCTCAGCCTGCCACAAACTCTGGTATCTGCACCTTTGCTCCGAGGCTGGAGTCGTGGTTGAGGCTTACGTGGATGAAGCAGTGGGTGTGATGGAAGAATCGACCGATGGCAGCGGCCACTTTGTAGAAGTGACCCTGAGACCGAAGGTGAGTGTTTCGCCTGGCTCGGATAAAGTGAAAGCACATTCTTTGCACGAGGCCGCGCATTCCAAGTGCTTTATCGCCCGCTCGGTCAATTTTCCGGTGGCGTGCGAGCCCATCATTACTTAGCCACGGGACCGCTGCCCGAGGTTTGAAACAACTCCGTCAGGGCCGGTTTCATTACCTTTCCCATTGCATTCCTGGGCAGCGCATCCAGCACCAGAAGGCGCGAAGGCAGCTTGTGAGCGGCTAGCAACTCTCTAGCCCAGGTGCGGAGAGAATGCAGATCGAGGGCATGGCCGTCATGCAGTGCAACGGCGGCGGCCACGCGCTCTCCCCACTCCGGATCGGGTACTCCGACAATGGCACACTCGGCAACTGCGGGATGCTGGCGCAACGCTTCCTCAATCTCCAGCGCGGATACCTTGTGCCCGCCTGTCTTGAGAATGTCAATGCTGGTGCGGCCAAGAATACGGTAGATCCCATTCTCCACCACCGCCGTATCGCCGGTGCGAAACCAGCCGTCACGGAAGGCTTCGCGTGTGGCATCAGGCTTGCCCCAATACTCCGCGAACACAGCTGGACCCCGGACTTCGATCTCGCCCGGCGTTCCCGGGAGGACCGGCTTGCCGTTGGACTCGACCAGGCGAAGGTCGACGCCCGGCAGCGGCGTTCCCACACTCCCCGGCACGCGTTCGCCGCGTAGCGGGTTCGACAGAGCCATGCCGATCTCTGTCATGCCGTAGCGCTCCAGCAGGATGTGGCCGCTGATTTCCTTTGAGCGCAGCAGCGTGCTCACCGGCAGCGCAGCCGAGCCAGACACCATCAGGCGCAAACGGGAGCACGCTGCGCTTAGCTCCGCGCGCCGCTCCGCCGAGGCCGCGTCCCAGGCCGCAATGAGCTTTGCGTAGACCGTCGGTACTGCCATGAAGAGAGTGACTTCGCCCCCGGCGATACAGTCCCACACCGCATTCGCGTCGAAGCGCGGCAGCATGTGGCAGGTTGCGCCCGACCATAGCGCACAGCACACTACGTTGATGATTCCGTGCACGTGGTGTAACGGCAGACACAGCAAAATGCGATCGGTCGCAGACCACCCCCAGGCATCCACCAGGCTGTTGATCTGCGCAGTAATGTTGGCATGGGTGGCGACGACACCCTTCGGGCGGCTGGTGGTGCCGCTAGTGTAGAGAATCATGGCGCGCCGGGCACTGGAAATAACGGGCGGGTCCGATGGCTGGGAAAGAGCAAGCTGTTCATACGGCAGCGCGCGCAAGCCGCAAGACGCGGCGATTGGCTCGACCAGTGGGGCAACCTGAGGATCGAATACCACGGTCGATGCTCGAGTATCGTCGATAAGGTACTCCAGCTCAGGCCGAGTCGAGTTGAGCGGCAACGGGACAGCAACGCCACCCGCCCGCCATATACCCCACTGCGCGACAACCCAGGGAAAGCCTGGTGTCACAAGAAACGCCACCCGCTCTTCCTGCAGGTCTTCCCGGCCGGCGAGAAGCATTGTAGCCGCCCGCGAGGATGCATCCAGCAGATCGTCGTAAGTGAAAGTCCCCTGCGAATCAACGACGGCGGTGCATGCCCCAAAGCGTTGGGCGTTGGCAATGAGTTGAATCATTGAGCACCCGCCAGAATCAATGCAGCGGCAAGCGCCGCAGTTTTATGGTCTTTGGTCCAGGGCGGACCGATAGAATTTCTGATGGTTGCGATGCTGGCCCTCAGCCGGCTCGCCCCATTTCCAAATGCTGCCTCTGCCTGCTTATCGAGCTCCCGCTCCCGGATCGCGGTGACGGGGATTTGTAAATCTTCACAGCCTCTCCTGGCCGCGTGGCGAAAGAATTCACCTTCTGCGGTATGAATCAGCGGATGGGAGGCAAGAATTTTCGCGACAGGCGGGAGCGGCCGGCCTGAGGCCAGCAAGACTGAGGCGCCTAGGATTCGATAGCGGCGCCCCTCCAATTCCCTAACTAACTCTTGGATAGCCATTGAAGCCATGCGCGATGAGGTGGCTGTGCAGCTCGCGAGGTATTCCTCTGCTTCGGCGAGTTCAAGCTGCGATGCGTGGTGATAAGGCTGCTTGGTTCCAACGATGGCAGGATCCGCGGTGACGATGCGCCGCCGGTCTAATATCTCGATCGACTTGATTGCTCCGGAAACAGCCACCACCAAACCCCAACCGGAGTGCATTTGAATGCCGAGCGCCGCGCGTTTCATGAGAGTGGACCCCCAACCACGTGTGGGGAAGTCTATCAACTCGCTCGCGAGGCAGGACTCCACGGAGAATGTGTCTACGGAGATTGGTCAGGAAGGAGGGGTCGCAACCACGGCGGAACAGGCCGTTGGAGGGTGATTATTTGACCGTCTTCGCATCTGGCTATGAATCGAAACGGTCTCCTGAGATCGCCGTTATCGAAGATCCAGACATGCGGAAGTTCACGGACAGCAGCCTGGAGATTGCTCAGGATGCGCGGATAGCGGGCAATCAGCTTCTCTTTGGGAACATCGTGTCCTCCCTGCGAAACGCGCATGGCAACGCGCTCCTCGGAGACCTCCGGCCCTGGCGTTCCGATAAAGCACAGAAGAACGTGGTAGCCGGCGCGCGAAGCTTGCTTGAGGAACGACAACTTGTCTCCCACGGGATCGGAAAATACTGTTTCAAAAACAAAACTCTCGCGCAGGTTGACCAACTCGCGCCGAATTGAAGCCGCCACCTCCGCAGCTTTGTACGGATCGATGTTGAGTTCTCGAGCGATCACGTCGCCGTTCACCAGGCGCAGCCCCGCGGGCTGAAGATGGGCATGGTAGAACGTTGTCTTGCCGGCCCCGTTCGGTCCAGCAAGCGCGACCAGGACAGGGCGCTGATCGAGCAGCGAAGGCGTGTCTATCGCGATGTACTCTTTCGGGCAGAGAAGCTCTTGAACTGGCGATTGACGAAACGTCCAACTGTTCGGGTTCCGTCCTCATCGATGCGCTCCAGCAGACCTCGCTTGGCAGGATGCGGCTTGTAATGAGGAAAAGGCTGGCTCTGAAGATAGGCGACAACACGCTCCCGACCTACCGGCGAATCTACAGACTCCAGGCACGCAGACAGCGGCTGGGCGGCTGCCAAATGGCAGAGCTTTAGCACCTGTTGACCCTCCAGCAGCAAATCCACGGCCCGGCCCAGCCGTGCCCAGAATTCGACCTGCCCAGCAATCGACCGTTCCACGACCTCGCCTGCGAGGCGGGCGTCAAGAACAAGTGCGTCGGTGAGTTTCACTGGCTGACTCATGCCCAGATGGTAGCATAATGCTACTCCGCAATGACTACTTGATTGCGGCCTGGGGAGAACGCTGCATGAGTTCTGTCAACTTGTCATGCGGGAGGGCCTCGATGGTATGGCCATCAATACCCGTCATGGTTTGGGCGGCGACCATGGCGTTGACAATGGCTTCCTCCGTGGCTTCGACGGTGGCCTGAAACAAGGGACTGATGCGCTCGTTGGAAACAGTGAGGATGGAGTTCGGACCAGGTTCATTATCGGCGCCACGATTGGCCGTGGAGAAGGCAATGAAAATGTCGCCGGAGGAATTCCCCGAGATGGAGCCGGTGCGGGCAAGCCCCATCGTGGCCCGGCGCGCGAGCCGCTTCAATTGCGTAGGCAATAAAGGGGCGTCCGTCGCCACCACAATAATGATGGAACCCACATCCCCCGTCACTTCGGGTTCCAGCGTCGCTTTGGCAGGTGGTGCGGGAATGAGCTTGCCGACGGGCACACCGGCGATGGTGAGTTGAGGGCGCCTTCCACAGTTACACTGCACCAACACGCCAACGGTGTAGCCTCCGGCATCAGGGGAAAGCACTCGGGAAGCAGTTCCGTCTCCGCCTTTGAACCCGTAGCAGACCATGCCGGTGCCTCCGCCTACATTGCCCTCGAGAACGGGGCCGCCCTTTGCCCCATCGAGCGCCGAGAACACATCGGCTTGCTGGACATGGAATCCGTTGATGTCGTTCAGGTATCCATCCCATGTTTCGGCAACCACAGGAAGCGACCAGGGCTGCAGCGCAAGGCGGCCGCTCTTAACCGACCAGGCAATGACGGAGTCGCGCACCAGGCCGACTGAATGGGTATTGGTAATGGCGACAGGGCCTTCGAGAAAGCCGGATTCTTCCACCCAGGTGGTGCCGGTCATTTCTCCGTTTCCGTTTTGCGAGAACCACCCGGCGTAGACCGGCTCCGCATCGCCGCGGCCGCGAGGGAAGATCACTGTAACCCCGGTGCGCACCGGGCCCTGACCGACGACAAGCTTACCTTCGCCGCGGATTAGGGTGGTGTCGCCTACTTCCACTCCTTTGACATCCGTGATTGCATCCAGAAGACCGGGATTGCCCTCGAACGGCACACCCAGCGCGCGGGCACGCGACGACGACTGCGCAAACCCTGTCATGCAAACCATGATCAGAGGCAGGAGTTGGCGAAATTTCATGCGCGAAGTCTAACACGGGCATCGCGCTACATCAGCTTCATCGCTTCGGGGTCCCAGCCAACAATTGCGCCGCGTTCGTAGCTCAGGTTGCTCAGCAGAGCAGCTCCGGCCGCGCGGTAGCCAAACACCGCATCTTCCACCACGGGTTGCCGCGAGCGCACAGAGGAGAAGAAATTTTTAAAGTGATCGTAGCTATCGCTGTATCCTTCGGGCGCCACATATCTCTCATACAGCGCGGAGGGCTCTCCTGTCGGGTGCGTCCGCGGATACTTCTGGTTGTATTCCTCAAGAATGCGCTTTTGCATGGATTCGGTGAAGGTCCCAATCATGAGCCCGGGTTCCTTCTCGAGCGGGGTTCGGCTTACGATCACGCTGCGACCGGCGATCTCCATCGTGCCTTCCGAGCCGGTGAAAATCAGCCCTTCGCTTTCTTCGCCTCCGTCCACAAAATTTACCCGGAGGCTCAGGTTAAACTCCTGTGGATAGTCAAAGAGACCCAGCAGCACGTCCGGCACGTCGCGGCCGTCTTTCCAGAAGCGCAGCCCTCCGGTTGCCATGGCCCGTGTAGGCCCATGCGCCCCGGTGATGAAGTGAGTTCCGCTGAACAGATGAACGAAGAGATCGCCCGCCACACCGCTGCCGTAGGCTTTCCATTTGCGCCATTGGAAAAAGTGCTCGGCATTAAAGGGAATCTTGGGGGCGGTGCCCAGAAAGCGCGACCAATCGCAGGTTTCGGTCGAGGCATCCAGAGGCACGGTGTAGTTCCAGGCGCCTATCGACGAGTTGCGATCCCAGCGCGCGGTCACCATATTGAGCTTGCCAATGGCGCCGGAGGTGAGCAGCTCCTTGGCCTTGATGTAGACCATAGAGCTCACGCGCTGGCTCCCAACCTGGATGATCCGGTTAGTGGAGCGTGCCGCCTCGATCATCTGCGGCCCATCGGCATACAAATGAATCATGGGCTTTTCGCAATAAACATCCTTGCCGGCCTTCATGGCGTCCACCGCAACCTGCTTGTGCCAATGGTCAGGGGTGCCAATGATGACGGCATCGATATCTTTGCGCTCCAGGACCAGGGCGTAGTCACGGGTGGTAAAGAGGTCGTCGCCCCAGAGTTCCTTGCTGTGTTCGAGGCGGCCGTCGTAACAATCCGCCACGGCAACAAGTTTTACGCCAGGAACCTGCAACGCAACCTTGGTATCTCCCATGCCCTGGCCGCCGGCGCCGATCAGCGCGATTTGAATATGATCGTTCGCCGCTACCGGCTTGGCCGGTTCGGACTGAACCTGACCCAGCAAATGCATTCGCGGTCCGAGCAACGTCTCGACGGTCGCTGCCGCCCCTGCCGCCTTAAGAAAACTCCTACGATTCAAGTCGTGCACAGTCGTCCTCACAGGGGGAAATTATCCGCCGTCTGTAACCATACAGCCTTCATGCCTGGAAAGGCACGGTTGGCTTGATCGAACTGTGGGGGGCAGCAGGGCGGGGGAACGAGCAGGGGGGACTTGCGGCAGGTTACATAACAAAGGCCAGATTTTCCAGTTCTTGCTGCATGCAATCGAGATTGCAGCCCATCTCTTCAAGCCGGGTGATGGCGCTGCGGGCATGCTCTGAGCTGACACCGTATCCCCGGCCGGTGAGAAAGCCGCTGAGAACTTCGGCCGCCTGCCAGGTATCGATCCCGGATTGCAGGAGCTCGTTGCGCAGGTTCAAGAGCTCGCGCGCGGAAAATTTCTCGATCTTGGTGTTCGCAGGCATTGTGATGTTTCCTCTCTCACTCCTTATTGCTGTGAGGCCTAAAATCTGAGGCAGAAGCTATCCATTTTCATTGCTTCGACCATTTGAACCCGCAATCGCACAACTTGGTTGCGGGCACCCAACTTGAAATGCCCGCGA
>Ga0302326_10017898_pt1 | contig 14730 bp, 10 predicted proteins | sample Palsa_T0_3_FD_202264 | JGI IMG/M metagenome (GOLD analysis project Ga0302326, IMG submission 202264) | Peat permafrost microbial communities from Stordalen Mire near Abisko, Sweden - Palsa_T0_3 | ecosystem: Environmental > Terrestrial > Soil > Palsa > Peat permafrost | place: Sweden: Abisko... | reverse complement strand
CAAAGACGCCCTTCGAGCTGGGCTTCAGAAAGAGCGCGCCGGAGGTGAAGAAGCTGGCCTTGGCAGCGGCTGCCAGGTAGGCCATGCGATCCAGCTGAGGTTGCGAGTCGTTGATGCCGGGCATCGCGGGGCAGCAGAGGACGCCGACGCGGAGGCCAGCTTCGCGCAGACGGCGGACGGCGCGGAAGCGGAGGTCAGGCCGCGGAGCGCGGGGCTCCAGCTTGCGCGCCAGCTCGACGTCGTCGGTGGTGATGGTCACGTGGAGTGTCAGGTCATTGCGCTCGGCGACTTTCTGCAGCAGTTCAATGTCGCGCAGGATGAGCACGGACTTGGTGACGATACCGATGCGGTAGCCGCTGCACTGGGCAAAGACCTCGAGCAGGCTGCGGGTGACGCATTCTGTACGTTCGATGGGCTGGTAGGGATCGGTGGCGGTGCCGATGGCAATGACTTCGCCGGGGGCGACGCGATGCAGGTCATGGCGGAGCAGTCGGGCGGCGTCATCCTTGATGAAAATCTTCTGCTCAAAATCGGCAGGGTCGCGCAGCTCCATGAACTCATGGGTATAGCGCGCGTAGCAGTAGCGGCAGGCGAACTCGCAGCCCCGGTAGGGATTGATACTCCACTGAAAGGGTAGGCCGCGCTGCGATTCCGCGCGGTTGAGAATGGAGCGGGCGACCATGTTGCGGTACTCAACTTCATGTCCGTCGCGCACTTTACTGCTGGTGGCGGCCAGTCCGGCCATGCCGCCGGGCAGGCGATCCAGGAAGAAGGGGAGGACGGGCTCGGATTGTGCTAGTTTCGCCATATGTTCGCCTAGCGTAGCGCGGCACCATGGCGCGGTCAAGGGAAAGGCGAAGAATATTTGCAAAGGTGCACACAGCGTCCATTGGGCATCCAAGTCCCAGTAACGGCACTGAAGAAGTGGAGCACAGGAGCAAGCATGTCAGAGAAATCCTCAAAGAACGGCCTGAAGATTCAATGGTTGGGCCACGCATCCCTGCATATCGAGACGCCGGCTGGGACGAGCATCCTTGTCGATCCGTGGTTTGAGGGCAATCCGAAATACCCGAAGGGCTCGGCACCGGACCAAGTAGATCTCATACTGGTGACGCATGGTCATTTCGACCACACCGGCAGTGTCGTCGACGCGGCGAAGAAAACGAAGGCGCAGGTTGTCGGCATTTTCGAATTGACCGGGATCCTCGGCCAGCAGGGAGTCAAGGACGCGGTGGGGATGAACATCGGTGGCAGCTACAAGGTGAAGGATGTGACGGTGACGATGACGGAGGCGCGGCATTCTTCGAGCATCGAGCACAAGGGCCAGGCGGTGTATGCCGGCGAGCCTGCGGGATTTGTCCTCGAAATCGAAGGTGCGCCGACGATTTACATCGCGGGCGATACGGCCGTGTTTTCGGACATGAAATTAATTGCTGAGCTCTACCGGCCGGAGATCGCAGTGCTGCCGATCGGGGATCATTTCACGATGGGCCCGCGGCAGGCGGCGCTGGCGGCCAGCTTCCTTGTCCCGAAAGTTATTCTTCCGGTTCACTGGGGAACATTTCCGCAGCTCACCGGGGCGCCGCATCAATTGAAAGAGGAGTTGAGTGTGCGGGGCATTCCCTCGGCGGTGGAAGCGTGGCAGCCGGGCGGGACGTATCCGGTCTAGACATATCCGGGTCAATAGAAAAGGGCCGCGTGGGCGGCCCTCAGAACTTGTGAATCTATCACCTTAACTTTGCTTCTTGCGATGCTCGGCCCAGCGGCGCTTCATTGCTTCCTGAATGCGCTTCCTGCCTTCCGCGCTGAGGCGGCGCCTGCGGCGGGGCTTGCTTGCCGAAGATCCGGCAGCCTCCGTCGCTGTAGAAAGTGCTTTAGGTTTGCGGCCCCGCCGTGCCGGGACACCGGCACCTGTCAGGGCGGCTTTAGCCTGCTGCAGACGCGCAATTTCCGCGTCAATTTCGGCAACGATTCTGCTTAGATCCATGGACTCTCCGGGAAATTTTGAAAGGTTTTAATCGGTCCGGCTCAGTGTCCCGAGAATGCGAGTTCGAGCACTCGCAACAAGATACCTGCTTGTTTACTAATTAGCAAACAAGTCAGGTTACCTGGTCAACAGTTATGTTGGGGATAGCTCATTACTCTTGTTCCGACGGCGGACGCGGCGGCGGAATGGGATAACTCGGAGCTCCGCGATCCAGCGTTGGCCGCGTGGACGGACCCGCAATTTTGTTGGCCGGCTCGACCACACTGCGACGCAACTCCTTGACGATTTCCTGCCTGTCGCGCGCATATTCCCCGGCCAGACGCGTCAACGCATAAGTCACGATATCCCGGTGATGCAGCTCCTGCATCTCCGGATAACGCTTCAAGTTCAACCACAGCCGATGGACTAACTGGACATCGTCAGCCTGCAGGGCGGGCGCGTGGGGGCCGATGTGAAAACCTACGGAGTCCCCCGTCGGTTTGACGACGTAGAACGTGAACTGACGTTTGGGATTGGGCAGATTCTCCCACGCCTGGCCCATGTAGAAGGCTTGCTCCTCAGCCGACATCTTGCTCGACAAGCCGGACACGACTGCACTGGCTTCGAGTGAATTGGCAGTCTGCACCAATGCGGCAAAGACGTCGCCAGCGGGAACGACGAGCAGCGAGATGTGTTTGCCAAAGCTTTCCGCAACGGAGACTGCCTTGGTGAAGAGCATCTGTTCGTGCTCGCTGAACATTTGTTCCGAGGGATCAACGTATTCCGGGCCGCCCATACCCATCATGCGGGCTGTGAGGACGACGAGGTCCTGATCGTCTGTGTGGGTGCGGGCGACGGCCCAGCGCAGGGCATATGGATTCTCTGCGTCGCGCATGGTGACGACCAGGCAGCCGGGGCGTATTTCGAGAGCTTCGCGGCCGACCGTGTCCTGGTGCTCGAGCTGGAAGTGCTCCTTCATCTGGCGCTCGACCTTGGAGTTGCGGCGCTTGTTGTCCTTCTCCGACAGGCTGAAGAGGACGAAGAAGACCGCGGCGAAGATCGTACCGCTGATGGTCGCGGTGGCCTTGGTAAACAGATTTACAAACGCCGTGGACAGCAGGACGAGGAAGACAGAGAACAGTCCGATGGGGATTTCAACGCCGGCGATCCGGAAATTGACCGGCACCTTCCAGCCGCGCTCGCCTTTGTATTTGTAACGAAGTACGAGCATGGCGAGGGAGTTGAAGGTGAAGCTCCAGATGACGCCGAAGGCGTACGCTTCACCGAGGGCGATGACATTGCCGCGGCTCAGGATGATGGTCAGCACTTGCAAGCCGGCGACCATGTTGACGATGCGGTAACTGGTGCCGTATTTGCGTTGTGGCTTGCGGAACCAGTCGGCGAGGACGCCGTCTTCGGCGACGCGCATGAGGACGCCGGTCGAGCCGATGATAGAGGTATTGATCGCGCCCGACAGAATCAAAAAGCCGACGATGACGACGAAGACGCGGAAGGCAATCCGCAGCATTTGCGGGCCGACCATGTACATGGCCATACCGGCGATGAGATTGTCGCGGTAGACGGGGACGCGGACGGCGTCCGGAATGAGCATGACGGCGAGCAGCGAGCCAATGCCGGTGAAGATAAAGCTGTAGATGGCGATGACGATGGCGGCGCGCTTCAGGTTGGGTAGCTTGGGATGCTCGATCTCGCGATTGACCTGGGCGAGGGATTCTTCGCCGCTCATGGCGAGGACGGAGTGTCCGAAGGCCATGATGATGCCGAAGGCGCCGAGCATGGTCGCAAAGTGTGTGTGCTTGAGGAAGCCGAGCGCGTCGGGACTGAAGTGCAAGTTGGACGGGATGGGCGCGGGCGGCAGCGGCGAGCCCTTGTGAATGACGGAGAAAATTCCCCAGCCGAGCAGCAGGATGACCATGACGGTCGTGATCTTCATTACGCTGAGAGCTTTTTCGCTGGACTCCTCGATGCCCTGAATGTTCTTCCACCAGTAATAGAGAGTGACCAGCACGGCGAAGACAGCTGAGCTGTGGTCAATTGCGTGGGGTCCGAAGACGAAGGGATGGCTGCCCGGCAGGACGTGATATTGGAAGCCGACGTTGAACAGCTCCTGCAGCAGGCCGACGATATATTGTCCCGCGGAGACGCCGGAGATGGGGCCGGTGAGTATGTAGTCGAACATCAGCGCCGAGACGCTGAGCTTGGCGAAGGTGCCGCCGAGGGCCTCCTTGACGATGCGGTAGACGCCGCCGCGGGTGAACATGGAACAACTCTCGACGTACACCGATCGCACGGCGAAGGAGAACAGCATGACGCCGAGGATGAACCAGGGAGCAGCCTTGCCGACTGCTTCTTCGGCGATGCCGCCGGCGTAAAACGCGGAGGAGCCGAGATCGTTGAGCACGATTGCGGCCGCGCGCCAGAAGGAGATGAAGGTCAGCATCACCGAGGATGCGACCACCAGCTTGACGCGATTAGATGTGGGGACGTTTGTGGTGTTCGAGGCCATTGCGATGGATGAGCGGAGTCAGCAAATGCGCGGCAGAAGGTGCGCGAAGGCACCTGCAGTACTCGAGAAAGCTGTGGCTACTTCTCATCCTCCTGGGAAAAGAGTTGGCTGAAATCCTCGACAAAACTCAACAGAATTACCACTGTCGAGCCGGCGAGACCCACGAAGAAGAGCGTTTCCACAAAGCGGACGCCGATGGCGAGCGCTGTGTCCATGAGGCCAATTGTAATGCGTCGTGCAAATTTGCAGAAAAATCGCCGCCTGCGACTGAAAGACGGCGGATGGTAGACTCCGCTGCATGCGGCTGCAGCCTGGGTGGCGATGGGTTCTGGTGGCCGTGTCCGCGGCGTTGCAGATCGTCATTTTTCCGCTGGCGGGGCCACTTCCGGCGTGGCATAGCTGGCTGGCCTGGATTGCGCTGGCGCCCTTGCTCGTAGCGATTCTGCAATCGCGCCCGACCGGGAAAGTGGTTTCGCCACTCCACGCGGCGCTGCTCGGCTATGGCTGCGGATTTCTCTGGTATGCCGGCAACTGCTACTGGATTTACCAGACGATGTATCTCTACGGCGGAATTTCAAAGCCGGCGGCCTTTTGCCTTCTGGTCCTTTTCTGTTGCTATCTCGGGCTCTATCACGCGCTCTTCGGATGGCTGCTGCGGCTGAGCGCGACTCGCGGGAGAATCTGGCTGGGGTTGCTGGGGGCACCATTTCTCTGGGTTGCGGTGGAGCTGGCGCGTGCGCACATCACCAGCTTTCCCTGGGACCAGTTGGGGATGAGCCAGATCGATCATCCGTGGCTGACGGCGTTCGCTCCGTGGTGCGGCCTTTATGGGATTTCTTTTCTGTTGGCGGCGGTGAGTGCATGGATCGCGGCGCTGTGGTTGCTACCGGGCTCCCGTAATAAGCAACTTGGCGGAGGATTGCTTTGTCTGCTTGTATTCGTCGCGTGGCCGCGCACTCCTCATGTCGTGAGCGCGCCTCAGCAAGTCGCCGTCCTGCTGCAGCCCAATGGCGACGTCGGCGACAACGGCGCGTGGTTCGGCGGCAGCTTTCAATCTCAGCTGGACATGCTGCGTTCTCTGAGTGAGAAAACTGCCGCTGCTGCGGGGAAGCCGGTGGACATCGTTGTCTGGCCGGAGTCGCCGGCACCGCTGATTGAAAGCGACACGCGCTTGCAGGAAGCCGCGCGCCAGCTGACGCAGCAGATCAACGCCCCGTTTATCGTCGGCGATGTTGCGCTGGTGGACGGGGTCGGCCCGCACCATCGCCGCGCACTTTATAACTCGGCCAACTTTTATACGTCGCAAGGAAGCCCGGCTGGACGCTACGACAAGATGCATCTCGTCCCCTTCGGCGAATACACTCCGTTCGAAGAGCTGCTGAGCTTCGCTGGATCGCTAACCGCGAAAGTTGGCACGATGACTCCGGGCAGCCATCGAGTGATGTTGCAAACCGGTGGCCACAGCTACGGCGTATTCATCTGCTACGAGTCCATCTTTGCGGATGAGGTTCGCCAGCTGGTTGGCAACGGGGCGGATGTCCTCGTCAACATTTCCGACGACGGCTGGTACGGCGACACCAGCGCGCCGTGGCAGCACATGAACATGGCGCGGATGCGTGCCATTGAAAATCGCCGCTGGATCCTGCGCGATACCAACTCCGGGATTACCGCGGCAATAGATCCGAATGGCCGCGTTGTGGCCGCTGCTCCGCGGCATACACTAACCGCATTTGTGGCGCCGTTCAATTACATTTCCGAAACCACGTTCTATACGCGGCACGGCGATTGGTTCGCTATCACGTGTACGATAATCTCAGTGGTGCTGCTGGCTTTCGCGCAACTTCGCCGGACGCCGTAGCGGCCAATTCCTCCACCAAGACAGGTCTCATGCTGAACGATCTCGAATTCGCATACACGGATGTGCGCACCAAGGCGAGCGACTTGCGGGAGTATCTTTGACGCGTCGCGGCTGAAGCAGGAGCTTGCGGGCATCGAGGAGAAAATTTCCGATCCGGCAGTGTGGTCCAGGCCCGAGCAATCGCAGCCGTTGATGCGCGAGCGCAAGCGTCTGCAGGAAATGCTCGAGCACGTAACTGAAATCGAGCGACGCACCGGCGATATTGATACCTACTTCGAATTGGCGCGCGAGGGCGAGCCGGTCGAGCCGGAGCTGGAACGCGAAATCAACGGCCTGCGCGGCCGCATTGAAGAGATGGAAGCGCTGACGATGCTCTCTGGCGAGACCGACGCGCTCCACGCCATCGTCACGGTGCATCCCGGCGCGGGCGGCACCGAGAGCCAGGATTGGGCGGAGATGCTGATGCGTATGTATCTGCGCTGGGCCGAGCGGCAAGGCTACAAGACCGAGATGAATGACTTTCAGGATGGCGAAGAAGCCGGCATCAAGTCGGCCACGTTCACCGTCAACGGCGAGTTCGCCTACGGGTTACTGAGCGGCGAGACGGGAGTGCACCGACTGGTGCGCATTTCTCCATATGATTCTGCGAAGCGGCGGCACACCTCCTTTGCCAGCGTTTTTGTCTCGCCGGAAATTGATGACTCGATTGAAATCGATATCAAGCCGGAAGATCTTCGCGTCGACACCTACCGCTCCGGCGGCAAGGGCGGGCAGCATGTCAACACAACGGATTCAGCGGTTCGAATTACGCATCTGCCGACGAAGATTGTCGTCAGCTGCCAGAACGAGCGCAGCCAGCACAAGAACCGCGAGAAGGCGATGAAGATGCTGCGGTCGCGGCTGTACGAATTTGAGCTGGAGAAAAAACGCGCTGTTGCGAGGAAGCTGGAAGACTCGAAGCTGGATATCAACTTCGGCTCGCAGATCCGGTCCTACGTGATGCAGCCGTATCAGATGGTGAAGGACCATCGCACGAAGGTGTCGACCGGCGATGTCAGCAAAGTGCTGGATGGAGATCTGCAGCCGTTCATCCGCGGATTCTTGTTGTGGAAGCGCGGCAAGCTTGAAGTGCCGGCTGGCGATGACGATTTGCCGGAGGATTAGTCACGATGAATGAACCTGAATTGATTCGGCGGATTTTCCGCGATGTGAAGACGATTGCCGTCGTCGGCCTGACGGATTCGCCGGGGCGCGCGAGCTTCGGCGTGTCGAAGTATATGCAACGGCACGGTTACAAAATCGTCCCGGTGAATCCGACAGTGACGGAGATTCTTGGTGAAAAGGCGTACCCTTCGCTGGAAGCGATTCCATTTCCGGTGGAGCTGGTGAACGTGTTTCGTGCGCCGCGCTACGTTGCCGGAATTGTGGACGACGCGATCCGACTGAAGATTCCGTATCTGTGGTTGCAGGATGGCGTGATTGATCGTGAGGCGGCGGCGAAGGCGGAGAGTGCAGGAATTGGCGTTGTGATGGACGATTGTTTCTACCGCGAGCATGCGCGGCTGATGTCAGGCAGACGATGAAGGTTCCCGCCGCAGCCGAAATGGGTCGGCGGAGTGAATCCTTTTCTCCGTCCAATCGTCTTAGAATCCAGACAGGGAAGTCGCCCATGCCAACCAAGACATCGCGTCGCACGAGAATTGCAACTTTACTCGCGATTGCAATTGCGCTGCCATCCGTCGAACATGCTGCGCCGGTGCAAGCCAAGCACCTCACAGTCGACCTGGTCGCGCGTGACAACGCTCTCGTTCCCGGGAAGCCGACGCTGCTGGGGCTGCAATTCCAGCTCGATCCCGGCTGGCATGTCTATTGGTCGAACGCAGGCGATTCGGGTGAGCCTCCCGCGGTGAAGTGGACGCTGCCGGCCGGCGTCTCTGCCGGAGCGATCCAGTTTCCCGCACCGAAAAGATTGCCGCTGGGGCCGCTGATGGACTTTGGTTACGAGGACGCGGTGTTATTCCCCGTGCCGCTGGAAGTTGCTTCTTCGGTTGCGCAAGGCACAGCGAAGATTGCGGGCGATGTCAGCTGGCTGGTCTGCCGCGAGGTCTGCATTCCCGGCAAAGCTACGTTGACGGTTGAACTGCCGGTGCAGGGATCGGCTGCGCCCAATTCACCGTATGCTGCGGCATTTCAACGCGCGCTTGAGTCGCTGCCCGGGCCGCTGCCGTCTTCGGATCACGCCGAAGTTCGGGCCGATGCCAAGGATTTCTTCATCACGTTGAAGGATGGCCAGCGCGAGTCGCAAGCAGAATTCTTTCCACTCGACCAATCGCAGATTGCCAATGCCGCGCCGCAAACGACATTGCCATTGCGTGATGGCGTTCAGCTGACGCTGCAGAAGGACGAAAACCTGGGCGCGAATCCGGCACAGTTGCGGGGAGTCATTGAGCTGGGGAGTCGCGCCTATCTATTGTCCGGAGCGGTGGTTGCAGGTGCGCCGCCGGCGGCCTCGCCGAGTGTCAGCGGCGTTGCACTGTTACGAATTGCGGCGCTCGCTTTTCTAGGCGGCCTCATTTTGAACCTGATGCCGTGCGTCTTTCCGGTGTTGTTCATCAAGGGGCTCGGACTGCTGCAGGGTCATGGCCAGGAGCGCGCGCACCAGCGTCTGCATGGACTCGTCTACGCGCTCGGCATTCTTGTCTCCTTCTGGGCGATTGTGGCGGTTCTGCTCATTCTTCGCAGCGGCGGCGCACTCTTTGGATGGGGCTTTCAATTTCAGTCGCCAACATTTGTCGCCCTGATCACGCTGCTGCTGTTTTTCTTTGGGCTGAGTCTCGCGGGACTCTTCGAATTTGGTCTCAGCTTTACCAGCGCCGGTGGCGAGCTCGCGCAGAAGCCCGGCTACAGCGGAAGCTTCTTCACGGGCATGCTGGCCGCGGTTGTGGCGACGCCATGCACCGCCCCGTTCATGGGTGCGGCCGTTGGCTTTGCGCTGTCGCAAAGCGTCGCGGTCACGTTTCTCATCTTCACCGCCCTCGCCTTGGGGCTCGCTGTGCCCTACGTGCTGCTGACGTTTTTCCCGGCGTGGATGCGGCTTCTACCCAAGCCCGGCGCGTGGATGGAAGTGCTGAAGCAGGCGTCGAGCGTTCCGATATTTGCGACCGTCATCTGGCTGGTCTGGCTTTATGCGCGGCTCGCGGGGGCGGATCTGCTGATCGGGCTGCTCACCGGCATGCTGCTGTTGGCGGTCTCCGGCTGGATGTTGCAGCGCTGGCTGCGGAGCAAAGCGGGGACTCTCGCGGCGTGCGTGATTTTTGTCGCCGCGATTGTTGCGCCGCTCTATGCGCAGCACGCGATGCGCACGACCAAAGAAATCTGGCAGCCGTGGAGCCCGCAAGCCGTCGCTTCGGCGCGTGCGGATGGCAAGCCCGTCTTCGTCGACTTCACAGCGGCGTGGTGTCTGAGCTGCCAGTTCAATGAGCGCACCGTGCTTAATTCCGAAGCCGTGCAATCGGCCATGGATGGGGCCAAGGTCGTCCGCCTGCGCGCGGATTGGACGCACTACGACGCCAGCATCACGGATGCGCTAAGTCAACTGGGCCGCAGCGGCGTGCCCACATATGTTGTTTACAGCGGCGCGACGAATGCGCCGCCGGACGTGCTGCCCGAAGCTCTCACGAAAGCCACTGTGCTCGACGCGCTCGGCAAGCTGCAACCGCAACGGGCAAATCTTGCGTCAGTTCATTAGTTGAAGGAGTCGTCATGAAGCGAAATGTATCGATAGCGTTGATGTCTACCTTATTTATGCTGTCCGCCCTCACGCTGGCGTGGGCGCTCAAAGTTGGCACGCAGGCGCCTGACTTTACCGGCACCGACAGCAAAGGCCAGCAGCAGTCGCTGGCACAATATCGCGGCAAGTACGTCGTTCTCGAGTGGCACAACCAGAACTGTCCTTTCGTCCGCAAGCAATATCAGTCGGGGAATATGGAAGGGCTGCAGCGGAAGTGGACCGCGAAAAACGTGGTCTGGCTGAGCATCATTTCTTCCGGGCCAGGACAGGACGGCAGCGTGACGCCGGAGCAGGAGAGTGCTTATCTGGCGAAAATGCACGCCGCGCCGACGGCTGTGATCTTCGATCCGACTGGAAAGATCGGGCACATGTACGAGGCAAAAACGACGCCTCACATGTTCGTCATTGATCCGAAGGGCAAGTTGATTTATGAGGGCGCGATTGACGACCAGCCGACGCCGGATCCTGCCGGCGTCAAAGGTTCGAAGAACTATGTCGACGCCGCGCTGACCGAAGACATGAACGGCGAACCAGTGTTGCAGCCGGTGACGCGGCCGTATGGCTGTTCGGTGAAGTACGGCGACTAACTCTACTTGTATTGCAGGGTGACGTTGATGTCGGTCGCCGGGCAGGCGACGATGACGCTCGCATCCTTATATGAGGGCGCGCTCAATCCGACGTGCGGATTGTTGGCAAAACCAAAGCCCTCTTTTGGGATGCCGATGAAGTTGCGGTCCAGCTTGTGATTCTGATTCTCGTCGTGGATGACGGCGAAGGAATAGACCCCCGGGGTGAGACCGTCGAATGTGACGACGGCAGTTTTGGTCGCGGGATCAATTGGGAATGGGCCATGCTTGAGCGCCTTGTCGTTATCTTCCGGCCAGCCGTCGGGATTGTTGAACAACGTGGCACCGGCGTCACCCTTGGTGTTGCGAAATCCGGAAATGTGGACGACTAACTTGCAGCTTGCAGTCTGCGCGTGTGCCAACGGCGCAGCGAAGACAACGGCTGCTGCCAGCGCGGCTCCCCAGAGCATGTATTTTTTCAATGCGAACCTCCCTCGAAACGCGGAATGAATTATCGTTCAACATCCTACACGCGACATTGCAGAGCCGGCCGAGTAACGGTCCTGATTTCCTCAGCAATCAGTCGGGCAGGTAGTGTTCGTGACAACAGCGCGCTGCCGCAAGGGCGATAAACTGGATAGAACCCTTCATGGCTGAATTCACTCACCTGCATCTGCATTCGGACTACTCCCTGCTGGACGGCGCCTGCGACGTGGAGAAGCTGGTGGAGCGCGTGGACAGTCTCGGTCAGACGTCGGTCGCGATGACGGACCATGGCAATATTTATGGCGCGGTCCATTTTTTTGAGGCGGCCAAGGCGAAGGGGATTAAGCCGATCCTCGGCTGCGAACTTTACATCTGCAAAAAGGATGATCATCGCGCCGACCCGTCGGGCGATACCTACAACCACCTGCTGGTGCTCGCGGAGAACGAAGACGGCTATCGAAATTTAGTGAAGCTTACTTCGGAAGCTGCACTGCACGGCTTCTATCGCAAGCCGCGGGTGAGCAAGAAATTTCTGGCGGAGCATTCCAAGGGGCTCATCGGATTGTCCGGCTGCCTGTCGGGTGAACTTTGCGAGACGTTGCTGGACAAAAATTATGAAGCGGCCCGTCGCGTCGCCTCGCAGTATCAGGACATTTTCGGCCGGGGAAATTTCTTTCTCGAGATTCAGGATCAGGGCCTGGAGATGGAGAAGCGCATTCACTCCGACATTTACAAGCTCGAAAAAGAGCTGGACATACCGTTGGTCGCTACTAACGACAGCCACTATTTGTGCGATGACGATGGGCATGCGCATGACGTGCTGCTGTGCGTGCAGACCGCCTCGTTGTTGAAGGATGAGAAGCGCATGCGCTTCGACAGTGACCAGTTTTTCGTCAAGTCTGCCGATCAGATGGCGCATCTTTTCCGCAGCTCGCCCGATGTTCTGACGCGGACGATGGCGATTGCGGAGCGCTGCAATTTGAAGCTGCACAAGGTCGACAATCCTTTTCCAGATTTCGCCGTACCAGCGGGCGAGACGGTTGATTCCTACTTCGATCGCATTTGCCGCGCCGGGATGAAGAAGCGTCTGGACACTTCGATTCGTCATCTGGCCGATCGCGGCCTGTTGCGCAAGCCGTTGAGTGACTACGAGCAGCGGTTGGAGCGCGAACTGGATTGCATCAAGCAGATGAAGTTCGCCGGCTACTTTCTCATCGTCTGGGACTTCATCAAATACGCGCGCGAACATGACATTCCTGTCGGGCCGGGGCGCGGCTCGGCGGCCGGCTCGCTGGTTTCCTACGTGATGGAAATCACCGACGTGGACCCGCTGCAGAACGATCTGCTGTTCGAGCGCTTCCTGAATCCTGAGCGCGTGTCGCTGCCCGACATTGATATCGATTTCTGCATGAACCGGCGCGGCGAAGTCATCAATTACGTGACTGGAAAATATGGGCGCGACCAGGTGGCGCAGATCATCACCTTCAACACGATGGCTGCAAAGGCGGCGATCAAGGATGTTGGCCGCGTCCTCGACATGCCATACGGCGAGGTCGATCGCATCGCCAAGCTGGTGCCGACGACGATCGGCATCACGATTGATCGCGCCCTGAAAGACTCCGAACAGCTGCAGGCGGCTTACGATTCCGATCCGCGAGTCAAGGAACTGATCGACACGGCCAAGAAGCTCGAGGGATTGTCGCGCGGAGCCGGCGTTCATGCGGCTGGCGTGGTCATCGCTCCGCAGCCGTTGACGGAGCTGGTGCCGGTGACGCGCGCGAAAAACGGCGACATCGTCACCGCGTATGACATGAAAGCCATTGAGAAGCTGGGTCTACTGAAAATGGACTTTCTCGGGCTGACGACGCTGACGGTGATCAGCGATGCGCTGAAGCTGATTAAGAAAAATCGCGGCGTGACCCTTGATCTCGAAATGATTCCGCTGGATTGCGAAAAAACATTTGTCCAGATTTTTCATCGCGCGCTGACTTCGGGGATCTTTCAGTTTGAATCCAGCGGCATGTGCGACGTCCTGCGGCGGTACAAGCCGACGTCGGTGGCGGACCTGACCGCGTTGAATGCGCTGTATCGACCAGGGCCGATACAAGGCGGCATGATCGATGACTTTATCGAGCGAAAATGGGGCCGCGAAAACGTCAGCTACGATCTGCCGGAGCTGGAGACGATTCTCAGGGAGACGCTCGGGGTCATCGTCTACCAGGAGCAGGTGATGCAAATCGCCAACACCCTGGCGGGTTACAGCCTGGGCGATGCGGACCTGCTGCGGCGCGCGATGGGCAAGAAAGACCCGAAGGAAATGGCGAAGCAGCGCGACAGATTTGTCGAGGGCGCAGTCGCGCGGAAGTATCCGCATAAAGTGGTGGTCCGCATTTTCAATTTGATGGAGGAGTTCGCCGGCTACGGTTTCAACAAGTCGCACTCCGCTGCTTATGCATTGCTGGCGTATCAGACCGCCTACCTGAAGACGCATTTTCCGGTGGAGTTCATGGCAGCGCTGCTGACGTCGGAGACATCAAAACCGGAGAATGTTGTGAAGTACATCAAGGAGTGTCGCGAGATGAACATCCGGGTTGCGCCTCCGGATGTGCAGAGCAGCGACGCGGATTTTACGCCGCGCGAAGACACCATCGTCTTCGGGCTGGCCGCGATCAAGAATGTCGGCCACAGTGCGATCGATACAGTCGTCGCGACGCGCAGGGAACTCGAGGCCGAGGGCAAGGCGGGCTTCCGCTCGCTGTTTGATTTCTGCGAGCGCGTGGATTTGCGATTGCTGAACAAACGGGTGCTGGAGTCGCTGGTCAAGGCCGGTGCACTGGATTCCTTCGGACGCCGGTCGCAGATGATGATGGCGATTGACGGTGCGATGGAGCGGGCGCAAAAGACGCATCGCGATTCCGCGGCCGGACAGCACGGCTTGTTCGGGGTCTTTGATGAGCATGCGGTCGATACGCCGATCGAAGCGCTTCCGAATGTGCCTGACTGGGACGAGAACACGCGGCTGCAGAATGAAAAAGATGTGCTGGGATTTTTTGTCTCCGGGCATCCGCTGGAAAAGTACGCGGAGAAAATCAAAAACATCGGCGCGTATGACACCGCAACGTTGGCGGAGATGAAGCCGGCGGCTCCGTCTCCGCGGCGCGGGCAGCAGCAGGAAGCGGAAATCGCGACCGCTGGAATCATCACCGGATTGAAAGTGCTGAAGTCGCGCAAGGGCGATTGGTATGCACAGGCGTGCCTTGAAGACATGACCGGCAAGATCGAGCTCATCTGTTTTCCGGAAGCTTACAAGAAGCTGGCTGAGCCGCTGAAGATTGAAGTTCCCGTGCTGGTGCGAGGGGTGTTGCGCGCGGAAGAGGGCGCCGCGCCGAAGCTCGCGGTGAGCACGATCGTCGTCCTGGACGAGGTGAAAGTGCATCTGCCGGAGACGGTGCGGATGCGGATTCCGCTGCGCACCACGGACGACGCGAAGTTGTCAGCACTGCGCGATCTCATCGTCGCCACGCCGGGGCCAGGCAA
>Ga0302326_10017897_pt1 | contig 14730 bp, 12 predicted proteins | sample Palsa_T0_3_FD_202264 | JGI IMG/M metagenome (GOLD analysis project Ga0302326, IMG submission 202264) | Peat permafrost microbial communities from Stordalen Mire near Abisko, Sweden - Palsa_T0_3 | ecosystem: Environmental > Terrestrial > Soil > Palsa > Peat permafrost | place: Sweden: Abisko... | reverse complement strand
CGGGCCAACGCGCGGACTCCCCCGACTCCCGCCGCGCAAACTCCCGCGATGAGCGCTGCGGCTCTGGGGAACCTACCTTGGCGCACCTCTCGAACTAGTGCCAGCGGCAGTGTTCGACCCAGGTAGGCACGTTCATCGCCAAGATCTTGATATCCGTTGAGATGGGCGGACAGCTCGACCTTTCCAGCGCCCTCCCAGTAGCAGCGCCGCAAGAAGAACGCGAGAGTCCCGCGGTCCTCGGGCACGACGTGATCGACAATTGCGGAAGGAACGTAAACCCAACATGTGCTCGGTAGTGCGTCACTTACCCGAATGCATAAGTCAGTATCCTCAGGCCGGGAAACGCGTCCAACCTTTCCGAAGTCCTGCCGGAAGCCCTGCACTCGCGCGAATGCCTCTCGGCGAATCGCCATGTTCTCGCTCCATACGTTGCGGACGTTTGCCTGAGATTCGGGCAGGCCGGCATGCGAGGCCCCAACGACCCACGCGAATTCATCAGGGAACCAGCGAGGGCGCACGCCCTGCCAGGCCGGGAGAGTACGTCCGCCTGTTCCAACCACGAGCGGATCGTCGAATGGCCCGGTGAGCTCGATCAGCCAGTCCTGCCTGACGGTGACGTCGTCATCGGTGAAGACAAGGATCCGTCCTCGCGCGTGAGCAGCTCCCGCGTTCCGAGTTCCGGATGCCCCAGACGAGCCGGTGTGCTCGATGACGCGGATGTCGTTGCGGACGCTGGTCAGCTTCGTCGCCAGCTCGGGATTGTGATCGACGGCGATGATCACCTCCCCGGGTGCCGGACGCAGTGCCATTACGGAGTCGATCGCCCGGTTGAGCATGACGAAGCGATCCAGGGAATGCGTCGCGATCACAACGCTGGTCTCGGAACTCGAGAGTTCAGGCGGCTGTTCTTGCACGGTGAGAGACGGTCGGAACGGCGAACATGCGGTCTGCGTCACGATCCACCTAGGCAAACTACCAGAGGCAAGTCCAGCGTGGCGCCATGCGGGAAGAGCGGAGTTGGCAGCAACGAGACCCGCACGTTCGTCACGCCAACCGCATGGATCCAAGCGGACGCGCGAGGCGAGCAGGTGAAGGTCATCCTCTCGACGGCGCCCCCCTGCCCAGAACCACAGAGGAGTTTTCGATTCAAGAAGTGGTCTTGATGTGGAGATAGCCAGCGGCCAGCCCTCTGGAAGCCGCCGGCGATCCTATCGAGAACTGAAGGCGATCGAAGCCCGGCATCGATCGGGTCGATGACATCGTAAAGCGCGCGGACTGCGCGGGATGGACAAGCGGACCGATGGTGAGCAGTTCCCGAATGAGGTGATCGACCAACTCGTGACGTCGCCGAGCAGCGAGCAGGTTCGCTGGGCCTTAGCGGGCTGTCAGCGCGTTGACCAAGCAGTCGGCGGAGCGCGTGATGCAGGTCGAGTTGAAGGGATCGTAGCTGATGGATCCCCGCCGATCCGTCGACGCCGACCACGACCGCCGCGGGCGAACATGGCGAACAACATGCCAGCCGCCTGCCCGGCGTGGTGTGCCGTATCTCGGGTCTGGGTCTTTGGGCTCATCGGGAACCTCTTCAGCGGCTCCGCTTTCGAGCTAACCCGGCACCCTAACGAGCCAGGAATTGCACGGAACGTCCGCGTATGTATGTGCGACCGGAAGGCGATGCTCCCGAAAGAAGCCATCGACGGCCGAACGCACTCCATGGGTGCCCTGGGCAAATTCCCCATCGTTGTAATCATGGCCGCCGATAATGCCGCCAGGACGAATAAGCGGGTACCAGTCGGCAATATCCGATCGCACTGCCTCGTAGCTGTGCTGAGCGTCTATGTACACGAAATCAAGGCTGTGAGGAGGGATGTCGTTGGCGGCTTGGTGACCCGTCATTCGTCGGATCTCGCTTCGATCACCAAATTGGGATAACCGATCGCGAGCAATTTCGTAGCAACGCTCCATCGAGTCCTGGTCTTGGTTACAGGTATCGACGTATTCCTCTGGCGCCATCTCGATCCATGGATCGATGGAGATCAGCTTGGAGCCTCTCCAGTACTTCAATATGTGTTCAGAAAACTCGCCATAGGCGACTCCGATCTCAGCTCCTGACCCCGTTAGTCCACGCGCGTTCAGCAGAAAAGGCAACTCGTCGCGCGTCGGCAAGAGGTTGATCGTGCGCGAGTAGGTCTGACGGGTCAGTCTTGTAACCGCGTACCGTGCGACGGGTTCTACGCGGCTTCTCTTGATGACGGTCTTTGCCAGGTTGTAGCCATGCTCGGCAGGTGTCACCGGATGAACTGGTGCGGGCGTGATGCTCACTGCGCCTCCGGATGTTGGTTGGTCAGAAATTCTAACTACTTGCCCCCGGAATAACTCGGGGAAACGAGACGGCCGCTTCGATCGGGATCGGCGCGACGCGAGCGAGCGAGCCCGGCGATCAACACGGTCCCGCCGCTGACACCGATCGCGCCGACGATCTCGTCGCCGTCGCTGATCGGAATTCCGCCTGCGCAGGTGATCGGCCGTGGTTGCTCGCGGCGATGCCGTAGAGCGGCCAACCCGACTGAGTCTCGGAATCGAGCTCCTGGGTCGGCATGTCCAGCGCGCGAGCCGTGTGGGCCTTGCTAAGCCCCGATCCACCAGTTCTCCTGGCGACGCTGGTGTTGTTGGCTGCTGATCGCTCGTTGGCCGGCGGTGAGCCGAAGCGTGGAGCGAGGCGCGGCTCGTTTTGGGCGGGGTGGGGGCAGTTGAGGCCGTCATGGCGTGGACATCGCGGCGTGTTGGCGCAGGTCTGGGCCGAGTGGCCGCCGTCGATCGTGCTCGTCGGCGACCGCACGCGGTCAGCTGAGCGCTGCGATCGCGCCCAGGCGCTTGAGCGCGGTGAGGAACTGTGTCTTCCAGGGCCGAGCGCGCGTCAGCCTTCAGTCTGATCGATCGGGAGTCGGAGGAGCTGGGGTTGCTCGCCCGCCTGCAACGAGGACGCGCCCCGCAGGCGGGCTTCGCCCTGCTGCCGCAGGCGCCGTTGGACTGGACCGCCCACGTCCTCAAATCTTTGCCTGGCTTGGCGCACTTAGGTCGGCGATGCGCAGCCCGACCAGCTCTCATGGATCGTGAGTCCCAACGGCTTAGCACGGCGCGGCTGCTGCTGCTCCTGCCTGCCGCTCCGGGCGCGACCCCTTGGCCCTAGCCATCCGGTGCCGGCCCGAACGCGAGCTGACGTCTGATCGCAGCGTCAATGCGATCGGAGATCAGAGCCTGTACCCACGGTGCACGCAAGTTGTGATCTCTCACCGGCGTCTGCTCGATGAATAGGTTCGGCCACTCCACTGGACGGTCGTTGTAGCCGAACCGGAGGATTTGCTCATACAACGGCTCTTGCATCGAGAAGATCATTGCTACGTCCGTGCCGTGAGCCGTCAGTGTGGATAGCCAGGTCTGGACCGAATGGTGCTGGGCGACTTCCTCCGAGCCCCCTCGCCGCGCCGAGGCGCGGAACGCGCGTACGATGCGCCGAAAATCAGACATGCGAATCCAGCCCTGTAACACGCCGTTAACCATCCGCCTCAGCATCCCTTTTCGTAGGACCTCCGCCGCACGCGCACGGTCGCGCTCCGCGACGAGGCGCTGGTTGAAATCGAATGCCCACAGGTTGACGAGCGTCGTGCCGATGATCCGTGGCTCCTCGATCGCCGCGTGAAAGCTCCAGTAAGCTGAGGCGCATAGGCCAACCATGGCAAAGCAATCAGCAATGCCCATCTGTTCCAAGCAGTCAAGCAGCTCCTTGACGTTTCCGGTCATGCGGGGCGAGTAAAGATCCGCCGCCACAGTCATCAGATCGCCATCCCCGTCACTATCACCAAGCCCTTCGATGTCAAATCGAACCGACTGCACACCCAGAGCCGCCCAGCGCCGCGCCGTCTCGACCCACATCCGGTTGGGACCGATCCGCCGACCAGGAGCGAGCAGAACAACACAGACAGGCAGCAGTGGCTCGTGATCGGCCGGCCTGGTCAGCACGCCCACCATCCGCCCGGCACGGCCGCTGTAGCCCAGCAGACGCTCTGTCAACCTCACCCCGTCGACGACCATCGTCGCCTCCTCGACCGCGTCCGGCCGCCGCGATCGCGATCCGTCATCAGCCCACTCCGCCGGACCAGCCGCCGCGCTCAACCAATCGCCCGTCTTCGCGATCGTCTCCCGTGGTGTCCCAACCTCGAGCGGCCCGGTCATCAAGAGCCGATAGTCGTCGGCAGGCAGCGTCTGCGTCTGCGCGCCCGCGCCGCTCAGCGCAGCGGACAGCTTGCGATCAACCCCCAGCCCGTCACGATCGATCAGCAAGGCGCGCCGTCCGCGGAGATCAGGCAACGCCAGAGCGCCGACATCAACCGCCTCAAGCGCCGCAGCCGTCGCGGGCTTCATCACGAAGCCGGCGAAGGCGAGCGTGCCATCCGACTCGATCCGACTGTCGTGCTCCTCGTAAGAGCCGCTGGCGACAACCTCCGAGTGAATCCGCAGCTCACGCACGTACGCCCTTCCCCGGGCGGGCACCCCCCACAGGACTAGGTCGTCAATCTGGGCCCCGCCGGCCAACGCACGGATCGCCAGCAGACCCCCCAGACGGATACCGATCACCGCCACGCGGGTGACCCCCGCCAAGCCCCGCAACCAACCCAAGGCACTGCGTACAGCCACATCCCACCGGTCGAGCATGTCCGCATCTGAAGCGGCCCCTCCGCTGTCACCCGCTCCGGGTAGGTCGACCCGGACTGCCGGGAACCCGACGCGCGCTAGCTCGATCGCCCAATGGCGCCGGGATCGGTACGAGCAGACCTCCTCCCAGCCGAACGGAGGCAGGATCAGAACCGCAGTGTTCCCTTGGTCAGCGGCAGCCGGAGCGTGCAGCACCGCGTACACCGGCACTTCACCCGCGTTCAACCAAAACGGCCTGCCGTTCAGCGACTCAGCACGCTCGGGCACGGTGACACTCAAAGACACCAACGCGTCTCCGACTCCCGGTCTCCAGGGAACGGGCGCCACGCCTGGGGTCGTGACACCCGCCTGATGGACTCGCCATGTGCAACCTTCCACGCCGGCAACTTACTTCCCCTCAGCCGACGGCCGCAATATGACGGGGTGCGGGATCGCGATCTCCCTCGCGGACACCAGCCTCGACCACAACAGCAGGTGATTCGCTAGCGCGGGATGACGAGGAGCCACGCCCGCGCCCAGTCGGCGCGGAGCCGGGCGAACCGGTCGAGGCCGTGGGCCTGCAGCGAATATGCGCAGCCACGCGTCACGGTCGCCTAGCCGGCTTGCTGGACGCGGAACCAGGCATCGCCCGGTCGTCGGGCGGACACGACAGCCGCCAACGGATCCTCGATTCCGGGGGCGGGCACGACGAAGCTGACGAGCCTGGCCATGCCCTTTCGACGTGCGGCGTGGCCGAAGCTGGCGACGACGCTTAGGCAACGCGCTCGGCGACGGTCAGGCGTTCGCCGTCCTCGAACTCGTTGATCAGCTTCGCGGGCACGCCGGCGTACAACCCGTTGGCAGCGCAGTCCCGGTTGACCACCGCGCCGGCGGCGATCACGCAACCGGGTCCGATCGTCACGCCAGGGAGAACCGTCGAGCTCATCCCGATCCAGCAGCCGTCCCCGATCGTCACGCCGTTGGGAAATTGACGCCCGGCGCGTCGGCGCGCCGAACCGATCTCGTGCGTGCACGTGCCGATCCTCACGCCAGCAGCGATGTACACCTCATCGCCGATCGCCACCGGCCCGGTGGCGTCGATATCGATGCCGTAGCTGATGTAACAATCCTGGCCGATCGTGATCGGTCCGGGGGCGCCGAAGTAAGAGCGCCCTAAAACCTGGGTGCCGTCACCGACCGACACCCCCGACCAATTCATGATCGCGCGCCTCCAGCTCTTCGGCAGCCAGTAAATGGCCGCGACGACATTCCTGATGACGTTCTTCAGGTGAAAGATCACGCGGTCATTCCTCTCGGTCGAACTACGCCAGCACGGTAGAGCGTGCCGCATTTTAATGAGGATCGGAAATGTTTGATCAAGATAAAGCAGCATAACCGAAGAAGCGCCAAAATCTAGGGCACCGTCGACCAGGGCGGCAACGCGGCGGAGTGGACCGACGCGCGGATTTGGGCGACCCGCCCATGGCACAGATCCTTCAAACGCGAAATCCCCCGTGAACACGGGGGATCCGAAGTACCGCTACCGGGATTCGAACCCGGGTTACCGCCGTGAGAGGGCGGCGTCCTAGTCCCCTAGACGATAGCGGCGCTGGACCTGGACCGGCGGCGGTTCCGCCGGTCCGGGCGGGTTCAGTTTAGCGCCAGTCGGGCGGGGGCCCGGCGGCTCAGACGTCGGGGTCGGGATCGTCGTTCGGAGCGCTGAACAGGCCCGGCTCGATCCCCTCGTCCAACCGGGGCTGCTCAGTGCGGGCGTCACGGCCGGCCCGGTGCGTGCGCCCACGTCGAGCCTGGTGAACGAGCCGATCGATCTCACGCTGACGGCGCTCGACGTACTCGCGCACCTCGCGCTCGGCGGCGGCCTGCAGATCACGCGCGAGGTCGGCGGCCTGTGCGCGCGCGGCGACCATCAGCTGCTCAGCGGCGAGGCGCGTCGTCTCCAACTGCTGCTCACGCTGACTCGCAGCGTCGGTCGCGATCCGCTCCGCTTCTGCCCTCGCATCGGCAAGCAGCCGGTCGGCCTGCGCCGCCAGTTCACGCGCGCGCTCGCGCGCGGCCGTGACGATCTCCGCGGCGGCGACCTGCAGCGCGGCGTCCGCGAGCAGCCGGTCACGCTCGGACGCCGCGTCGGCGTGGATCCGCTCGGCCTCTCGCAGCTGGGACTCAGCGCGCAGGCGGGCTCCCTCGAGCGTCGCCTGCTCCTCGACGCGTGCCCCGGCGAGCAGCTCCTGTGCCTCGTGCTCACGCTTGGACACCTGCTCCTCACGGAGCTTGAAGCGCCGTTCCTGGTCACGGGCGAGCTGTCCGGCCCGGCTCTGGGAGAACCATTCGCTGACGCGCTTGAGGTGCGCATCGACCTCGGCCGGGTCGTAGCCGCGCAGCACCAGGTCGAAGCGGCGCTGGACCGCCATCGCCGAGCTGGACTCGGCTTCGTTGCCCGGACTCATCGCCGTTTGAGCGTTCGCCGCCACGCCGGCGACTCCTCCGCCGGCAACGTCCGGTTCACGACCGACGGCCGCGGCGGCGCGTTCACGATGCGGCAACAGCCCATCCGGGTAAGCTGGCCGTTGCCCGATCTAGACCGCGACGAGCGCCCTTTCCGCCAGCTCGGAGCGACGACCCAGGAGGCTGATTTCGTTGCAGCTCGGAATGGTTGGACTCGGCCGGATGGGCGCCAACATGGTGCGCCGCCTGATGCAAGCGGGACACGAGTGTGTCGTCTACGACGTCAACGCGAGCGCGGTCGACGAGCTCGCCGGCGAGGGCGCCACCGGCGCCAAGACGATCGAGGAGCTGATCGCCAAGCTCGAGCCGCCGCGCTCGATCTGGGTGATGGTCCCGGCAGCGTTCACCGAGGAAACGGTCAACAAGCTCGCCGCACAGGCACACGCAGACGACGCGATCATCGACGGCGGCAACAGCTACTACCACGATGACATCCGTCGCGCCAAGGCGCTGAAGGAGCGCGGGCTGCACTACGTCGACGTCGGCACCAGCGGCGGCGTGTTCGGCCTCGAGCGCGGCTACTGCCTGATGATCGGCGGCGACGACGTGGCCGTCACGCGGCTCGATCCGATCTTCCGCGCGCTGGCGCCGGGCCTCGGCACCGCCGAGCGCACACCGGGTCGCGAGGGTGACCCGATCCCCGCCGAGCTCGGCTACCTGCACTGCGGCAAGTCCGGCGCCGGCCATTTCGTGAAGATGGTCCACAACGGGATCGAGTACGGGCTGATGGCCGCCTACGCGGAGGGGATGAACATCCTCCAGCACGCGAACATCGGTTCGAAGATGACCGAGCAGGACGCCGAGACGGCGCCGATCGAGAACGCGCAGGAGTACTACTCCTACGACTTCGACATCCCCCAGGTCGCCGAGGTCTGGCGTCGTGGCTCGGTGGTCGCCTCGTGGCTGCTGGACCTGACCGCCGAGGCGCTGTACAAGTCACCCCAGCTCGACGAGTTCACCGGCCGCGTCTCGGACTCGGGCGAGGGCCGCTGGACGGTGCTGGCTGCGATCGACGAAGGGGTGCCGGCGAACGTGCTCAGCGCCTCGCTGTTCGCCCGCTTCGGCTCCCGCGGGGAGGCTGTCTACGGCGACAAGCTGCTGTCGGCGATGCGCAAGCAGTTCGGCGGCCACGACGAGAAGCACGCCGACTGATCCGGGTCGCGGGTCACGCCCACAGCCTCGGAGTTGCTAACTTCCAGGTCCGCCAGCGGCTGTGGTGAAACTGGTATACACGCGGCGTTCAGGTCGCCGTGCCCTTACGGGCGTGGAGGTTCGAATCCTCTCAGCCGCACTGATCGAGTCCTTCAGGACTCCCCGCAGCAGTCGTGCGTCGGGTCGTTGCAGTCGTAGACGCACGGCTGGTATCCCTGCAGGACGGTGCCGCACGGGCAACAGTTGGCCGTGACCCCCTCGCACGGTCCGTGCGCACCTTTTGGATCGAAGCCGGGGCAATCGGGCTGCAGGCAGTCGTGGTTGTCGGCCTTCTGCTGGAGGTTGACCGAGTCGCTGCAGCTCAGCCCCACCGCAATCCCGGCGTAGCCACTGGCGGGAAACGCCAAATAGCCAAGCCCCAGCCCCGGTCCGTAGCCGATCACCAACAGGTAGGCGAGCGACCCAGTGAGGTTGCACCGGACGTGCCCGGCCGCCGCCGTCTGATGCGACGTCCACAGACATCCCTGCTGGCAGGCATGTGCGTCGTCGGCCAGCGCCGGGGCGGCCCGCAGCAACGGGAACGTGGTCAGCGCCGCACCGGCCGCGGCCGCCTTCAGCGCCTGCCGCCGGGTGTAGCGGCTCGCCAAACGGTCGAGCCAGTGCCCACGCTCGCCCGTGCCGAGCTCGCGTTCGCCTTCGCCTTCGCCTTCGCCTTCGCCTGAGCCGATCATTGTCCAACCCCGTGCGCGCTCTTCAGATACGCCGACACCTGCCTCGACTCGCTCAGCGCGACCCTGACGTGTTGTTGGATCTGCTCGTTGGCGGCCTCGACGTCCGGCTTGGTCGGCGCCCGCCAGATCTGGCCGCGCGCCGTCCAGGACGCCGCCTCGGCGGCGATCGCGGCCTGCAGGTGCTGCTTGTCGGCAGCAGGAAAGTCGACCGACCCGACGTCGTCGTGCATGTCCATCAGCGCGGCCGCGATCTTGTCGCAGTCACCCGCGGCCTCGATCACGAATTGATCGACCACACCGGTGGCCGGGTCAAACCACGTCGGACCCGATCCGGGCGGGTTGCGGATGTCATTCGGCGACAGCAGATGCTCCGGGTTGAAGTTCATCAGCACCGAGATGTTGCGGTTCAGGTCGGCGAGCTGGTCGAGCCGCTCACGCTTGTAGAGCGCCTTGTGCACGGCGTGGAGCTGATCCTTGGTCGGCTTCATCGGCTCACCTCCAGCGGGACCCCGGCCGCCGGCGCGCCGATCATCAACAGATGCTCGAGCTCGGCGCTGCCGAACACCGCCGGCGCGGAGATGCGGCCCGCGTGGTCGATCAGCACCGCGCTGGGAGCGCCGACGGCACCGAATTGCTCGGCGATCTCACGCGACCGCTGCCGCAGCACCGGACCGGAGAACGCCGGATCAAGGCGCGCGCGCACGTCGGCGACCGCGCCCCGAGTCACGATCGCCAGCTCCAGTTCGCCGGCGCGCGCGGCCGCGATCCGCTCCAACCCGGGCACGATCCGCCAGCACGCCGGGCAGTCGGGATCCAGGAACACGAGCGCGAGCTCGCGGCCGGGCGTCAGCAGGTCGGCGAGCGACCAGCGCCGACCGCTCAGGTCGGGGAGCACGAAGTCCGGCGCCGGCGAGCCCTCCGGGAGCGGCGCCGGTGCCATTGCCGGGGCGGCGGGCATCGGCGCGGCCGCCGCCTGACCCTGCTCCAAACGCGTGACCCGCTCCAGCAGCCGGGCGTTCTGGGCGAACAGCTGGAAGCTGAACCATCCCTGCGCGACGATCACCACGACAAGCGCGGCGACGACGATCACTGCCGCGGCGACGCCGCCGAGCGCCCGACCGATGCTCTCGCCGGGACCGGCGACCGCGATCGAGGCGGCCACCGCGGCGAGCAGCAGGTTGCGCGCCAACGACTCCGGTCCGACTCTGCCCGCACCGACGCGCCCGAAGCAGTTGCAGTCAGGGCGCCGGCCGCGCACCAGCGAGACGCCGACTGCTGCGGTGAACACGAGCAGCACGACGGTCGCCGCAACCGCCGCCGGGCGCGCGGTCGACGCCGGGATCAGCAGCCCGCCGACCGCCAATTCGATCGCCGGCAGCACGATCGAACCCGGCCTGGCCAGCCGTCGCGGCACCCCGAACTCGATCAGGCCGGCCCGTGTGGTGTCGGGGCCGACGAGCTTGGCGACGCCCGCGCCCACGAATACGCACCCCACGACGATCCGCGCTACCAGCCCTATCAAAGTAGCCCCCCTGACCCGTGTTGTGCCGGATAATAAGTGAGGGTCAGACTGATCGCAAGCAGCGCCACCGGCGTTGCCCGCCGCCGCCGCTCAGAGCCAGCCGCGCTCCTCGGCCGTCCGCACAGCCTCGCCCCGATTGCGGGCGTCCAGCTTCTGCATTACCGACGACAGGTGATTGCGCACCGTGCCGTGCGACAGGTACAGCGCGTTCGCCAGCTCCGCCACGGTGGTGTAATTGCGGCTGGCGGCGAGCACCTCGTGTTCACGGGGAGTCAACGGCGACTGACCCTGCGACAGCGCGGCGGCGGCGAGCCCCGGGTCGACGATCCGCTCACCGGCGAGCGCGCGCCGAATCGCGGAGGCGAGCTCGGTCGCGGGCGCGTCCTTGAGCACGAACCCGGCGGCGCCGCCCTCCATCGCGCGGCGCAGGTAGCCCGGTCGCCCGAACGTGGTCAGGATCAGGATCTTCACCGCCGGCAGTTCGGCCGCCAGCTGCTCGAGCGCTTCGAGTCCGGTCATCCCGGGCATCTCGATGTCCAGCAGCGCGACGTCGGGCGCGGCCGCGCGCGCGGCCTCGAGGACCTCGTCGCCGCGGCCGACCTGGGCGACGACCTCCAGGTCGTCCTCGAGCTCCAGCAGCGAGATCAGCGCACCGCGGATCATCTCCTGATCCTCGGCGATCAGAATCCGCGTCATCGCCCGCCGCCACCCGTCACACCGGACGAGACGGGGACCGAGACCGCCAGCCGGTAGCCGCCACCCGGGGCCGTGCCGGCCTCGATCCGCCCGCGCAGGCTCGCGGCTCGCTCGCGCAGCCCGGTCAATCCGTTGCCGCCGACGTCGTTGTCACGGATGCCGGGCGCGCGGCCATTGCCGATCCCGTCGTCGAGCACCTCCACCCCGGCGTCGCTGTCCCCCGCGCGTACCGTCACCGAGCAGTGGCTGGCCCGGCTGTGGCGGATCACGTTCGTCGCGCCCTCGCGCACGGTCCAGGCCAGCACCGCTTCGACCTCGGGATCGAGTGCGATCGACTCGCGGTCGATCGAGGCGTCGATCCCGGCGGCCGACAGAGCGACGCGGGCTCCCTCGAGCTCGTCGGAGAGCGTTGGCTGCCGATACCCGGACACTGCCTGGCGCACCTCGCTGAGCGCCTGCCGGGCGACGCCCTCCACCTCACCGAGCTCGACTGCGGCGCGCTCGGGCGATCCCGGCAGCAGCCGCCCCGCCAGCTCGGCCTTGATCGCGATCACTGACAGTGAGTGGCCGAGCAGATCGTGCAGGTCCCGCGCGAACCGCTCACGCTCGGCCGCGACGGCGGCCCGAGCCAGCTCGGCGCGCGCCTGCGCGAGCTCACGGTTGCGGATCCGCAGGTCACGCATCAGGGTCAGCAGTAGTCCGACCCCGACGACGCTCGCCGCGAACCCCAGTGAGGTCCCGAGCCCGCCGCCGGCGATCTCGGTCGCGCCGATCTGGATACCCGCGCACGCCAGCACCGCGAGGAACCCGATCGATTGTGGTGCGATGATCGCGACGCACGCGCCGCAATAGCAGAACAGATAGCCCCACGAGACGTTGTCGCCGACCGTCAGCGCCACCGCCAGCGCGAGCTGCAGCAGACCCAGCGAGTAGGACAGCAGCCGCCGGTCATCGTTGATCCAGTTGAGCACCAGCGCGATGTAGACCGCGGAGAAAGCGACCGCCGCGGCGACCGCCAGCCAATGGCGAGGCGCCGCCTGACCGGTGCGGCCGAGCGCGTCGACGATCGGCGCGAGGATGAACCCGAGCCAGACCAGTCCGGCCGCGTACCGGCCCGGACTCGGCCGTCTGCCGTCGTGCCAGTCGTACGCCATCCCGGGCCGCGGCGACACGTCAGACCTGCTCCCCCTGCGGGCGGCGCAGGAAGCGGAGCATCAGGAAGATCCCGATCACGGTCCAGATCGCGAGCGTGCGCAGATGCGTCCAGTCAAAGCCCGCGTCGTGATAGCGGGGGTCGAACCCGTACTGCAGCGCCCGGGCCAGCGCGTTGATCGGGAAGATCTCCGCGATCGTCCGCAGCGCCGCCGGCATCCCCGACGTCGGATAGAAGATGCTGGAGATGAACGAGATCGGAAGCACGATCAGGTTGATGACCACCGGGCCGGTCTCGGCCCGGGGGATGAACTGTGCCATCCCGATCCCGAGCGAGGTGAATGCGGCGGTGCCGAGCACCAGTGTCACCACCATTCCCGGCAGCGCCGCGGCGCGCAGGTCGACGCCCCAGAGAAGTATCCCGGCAACGATCGTCACGACGGCGATCGTCGCGCTGATCAGGCAGGTCGAGCCGATTCGCGCCGCCGTGTAGGCCCAGCGCGGTAGCGGCGTTCCCTGCATCCGCTTGAGGATTCCCTCGTCGCGCAGGATCGTCGTCTGCAGCGACAGGTTCGTGAACGTGGTCATGATCACGCCGTAGGCGAGGATCCCCGGAACCAGAAAATCGTCGTAGGGGATCCCGCCCTCAGACGTTACGTGACCACGCTTGTCCAGCGACGCGAAGATCACCAGGAACATCAATGGGAACACGAACGTGAACACTCCGCGGCCGCGATTGCGCCAATACGAGCGCTGCTCGTAGCGGATCTGCCAGCCGACCAGGCCGATGTCCCGCCGCGGCGTCGAGCTCCGATCCAGGCTCACGATGCTCATGCGATCGCCTCCTCACCGATTGGCTGATCACGCCGGGGCGCGGTTAGCTCCAGGTAGATGTCCTCGAGCGTCGGCTGGCTGACCGACAAGTGCGCCAGCGCGAGCTCGTGATCGATCGCCCAGCCGGTCATCAGCTGCAGCGCGACGACCGGATCGTGGGTCACGACCAGCGCGCGCCCGTGGTCGAGCACGCACCGCTCGTACGGCATCAGCGGGAGATCGTCGAGCCCGATCCGTGCCGGCAGCGAGAATCGGATCTCGGCGGGCCGCGCGTCGCGGCCGCCGAGCTCGTCGGGCGCGCCGAGCGCGATGATCTCGCCGTCGCGCATGATCGCGACGCGGTCGGCGAGCTCCTGTGCCTCGTCCATGAAGTGGGTCGTCAGGAACACCGTCTTACCCAGCTCGCACAGCGAGCGGATCGTCGACCACGCCGCGCGGCGCGCCGCCGGATCGAAGCCGGTCGTCGGCTCGTCGAGGAAGATCAGCTCCGGGTCGCCGATCAGCGCCAGCGCCAGATCGAGTCGCCGGCGCTGGCCGCCGGACAGCGCCCGGGTGCGTTCGCCGCGCTTGGCGTCGAGCTCGACCAGCTCGAGCACCTCGTCGATCGGCCGCGGATGCCGGTGGTAGCGGCCGTACATCTCGAGCAGCTCGCTGATGCTCAGGTCCTGCTGGATGCCGCACTGCTGCAGGACGATCCCGACCCGCTCTCGCATGCCCCGTTCGCCGCGGGCAGGATCGAACCCGAGCACCGAGACCTCGCCGCCGGACCGTTCCCGGTAGCCCTCGAGGATCTCGACCGTCGTCGTCTTGCCCGCGCCGTTTGGCCCGAGCAGGCAGAACACCTCGCCCCGCGCGACCTCGAATGAGACCTCGCGCACGGCGTCGATCTCGCCGTAGGAACGGCTCAGACCCCGGACGTGAATTGCTGGTCCTTCGGGTTGGAATCTCATGCTGGCGAGGCTACGTTCGAGACCGCCTCACACGTAAGTGGCGCGCGGCCGAAATCCGCCATGACAACTGTCACACCGCAACGCCGCTGTCCGACAATGCTGTGTTCAGGGCGAGGCCACCAGCACGCCGAGCAGGCCGTCTCCCTGAAACGAACTACCGATCCGGTTCGCCTAAACCACCCAAAACACGCTCAGTCCCCGCCACCGTGGGTGTTTTGAGCGGCTCAGCCGCCCTTAATGCCCAAAGCTCGGTTTGGCGTGTGAGATTTGGGTGATATATCACCGGGCGAACGGGCGCAGCGGTGGCGGGGGCGACGGGCGCAGGCGCGACGGGCGCAGGCGCGACGGGCGCAGGCGCGACGGGCGCAGGCGCGACGGGCGCAGGGCCGAGGGGCGACGGGCGCAGCGGTGGCGGGCGCAGTGGCGACGGGCGCAGGCGCGACGGGCGCAGGCGCGACGGGCGCAGGGCCGAGGGGCGACG
>Ga0302326_10017896_pt1 | contig 14730 bp, 19 predicted proteins | sample Palsa_T0_3_FD_202264 | JGI IMG/M metagenome (GOLD analysis project Ga0302326, IMG submission 202264) | Peat permafrost microbial communities from Stordalen Mire near Abisko, Sweden - Palsa_T0_3 | ecosystem: Environmental > Terrestrial > Soil > Palsa > Peat permafrost | place: Sweden: Abisko... | reverse complement strand
CGTCTATGACAAGGTCGACTATATTCGTGTACTTCCCGAAAAATCCTTGGCGCGTCTGGGCGGAGTGACGGCGGTCAAAAGGTTCATCCAATTCGAAGCACATGCGTTCAGCAGGGGACCCGACGGAATACCTGGCAATGCCGATGACCTGGATCTTGGCATGGTCAAAGCCGCATGGTCTCTCGGAGAATCCTTTACTTCCCCGGGCGATCAGGATACGAAGTACGTGGGGGCCATCGATCAGAATGGCTTGTTTACGCCCGCGCAGGAGGGCCCAAACGCTGAGCGGCCGCGCAGTACCAACAATGCCGGCGATGTCTGGGTGAAAGCTTCGTACACGCCGGAAGGGTCGACCACTCCCCTGAAGGGACGGGCGTATTTGTTAGTGAGCGTGCCTGCGTACCGGGAACTGGTTACGCCTTAGATTGAGGTTGAGATGAGCCAATCGCCGAGCATCCAGAGCTTTGTTCCACTGTCGCGCCTCCTCGCAACACCCGCGACGCTGGGAGAGTTTCCAACATCTCCGCACACGTCATTCGCTCCCGTGGTGTTTGGAGACCTTACGGACCGGCCCGGAGCCGAGCTCAGCGAGATCAGGCAATTTCGAATCGGCGGCAAAAGCTACGTCTTCGTGCCTGCTGTAACAGCCATCTTCGGCCTGGATGAGCTCGGCAGCGAAATTCTGGAATTGCTTCGTCCGCCGCAGGCTCAGTCTGCCTCAGCCACCGAAGCCGTTCAGACGCCGGCCACACGCCACGTCCCACTCGCTGAAATCATTCCGGCGTTGCAGCCGCGCCATCACCGTTCCGATATTGTTGCCGCGATCAAAGAGCTTCGTGGCATAGGCGCACTGCGGTTGGTGGGATTCCGCGAGGAGGGGCTGAATTCGCCCGCGCCGCAATTGCCACCCATGCCTTTTCCACAACGCACGTTGGTGCTCAACGTCGCCAACGATTGCAATCTCGGCTGTAGTTACTGCTTTGCGGCGCAAGGGGATTACGGCACGCCGAAACGGATGATGAGCGAGGAGACGGCTCGCCGCAGCGTGGACTTTCTGCTCAGCAATTCCGGCAATCACAAGACCGTCACCGTGGTCTTCTTCGGCGGCGAGCCACTGATGAATTTGAAACTCATCCGAGGCCTGGTTGACTATGCGAACGACGCGGGTGCAAAAGCCGGCAAGGAAGTCGAATTTACCATGACCACCAATGCGACGTATCTCACGCGCGAGGTGATCGACTTCCTGAGCGAGAAACGCATTGGGGTCTCGGTCAGCATAGATGGTCCCAAACAATACCACGACCTGCGCCGCACCTATAAGAGCGGTAATGGATCGTATGACTTCATTCGCCCCCGCGTACTCGATCTCCTGAATCGTCACAAGACGCGGCCGATCGCCGCCAGGGCTACGCTCACTCATGGCGTTACCGCCGTCCAGGAGTGCTTCTGGCACCTGAAAGAAATGGGATTTCACGAGGTAGGCTTTGCTCCCGTTACCTCGGCGGCCCAGGACGAGTTCGCGCTTACGCACGACGAAATGTGGCAAGTAATGGATGAATTCCGCCAGCTCGCAAACCTGTACGTCGAGAAGGCGATTCACAATCAGCACCTGGGATTTTCCAACGTCTCCAATATTCTTTCCGAGCTGCATGCCGGCGTTGTCAAGGCCTATCCATGTGGGGCGGGCCTGGGATTGCTAGGAGTGGGTGCTGATGGCGACTTGTATCTTTGCCATCGCTTCTCGGAATCGAGAGAGCACCGCATGGGATCGGTCCGGGAAGGACTCGACGAGGCCAAACAGGAACAGTTCCTTCGCCAAGCCCACTTGAGCCGTAAGAGCGGGTGCCAGTTGTGCTGGGTCCGGCACATATGTTCGGGCGGTTGTCACCACGAAGCCTACACGCGTCATGGCGCCCTGCACACCCCCAATGCACACTACTGTGAATGGATCCGGACTTGGATCGACATCGGGCTGGACTGCTACGCGCGAATCATGGATCCGAATCCGTTTTTTTTCGAAAAGTTTATTGATAAACGGGGGGCATGACGATGAAGCATGTCAGGGCGCTGAACAAGAAAGCGCGGTTGTTTGAAGAAAACGCCGAGCAGCGGAAGAAAACAAGGGACGAGGATGTGGTGGCCCTGCAGGCGCCGTCACTCGGCTGTTCGCTCATTTTCGACCCAGGCTGGGAAACGGATTCGGCCGGTGGTGTAACCGGATTGTGCCAGCCGGTTGAAGCTGACCTGTACGGTTGTTACGACGACTGTTGGTGGCCGGCTCAGGTTCCGGATCAGTTGACTAACCATCTGACTTGGTCCGACTCGTGCGCGTCCGCGGAACGCGACTGGCGAAAATTGGATCTGATCTATCCGGAAGGCACGTGATGGTGGCCGCGCCGAAACGACCTCTTCAGCGCTGCCTGCGCGCCGCCGCGATGGCGGCGAGCCTGGCGGCATTGGCATTCGCGCAAGAATCTGAACTCTACGTCCTGGGCGTTCATCCGCACGGGATCGTCGTCTTCGACGGGACGCGCAACGAGATTGTCACCGAGATTCAGACCCGAGGCCGCGCGCCCAAGGAGCTGGTCCCCTCCGCCGATGGCAAGTTTGTCTACGTTACTTCGGACGGTCGCGCCAAGCTGGAGGTCGTGAACCTCGAAACCCGCGCTGTAGACAAAGTCCTGGAACTGGCGCCGCCTGGATATCGTTTGACCATCTTCGGCGTGGTCATCAACCGCAACGGGGGCCGGCTCTATGTCCACGTCAAACCGGTGCGCGAACTGATCGATCAATACGTAGTGGATCCGCCGCAGGTGTGGTCGGTTGACGTGGCTACCGGGAAGGCCCGGAAGATTGCGGAAGTGCCGCAGGGCGTCGTCGCGCTGGCTCTCACGCGTGACGAGCGCCAGTTGCTTGCATGGGGCCGGGATCTCTATTACATTGACTTGGCCGAGGGCCGCATTACCGATACCTTTCGCCTCATGAACCCGGCGAACCCCACAGAGGGAGCTTTGAACACGCTCGCGCTCTTCGTTCAATATGAACGTAGCGGCATCTTCAGCATCCCGTACTACACTAAGGACCCGATCACGAGCAAGGATTTAATGGGGCTCGTGAATCTCGACGTGAACACCGGCAAGGTCGATACGGTTGAGCTCGGCGCTCCCATCCCGCTCTATTCGGCCGTCGTGTCACCGGATCGCAAACGCGCCTATGCAGTGATGAACCAGTTGGTTGCGATCGATCTCGAGCACCAGCGCATTCTTCAGACCATCGACCTGGACCGGACCAGGTACGTCGCCAATATCAGCCGCGATGGCAAGCGGCTATTCATATCGGGGGCTGCGCCCTACATCCATGTCTACGACACCGACACCTTGCAACTGGTGAAGACCATAGAACTACCGGGCGATCCGGCGGTGACTGGTTTCCGCGCCTTGCCACCTGGCGCCATGAGATAGTTGCAGATTGGCTGGTCAAGATGTCCATGTGGACAAGATCCGTCAAGTCCAGGACGATTTGTTTGGTGTCTGGAATCAGAGGGCCGACCTCGTCGCAGCGAAGATCGTTCACAACCGCAACTGACACGCCGGTGCATCGCACGATGGCGGCGTTGCTGGGTTCATGGACCTCTGGATGCCCGAAGTGGAATTCCGCCTGCGAAGTGTGAACAAGCACTAAACTAAGCCAACCAGGAGGAGAGACATGTCTGACGCTTATGAGCAGCTAATGGCCCTCGCCCGCGCATTCGTCAACTCGTTCAACACGGAAGATGTAGACGCGATGATGGCCTACTTCGACCACACCGACTGCGTTTATGAGGACCCTACCGGCGGCATTCACAGAGGAAGGGACGCGGTTCGCGCAGCGCTTGAGCCCAACTTCACCGGGGTTTGGGGGAAAGTGCGCTACGACTCCGAGGGGCTGATCGCCGATCCCCACCAGAATACGGCGGTTGCCTGGTGGACGTTGGTCATGACCCGCGGTAACAAATCGAAGAAGCTGCGCGGCACCGACATCCTCAAGTTCCGCGACGGTAAATTGGTCTCCAAGCTATGTTATGTGAAGGCAAAGCAAACGTTGGTTTTTTGATGCCAGGAAAGGCCGATTCCCGTTGGCGCGCCATTCTCCGCGCCAACGTTCCAGCAGCTTCGGGCTTAATTGGTATTTCCGCGCTACTCCACCGTTCGTGCTGCCGGCATCTAGCGCTCGCATGGTGGCGATCTTCAGATCGCGACTGTAAACAGCTCGGGACAAATCCATTCCTCACTCCATTCAATGTATTTGTTCCCTCAACTCGCTGTCTCACTTTTGGGGTTCACTCCAATTGGCCGCCCCCCCTGACCCTTGCTGTGTTCGGCTTTACGCTCCAATCCATGAGAACTTCGCCTGAAACATAATTGAGTCGGAGCCGCTTAGAGGACGTATAGCCGGAGCATCCACCAGACCAGGAACAGAGCGATTAGGGCCACGACGACGTAGCGAATCCATTGTCCCAGCGTTTTCGGTTCTGTCCGGTTTTCCACGGATGGATCTTAGCATGTTGATGCCACCCGTTAAACCGGCTGGGTGGGAAAACGTCGACGCGTTGATTGTAGGGACTTCGCCCGAAGCGGCTACCCCCGCGCATCATCGCCCGTACTTTTGTAACACCTGACGCAGCCGATCATGTGGCAGTGCGATAACTCGGTGATCTTCATAGCCGGTCATGGTCTGTGCGCCGAGCATAGCGTTGATGATCGCCTCCTCCGTGGCTTGAACAACGGCGTCGAACGCCGGATTCATCTCGTCGTTGGGAATCATTGTCACGTTGATCAGGCCCTTGCTGCTACCGGCTTGCGGATTGGCAGTTGAAAAGGCAATGAAGATGTCGCCGGAGCCGTTACCAGACACGGACCCCGTGCGCGCAAGACCAAGTGAAGCACGCCGCGCCAACCGCTTGAGTTGCGTGGGCAAAAGGGGCGCATCCGTGGCGATAACAATGATGATCGATCCCACATCGGCGTCCCGAAAGGCGCCGTTGCGGGCGTAGGGGATCGAGTCTTGAATCTCCTTTCCAACAGGCACTCCGGAAATTTGAAGCTGAGCGCGTCTTCCGCAATTGCATTGGACCAGCACCCCTACGATGTACGGCCCAAACTTGCGCGACGAGGTTCCGGTGCCGCCTTTGAAGCCATAACAAACCATGCCTGTCCCACCGCCCACGTTGCCTTCCTCAAGGGGTCCGCTGTGCGCGTTCTCAAGCGCGACAACTGTGTCGGATTCAATCACGTGAAAACCATTTACGTCGTTCAGGAAGCCATCCCAGGTCTCGGCGACGACCGGAAGCGACCAATCTCCGGGCTCTGCTCCCAATTTACGCAGGCGAGCGACCTGCCATTTAATAAACGAATCGCGCACTGTCCCAACACTGTGCGTATTCGTGATGAGAACCGGTCCACTGAGCAGGCCGCCTTCTTCCAACCAGGTCGTCCCGGTCATTTCACCGTTCCCGTTTAGTGAGAACCAGCCTCCGAACGCTGGAGCGGTAGCATCCTTGCCGCGCGGCCACACGGTCGTGACGCCGGTGCGTACTGCATCGGAGCCGACGCCGGAGATTAGCGTCTGATAACCAACCTCGACTCCCTTCACGTCCGTGATTGCGTTCCAAGGACCAGGTGCGCCGTCGAGCGGGAGGCCCAAATCACGAGCCCGTTCTGCCGCGTTGGCGACTAAACAAATTGCTAAAAGGGATAGCGCAAACAGGCACCTTTGCATTCACCCGAGTATACAAGGAATGCGAGCTACCGTTCGTTCCTTTCGCCTGAACTCATTAAGAAAGAATCCTCGTAATGCCAACTCACCTAAAGTTGCTCCAATCGCTGGCATATGCCCTTTTCATAGACCTAATAAAACCGTTTCCATTGCGTAAGGCCCGAGTTTCGCGCTTGCAGGGAGAGGCATGAAAGACCGATCGTATCAGCGGTTCAGGACGCCCTTCCAGGATGGGCTGCGCTCCCGCGTTAGTGAGCTGGGCTGGCTGGCGGTGCTGCTTTCCGTGTTGCCTCGCGAATAGCGCTCATGTTTGCCGCGTCCCTCTCACCTTCAGCGCAGAAATACTCGACCATGTCGCTGGTCGGGAGCAGGATTTCGGCAACCTTCACCGTTACCGGTTTTGTCAGCATCACGGGATCGTCGACCGTGATGTCGATGTCCAGATGGCCGAAGTCGCGGCGGTGGAACCGTTCCTGGATGTGCATGGCCTCACTGTGCGGGTAGCCCCCGGGGAGCCGCGTCTTGTCGTTGTATCCGGTTGAATCCACGATGAGCGTATCGCCTTCCCAGTGTGCGGTGGAGTAACCCATCCACGAAGGGAACGGGGCCTCCGGCAGTTTGCGGCCGTCGGTGTGGATCTCGCGGAAAGCACCGTCGGCTTCGTAGAAGATTCCCAGCTGCTTCGGGGTTTGGAATATCGTGAGCGGCCGGTCGAAGAACCAGCGGTTCGGCATTCCGGTGGGCAGACAGTAGGAAAGCGCCGAACGTTCGCCTCCGCCCTGCATGGGCCGGGCCATCGCTGCGCGGGCTGCCGACGTGATTGGTTCTTCGCCGCGTTTGTAATCGATGAAGATGTTCAGGAAATACTTGCTGTGAAGGTTGACGTCGTCACCGGCGGTAGCCAGAGGACCGTTGGCCACGTCTTTGCCGTAGAGGCGCTCGATCTCGCCCGGCGGTGGCGGTTCGACTTGCCACACCCCGGACAGGTCCGGCTTACCGTCCGCGGTTCGTGGCACTTTTGCGGAGAGGTCCGGCTTGCCGGCCGGTGTCAACGGTGTGGCGGGGTCCAGAAAATCCAGCCACTGGCCGCTGGCGGAAGTCAGAAAAGACGTCAGAAGAGCGGTTTGTACGATTACCAGCCGAAGCTTCGCAGTGGGCATCTCAACTCCTGTTTGTCCTCGCGGGCGGACTGGAAAACACCACGCGACCGGCAGTGTATCACAGGGATCATCCCCGCCGCGCTGAGGGCGGGAATATCACGTCGGCACGGCCGGTTAGAATTAGAGCGACGGAATCCCGCATGAGCAAACTGCGAGATCGCGGCACTTTCGAAACCGCCTATGCCGGCAAGGCGCCCTGGGATATCGGCAAGCCGCAAGGAGCCATCGCCGAATCGGTCCATCTGGTCACCAGCCCGGTTCTCGATGCCGGCTGCGGCACGGGCGAGAACGCGCTCTTCCTGGCGGCCAGCGGACACCAAGTCACCGGCATCGACTTCGTCGACGAAGCGATCCGCATGGCTCGCCGCAAGGCGGCCGAGCGTTGCTTGACCGTGGAATTCCAGGTGAAAGACGCAATGACGCTTGGGGATTGGGACCAGCGATTTGCCACGGTAATAGACAGCGGTCTATTCCACGTTTTTTCCGACGAGGACCGCGTTCGGTACGTCACCGGGCTTACCCATGTCACCGAGCCAGGCGGACGGCTGTTGCTGCTAAGTTTCAGCGACGAGGAGCCAGGCACGCAGGGCCCCCCGGCGGGTCTCGCAGCGGGAGATTCTGGCCGCTTTTGATAATGCTTGGACGGTTGAAGAGATCCGCGCGGGGCACGCGGATGTCCGCCCCGAATTGGAGGGTCTTTCATTCTCCGAGGGCGGGCCCAAGGTCTGGTTCGCGATCATCCGCCGGAACAGTTGAAGTTTACGTCGGCGCGGGCACGACGCAAAGCGCGAGCGACAAACTGGTGATTTGAAGGCGCGCCGACGACCGGATGGACAGCTACAACCCCGGGATTGGGCTTCGGATACATCACCGGCACAACAGCGGTTTGGGCGTTTGATCGGCATAGGTCACCCGCCGACCCCCTATGCCAATCATGTCTCCTATGCTGAGATTGGCCGCAAACGCCGTTCTGGGAAGCTAGCGACAATGTTGCTTATCTAGGGCGAGTAACGTCAAAGTGGCATCACTGCCCGCGAGAAATTCGCCCAGTTGTTCCGAGAGGATTCTCGTCAGATCCTCGACACAGGCACGCTACGCGCCTGGTGCTAGAGTAGACGTGGTGGGCGAGCAAAATACGGCCATCCTCTTACTGAGTTGCCCCGAAAGGAAAGGATTGGTTCCGGCCATTTCCGACTTCCTCTTCAAGCACGGTGGCGATATTGCGCATGCCGATCAGCACCAGGACCAGGATCACGGCATGTTCCTGATGCGTGTGGAGTGGGCGTTGAAAGACTTTGACCTGACACCGGACCAGTTCCCAGCGGAATTCGGTCCGCTGGCCGCGCGCTTGCAGATGAACTGGCGCGTCGAATACTCTGAGATCCCGTCGCGAGTGGCCTTGTTCGTGTCGCGCGAGGATCACTGCCTGGCGGATCTGCTGCACCGGTGGAAACTCGGCGAACTACGTTGCGAGATCATGATGATCGTCAGCAATCATGAAGACACGCGGCCGCTGGCGAAATTTTATGGCGTGCCGTTTCACTATGTCCCGGTGAACACAGCAGAAAAAAGTGGGGGCGAGCAGACACAGTTGCAGTTACTCGAAGAAAGTCACATCGACTTATTGATATTGGCGCGCTACATGCAAATCCTGTCGAGTGAATTTGTAGCGCGCTATCCGAACCGGATCATCAATGTGCATCACTCGTTTCTGCCCGCGTTCATTGGGCCACGGCCGTATCACGCGGCCTATGAGCGAGGCGTCAAACTCATCGGCGCTACCAGCCACTACGTGACGGCGGATCTGGACAGAGGCCCGATCATCGAGCAGGACGTCACGCGTGTTTCGCACCGCTATGAGCTGTCCGATCTCAAGGAGAAAGGCCGAGACGTGGAGCGGATGGTGCTTTCGCGCGCGGTGCGCTGGCATCTGGAACATCGCATCCTGGTGTACGGCAACAAGACCGTAGTTTTCGTTTGATGCCCAAAAGACGGACGGCTTCAGAACGATAGGCGTGAGGTAGCCGCGCTGCCGCCCAGGTGTAAGTGCATTGAAGGCCTTCTTCAGGGCCGGCAAACACTTCAACTTGAGCGCAAATCTCTCTGGCATCTCGAATCCCGATGTCTTCTTCAGCGCCACCTTCTCCACTTCCACGGCCTCGTGGACGCAGGTCTTGAGCAAGCGTTCCAAACCCTTGAAGCGGATCTGCCGCGCCGACTGCACGTTCTCCGTCTGCTGCACCAGGATGCCCTCCTTATCCTTTAGCAGTGCGCCCTTGTGGAATAGCAGCGCGCAATAGTCCTTGAAGCCGTGGATCAGTACCACGTTCTTCTTGTTGATCGTGTAGGACGGGCAGCCCCACTTCAGCTCCCCGGTGAGCCCACAATCAAGCACCATGATGCGCAGCTTTTCGTGCGATTCTTTCCAGGCTGTCCTTGTCAAAAGAACCAGTTGACTTTGGCGTTCATGCTGTTGATCGGACCGGGTGTACCACGATTCGTCATCCGCCCTCGCACTGGATGACGGCGAACTCGGACAGTACTTTCGACGATCCCAATTACGCGACGCCCGTATCGGTGTGGATTGATCCTAGGCGTCCCAAAGATCTCTCCGTGAAATGACACCAGATCCTGCTCCTCAAATGCGATGCCCACGAATATGTACCCGGTGGTGGCAACCGCAAAAAGCAGGTGCCCGGCGGTCATCGACGGGGTGAACCAGAACGCCATTAAGAATGGAAATCCCAGTTAAAGGAGAAGAGTCATGAAGCGAGATCGTCAGCCACGCGCGCATTGTACGCGAGACGGATCAGCGGTACATCCGCACCCGCTCACGCTACGCGTTCGTACCAGCGTCGCCGAAGTGCCTGCGCGATGTCACACCGCGATCAAGAGCTCCAGGTCCGTGCTGCGCGTCTCCACGGGCCCGTGTGGACGATACCCGACATTAAGAGGGGCCGATTGACGGAATAGGCATTATCGGCCGCCGGCGCACTGTGGCCCCCAGACAGAACGTTGAAAGCGTTACTTCGAGGCGATGGTGGGGTTCACCCAGCCGTTCTTCATCACGTCGTGCGACGGACGGAAGCTGAGATAGTCCACATGATCGGGAACATCGGCCCAGCCATGTATTACGCCCGGCGGAACGATCAACACGTCACCAACCTTCAGCTCGATTTTGTGTGAGCCAACCGCCAAGCCGCCGCAGCCCGGACCGTTCGGTCCGCCGTCGGGGTTGGCCGTGCCGTGCCGGCCATTGACCACATGGCCATCAATGAACGCCGTGCCGCCGCCGGAGACGATGTAATAGCCTTCGGTCTGATTATCATGCGTAATGGCGCCCGGAATTGCATCCCCCGGAGGATTTGCCATTTGTTCTCCACACGGGATGGTTTGGGCCGCTGCTTTGCCCGCCCCGGCGGAAGGAGCGGGCGGCGGGTTCCGAGTGGAGGCACGATGAATGATGCCCAACTCCATGCTCCAGCCGTCGCCGATATCGACAACCTTGGCATTCTCGTCACGTACCCGCTGAGATTGTTCCGTAGTGCTGATCTTGTCGATCTCAGCCTTGGTGATGACGGTAGCGGTCGTCGGGTTTCCCGGCCTGGGCTGGGCGTAGACCGCCACAGGAATCAGAACCGCCGCCGTAAGCAAAACTTTCAGTGTAGTGTTTTTCATAGTGTTCCTCCTGAACCTAATAAACCTAGGTAGATCGGATGACGCAGAGATTTGCCCATAACATGGCTCCCTATCCGAATGGACCATGCGATTATCCGCCCTTCGCAGTCGCTTGTCAAAGGGGGTGGTCCCGCGTGTCGGCGCAAAATGATAATGTCCTATTTGCGCAAAGTAGAAATGTCCTATTGACGACCTCCAGGCTGGGGAGGTGGCCAAAGGACAACTACTGATGACGCAAGCCGAGCGGGACCGGCTGGTGGCCTTGAAAAAGGCCAAGAAACAACTGATCACCCAGAAGCAGGCGGCCGAGGAGTTGGGAATCACCGAAAGACACGCGAGGCGTCTGCTGCGAGCGCTGAAACGGCGCGGCGACCAGGCTGTGGCGCACGCGTTGCGAGGGCTGCCATCCAATCGCAAAGTAGATGCGGAAACACAGCGCGAGGCGGTAACGATTCTAGCCAGGCCGGTGTATCGGGGATTCGGGCCGACGCTGGCGTCGGAGTACTTGGCTAAGAAACACGACATCGAGGCGAGCCGGGAAACAGTGCGGCAGTGGATGATTGAGGCCAAGCTGTGGCGAGCACGTAAGCAGCGCGTCGAGAAGATTCATGCATGGCGTCCACGTCGCAGCCGTTTTGGCGAACTGGTGCAGTGGGACACCAGCGACCACGACTGGTTGGAAGCCCGTGGAGCCCAGATCCTGCTGATCAACATGATCGACGATGCGACCGGCCGGTAGTTCGCTCGTTTTGTGGCGAGCGACTCGACGCTGGAAAACATGAACCTGCTGGAGAGCTACCTGAAAAAGCAGGGGAGGCCCCTGGGCTTCTACACCGATAAAGCGAGCCTGTTTCAGACGGCGGAGAAGCGCAAACGGGATGAGCCCGGAGTGGAGAAGGACGCCGTGGAAATGCCGCCGACACAGATTGGCCGTGCCTTGCGAGAACTGGCAATCCCCTGGATACCGGCGCACAGTCCACGGGCCAAAGGGCGGGTGGAGCGCGGATTTTTGACAGCCCAGGACCGGCTAGTGAACGGCATGCGGGTAGCCGGAGTGGCAACCCTGGAGCAAGCCAACCGCTATCTGGAAACCGAGTGTCTGCCCTGGGTCAACGCCACGCTGGCGGTGGAGCCAGCTAGTGCGGACGACGCGCACCGGCCGCTGGAGAAGCAGCACGATTTGGCGGCGGTTCTCAGCCATGTGGAAAAGCCGGCGCGTGAACAACGACTACACCATCCCGTTGGACACCAATATCTATCAGATCGCGCGCCCGGACGTCCGCACCGGGCTGCGGGGCGCTGCCGTGCGGGTCGGTTCTGTCGCGGCTGGATTCCGCGACCGGTATCTGAACCTTGCGCCGTGTGCTCAGCGGCCCAAGGTTCCATCCGCGAAGCCGGCCAAAACGAAACCGCAGCTCAAGCCGGTTCAGCGAAGCGAGTGGAACAAGAACTTTGATCTGAACAAGGCGCCGAAGATCTGGCAGACGCTGGAGAGTTCCGGCGCCAAACCGAAGGAGCCTTTGTGAACCCGCGGCTCAAGGCAAAAGGTAGGCCGGGCAAAACCGGCCCGGCCGCTTCGCGCTTTCTCTATTCAAGGCCTCCGCTCCGAGACTCCACCCAAGTAATGAGCGATTCAAAATCAAAAGCACAACCCTCGGAGGGTACCCCGCAGGGCCCCGTTGACCGAGGGTCTGCCGCCGATTACTTCGGAGCCAGCCCCGTCGCATCGGCCTTGAATCTTCCCGGGGAGCGCGACTTCCCAGAGAATCGAAATCAGACTATCACGCACCCTCCACCAGCCCGGCCGAAACCGGACATTTCTACTTTGCGTTGGCAAGAGGTGGTCCCGCAGCGCAGTTCCGCCTGAGTGACGTTAGATCTCTATCGGAAGCGGCCCGGCGTACAAGTGGTTGGAAGAGCAGGGCGAGGCGCGGGCCGGGGCGCTTCCGATAGAGTCGTAAGAAGGAAGCGGCTGGCGCGGCGGAAGCGCAGACCGCTTCGGCGGATCGGCAGGGCGTCATCATCGACACGCAGATCGACCTCCATCGAGCTTCCGCTGGAAGGCGCGCGTATAGAACGCGAATTCCTGAACCTGATCGCCAACGCGCTGGAGGCGATGCCGGATGGCGGCTGCGTGCGGATACGCGCGGATCGAAACGGCGATTCCATCGTGGTCAGCGTGGACGACACGGGGCCGGGCATTCCCGCGTCGGTCCGAGAGCATTTGTTTCAGCCATTTGACTCCGAAGGGAAGAATGGCCTGGGTTTGGGCCTTGGACTCTCTCGGCAGACCGCGCTCGACCACGGCGGCGATTTGTGGGGGAGGCGGAGTCGCTCTCCGGCACCCAGTTCCGGTTGCGTCTTCCCTGCCAACACGCCTGATTCGGCAGTCGGGGCAGCCTAACGGCCACCCCGATCCCCCACTACGTAGGGCACGGGCGGCGGTGCCGGCGCGACAGTCGGCGTGGCAAACGAGATGACAACGCCGGATGGCGTCTGAACTCCGCCGACAAGTCCCACCAACGCCACGTCACCCGTTCCAAGTCCCGTCGGCAGCGTCAGGTTGAACTGAAAGAGTCCAGCCCCGGTCAACCCGGCGAAAGAAGGCGTCAGTACCGTCTCGCCTATCATAATTCCGATTTGACTTACTGCGGGAGCCGAGCTGGAGAACGCCTGGCCCGCCGGTACCGTCGGATTCGTCTCGCCGAAGCCCACACCAAAAAGCTCGATCGTATCGCCTCCCTGCGCCGCTACAGTGGCGTAACCAAGCGAGTTTCCAGTGGGCCCGATGATGTCGTAGGTCCCTCCGCCGTATGCGCCGGAGCCGTCCGTTCTGAGGATGATCCCCGCCACGTGCGTGTTGTCGAGCAGGTTGAACGCAGGCCCGAACTGCCCCAATGTCACAGTGGACGAAGCGGACCCGCTCGCAGTGGTAACGACCACAGCGACGGTACCGGTCGCGGTGTCGTCCGGAGCCTGAAGGTTGATCTGTCCGGGGCTGACGTACCACAAATACGCGAGCTGGTTGTTTATGGTGACGGTGGTTCCACCCAGGTTGGTGGGGAAGTTCCCGTCCCAAGTCGTTTTTGCTGCCGCGAGGTTTGAGCCATAAATCGAAACCCACGACCCGGCTTGAATCGTCGTGCCCTTGCTGTCCAAGGGCACGACGCCGTTGGCATTGATCGACACTGAAGGGGGAGTGGAAACGGAAGCCGGCTGTACCTGAAATTGAAACCCGCCATCCGAGAACGGGGCTCCGCTGAAGACGTAGCTCGTGAGGATTGGCTGCGCGTAAAATGGCGAGGTCCCCGCCATTGTGGTGGGCGGCGTGGTGCTCTCGAACGAGAATCCCGACAGCGTTTGTCCGGGTGTCAGCGCAGCGCCGCTGCCGGCTATCCACTCGATCGCATAGCCGTCGCCAGAAGTGCCGCCAGTAATGTTCGCGGTCCATGACGTTGGCGAAGTGATGTTGGTTGGGCTTGTGGGCATGAAGTCTTCCCCGGGTACCCAAGCCAGCCAGAAAGTACCCAGGTTCGTGGTCCCGATATCGTCGAGTACCACATCGTACTTCCAGGTTGTCGAGTTCAATTGAGTAGACGAAATAGTGGCGCTGGCCATCTCAGCCGCACGGAGCAGAGAAATGGACCCGGCGAGCGCAAGCACGGGAAGGGTTCGAAGGCACGTTGCAAATCTCATATGCAAAGCGATGCTAGCAATCCGGGCATTGCGATTCATAGTGATTTTCCTGACAAAGGGCAAATTTTACAGCTAATTTACTTCCTCATCACAAATGAGGGGGTCAGCGCGGCCAGGGCGCCCGTGTTGGGCAGGAGCGCGCCGCCCCGACCTACACTCCCTGATGGTTCGCGGCATCGAGGTATGACGCCACTGCTCGACGAGCAGCGCATCTACGGCACCGTGACGAACATGATCGAGGCGGGACTCTCGGAGAAAGAAGCAATGGAGATCAGCGGCGACAAGACGCGGGCCGTCTTCGACCTCTACCACAGTGTCGGTGAACGAAGAAGTTGGCAGCACACCTAAAGTCTGAGGAAGCCCCTAAAGTGGTGACAGACAGCCAGGGCGTCCTAATTGAAGTGCTGTAGAATCATGGTGAGCCGGGCGGGGCTCGAACCCG
>Ga0302326_10017893_pt1 | contig 14732 bp, 9 predicted proteins | sample Palsa_T0_3_FD_202264 | JGI IMG/M metagenome (GOLD analysis project Ga0302326, IMG submission 202264) | Peat permafrost microbial communities from Stordalen Mire near Abisko, Sweden - Palsa_T0_3 | ecosystem: Environmental > Terrestrial > Soil > Palsa > Peat permafrost | place: Sweden: Abisko... | reverse complement strand
CCAGTTCAGCAGGCTCACGGCGGAGTCGATCTCGGTCAGCGCGGGACAGTGCAGCAGGGTCACGATCAGCGTGACGCCGTTCCGCTTGGCCATCCCGATGTAGGTCGCGCCCGCCGCGCTGGTCCAGCCGATCTTGCCGCCGATGGCGCCCGGGTAGCTGGTCAGCAGCGTGTTCTGGTTGTCCAGCGAGACCGTTTTCTTCTTGCTGACGCCGAACGTCGCGGTGATCGTCCGGTCGTACTTCAAGAACGCGGGCAGTCGCAGCGCCTGCCGGGCGATCAGGGCCATGTCGTAAGCGGAGGTGTGCTGGCCGGGGGCGTCGAGCCCGTTGGGCTCGACCGCCACGGTGTCGTCGGCCTGCAGGTGCCGCGCCTCGGCGTTGATCACCGCCATGCCTTTACCGAACGACCCGGTAGCCTGCGTCAGCGCTACCGCGGCGTCGTTGGCGGAGATCGTCAGCAGCGCGGTGAACAGGTCGGAGATCTTATAGGCGTGCCCGGCGATCAGGCCGACCACGTTGGGCGACACCGAGGTGGCCTGCTTGGTCGCGACCACGGTCGCGTTGGGGTTGAGCAGCGGGATCAGCGAGACCGCGGTGAGCACCTTGAGCGTGCTGGCCGGCCGGTACCATCCGTGCGGGTCCTTGGCCGCGAGCACCTGGCCGGTGCCAGCGTCGGCGATGACGAACGCCGAGGCCTTCACGCCCGGCAGCTTGGGCGCCCGGCTCGACCCGTAGTCGACGATCACGCCGCGTCCGGACAGCCGAGTCCCCCCGATGGCCCCCGGCCCGCCCGCACCCGACGCCGGCGCGGCGGCCGCGGCCGGAACCGCGACCGCGACGGCCGCGAGGGTAGCCGCCGTGACGGCGAGCGCGGCTCGCGGGATGAGCCAGTCCGGCATGAGCCTCCCCGGTTTGAACATGAATCGTTAGGTCACAGCAAAGTAACCTGTCCACATGGAGCGCACGTCTGAGTCAGGGCTTGCCATCGATCCTGTCGGCAACGACAGCAAGCTTACGGATTTTCGCCCGGATGAGAGGCTCGGCAGGCCGGGGAAGTATCTGTTTACTCGCGGAGTGTGTCCACGGCTGTTCCTCGACCGCCCGCCGACGACGCGGCCGTACCCGGTTGAGCGGGTCCTCGTCGGGGCGAACGGATCGGCCGGCCACGCGCTATCCGCTGCGGTACGCATGGGGCACCGGCCGGCCCGAAAGAATTCGACAAGCTATCAATTTCGGGCACGGAGGCTCAATATTGGCTATCGAGTGGAATCCTTCCCGCGGCGCAACCCTTGGCATCGAATGGGAGGTACAGCTTATCGACGCCAAGACTAAGCTTCTTCGCCAGGAAGCCGGCAAGCTGCTCGACTCGCTGCCTGTGATTGGTGATACCGGGGAGCATCCGCGAATCCGACATGAGCTGATGCAGTCGACGCTTGAGCTGGTTACGGGCATTTGCAGCACGGTGTCTGAGGCGAAAGACGACCTCGCGGAAACGATCGCAGAACTCCAGCGGATGACGGCGGATCACGGTATCCTACTGGCATGCGCCGGGACTCACCCGGTGAGCGACTGGCGCGATGCGACGATGGCGCCCAACCAGCGCTATGCGGAGCTTGTCGAGCAAATGCAATGGCTTGCCCGCCGGGTTCAGACCTTCGGCGTGCATGTCCATGTGGGGATTCGTGACGGAAGCAAAGCGATTCCGATCGTTAATGCTCTGGCCGCTTATCTTCCGCACTTTCTCGCCATTACCGCGTCGAGCCCGTTCTGGTGCGGGTACGACACCGGCCTTGCCTCGAGCAGGTCGGTGACCTGGGGCGCGCTGCCGACGGCGGGGACCCCGCACCGGCTAACGGACTGGAAACAGTTCGAGGATTACATGGAGACGTTGCTGCGTGCGGGGACGATCCGCAGCATAAAGGAGGTCTGGTGGGACATCCGGCCGCACCCGGACTTCGGTACCGTCGAGATCCGTATGTTCGACGGGGTGCCGACGCTACGCGAGGTGGGCATGGTCGCGTCGCTCTCGCAGTGCCTGGTCCAGCTGTTCGACTTTCAGCTGGACCGCGGCTACACGCTGCCCGCCCCCTCGTCCTGGGTAGTCAAAGACAACAAGTGGCGCGCGACGCGGTACGGGCTGGACGCGATCGTGATCACTGATGAGACCGGCGCCACGGCGCCGCTGCGGGACCAGCTGTACGAGCTGATCGCCGAGCTCGAGCCGGTAGCGGCCAGGCTCGGCTGCTCCGACGAGCTTTCCGTGGCCTGCGACGTGCTCGATCACGGCGCCTCCTATGAACGGCAGCGGGCCGTCTACGCTCGTACCGGGGAGCTCACCAGCGTGGTGGACGCGCTGGTGGACGAATTCGCTCAGGACAGGTTCTGGCAAGGGGATGATGGTCATGGCAGGTAATGACCTGCGCGCGGATCTAGACGTGTTCCTCGCCGGACACGAGGCCGAGCTCATCGAGTTCCGGCGCGACCTGCACGCCCACCCCGAGCTCGCCTTCGCCGAGCACCGGACCACCCGCCGGGTCGCGCTGCGGCTCGCCGCCGAAGGGCTCCGGCCGGTGATCTTGCCCAAGGGCACCGGTCTGCTCGTCGATATCGTCCCCCCCAATTACCCCGAGCAAAATCCTCCCGCCGAACGGGCCGTGGTGGCCCTGCGCGCCGACATCGATGCGCTGCCGATGGTGGACGAGAAGGACGTCCCGTACCGCTCCACGGTCCCGGGCGCCTGTCACGCGTGCGGCCACGACGTGCACGCCACGGTGCTGCTCGGTGTCGGCCTGTTCCTGGCCGGACAGGCCGCGGCGGGCCTGCTGCCCGGCCGGGTCCGGCTGGTGTTCCAGCCCGCCGAGGAGTCCGCCGGCGGGGCGCTTGACGTGCTCGCGGCGGGCGGCATCGCCTCGGTCGGACGGATCTTCGCCCTGCACTGCGACCCTCGGCTCGACGCCGGCCAGCTCGGCGTCCGCTCCGGTGCGATCACCGCCGCCTGCGACAAGATCGAGGTCCGGGTGTCCGGGCCCGGCGGGCATACCGCCCGGCCGCACCTGACCGCGGACCTGGTCTACGGCCTCGGCAAGATCATCACTGAGGTGCCCGCGGCGCTGTCCCGCCGGGTCGACCCGCGGTCCAGCCTCAGCGTGGTCTGGGGCCGCGTCAGCGCGGGGACCGCGGCCAACGCCATCCCCGACAGCGGGGTCGTGGAAGGGACCGTCCGCTGCCTGGACGACGAGGCCTGGCACTCGGCGCCCGACCTGCTCAAGGGGCTCATCGACTCGGTGGCCTCCGCGTACGGGCTGAACGCCGAGTTCAGCTATCAGCGCTACGTGCCGCCCACGGTCAACGACCAGGCCAGTACGGCCATGATCTCCGCCGCGGCACTCGGCGTGCTGGGCGCGGGCTCGGTCGTGCAGACGGCGCAGAGCCTCGGCGGCGAGGACTTTGCCTGGTACCTCGAGTCCGTCCCCGGCGCGCTGGCCCGGCTCGGCACCCGGGTACCCGGCTCGACCGCGTCCTACGACCTGCACCAGCCGACATTCGACGTCGACGAGCGCGCCATCGGCGTCGGCGTCCGGGTCATGGCAGCCACGGCCATCACCGCCCTATGGGACGACGGCGCCATCGTCGCCCAGCCCCTCCCCGGCGTCACCGGCCCCTAACCCGCCCCGCACCGCCCGCCACCCCACACCGACCCACCCCCCACCCAGCCCGCACCGCACCGGCCCGCACCGTCTGGCTGCACTGCTATGCGGCCGTTACTCTAGATGAGTCCGCCCACCCGGCGGCCTCATCGTGGAAAGCGCGGCAGCATGGCAGTCAGGCAGCATGTCAGCTAACCAGCCGTCAGGTAACCCCTCGTCAGGCGGCTCATCCTCCTCCTCAGGCGGCTCGCCCTGGAGCGGCATTCCTCCAGACGCTCAGTCCGGGACCGCTCCAGGCCTGGCCGCCGCGGGCGGCCGGAAACGCGGCCGCAACCGAGGCGGCGCTGACAGCACGGTACAGACGTTCCGTTCGACGACCGCCCTGGTCGTCTGGGTGGTGTGGCTGCTGTTCGCCGCGGCCAACTGGGTCGACCTGGCCGTGCAGGGCCACGACCATATCTCCGCGGTCGCGGCGGCCCTGCTGCTGCTGGCCACCGGCTTCGCCTACGTCACGGCGCAGCGGCCCCGCATCATCGCCGATGACGCCGGCATAACGGTCAGGAACCCGCTGTGCGATCACCGGATCGGGTGGGCGGGCGTGACCAAGGTGGATCTGGCCGATCTGCTCCGGGTGCACTGTGACTGGGCACCGGGCAGCCCCGGCAAGCACACCAAAATCATCAGCTCCTGGGCCGTGCACTACTCGCGCCGGCGCCAGTTCAGCGCGGATGCGAAGGCGCGCCGCGGCTCCCGCCCCCGCCGTTCGTCCTTCGGCGCGCCCTCCGGCCGCGGCCCGCTCTACGGCGGCGGAATGCTCTACGGCGGCGGAATGCTCGACGGCGGCACGACCAGCCCCCCCGCCTCCACCGCCGAAGCCGAAGCGGAAAAGATCGTCCGCCTGCTCAGCGCGCGCGCCACCGCTGCTCAAGCCGAGACCGTCTGGGCCACCAGCACCGCCCAGATCGCCGCCGCGACCCCGGCCACCGACACCACTCCTATCGGCGCGGCCGCTGGAATGCTCGGGCCCACCGGATGGCTCGAGCCGCTCAAGAGCACCTGGAGCCGGTCCGCGCTCGCCGCCATCCTCATCCCCGCCCTGATCCTGCTGATCGTCTGCCTGGTCTAACCGCCACCCGCCGGTCACTTATCTAACATATAGGGACATAAGCGACGAACAACGCAAAATACTCTCCGCTTAAGTGGTGGATCCGGGCCTTGCGAGATTGGCGAACGCCATCCGGCGCCCAGTTCGCCGGAACCTTACGCGGTCGTCCCGCCCCCAGACGCACTACAAGCGCTTGCGCACCACGGCAAGCATCAGTATCACCGCGAACCAGCCCAGCACCTCGCGAACCAGCCAGCACCCGCGAAACCAGCCCAGCACCTGCTCAGGTCCAGGGCGGTCCGAGGTCGGTGTTCGAGTCGCCGGGCTTTCCGCAGGGCAGGGCGCGCAGCGCCGCGACGTAGTCCGCCGGAGCGCCCGCCTTCTCGGCGGCGTCCCCGAGGATGCCGACGTTCCGGGCCGACGGCAGCCCGCCCTCGTAGAAGTTGAGCACGTACAGCCAGGCCAGCACGTTGCCGTCGAGGGTTTCGACCCGGACCTTGGCCTTACGGTAGTAGCCGAGGCTGACCCCGTCCCAGTTGTCGAGTTCCTTCTCGTCGGTCTCGAACATGTCGTAGAGCACCACGAAGACCCGGGACCTAGGCGCCTCGACCACGGTCGCGAGCGCCCCGTCCCAGCCGATGTCCTCGCCGCCGAACGTCAGCCGCCATCCCTCCAGCCACCCGGTTCCGCGCTGGGGTGAGTGCGGGCAGCGCAACAGCATCTGATCCGGATCCATGTTGCTGCCGTAGGCCGCGTACAGTGCCACGGGAGCAAGGGTACGGCGTCCCGCCGCGGTAAGCCGCGCCTGATACCTGAGTGCGACCAAACTCGCGACAGGAGAGTTACCTTGGTACGCCGCAGAATCGCGATCCTCGGTGGCGGCCCGGGCGGCTACGAGGCCGCCCTGGTCGCGTCCCAGCTCGGCGCCGACGTCACCGTGGTGGATTCGGACGGGCTCGGCGGAGCCTGTGTGCTCACCGACTGCGTGCCCTCCAAGACCCTCATCGAGACGTCCAACGCGATGACGATGCTGAACCGCGCTCCGGGTCTCGGCATCGCCACCGGCGGGCTGGCCAACGTCAACGCCGCCCGCCTGTACGAGCGGATCACCGACCTGGCCCGGGCCCAGTCCCGCGACATCGCCGCCCGCCTCGTAGCCGAAGACGTCAAGGTGATCAAAGCCCACGGCCGCCTGGCCGGCCCAGGAATCGTAAAAGCGGGCGACGAGGAAATAAAAGCGGACGCCATCCTGGTCGCCACCGGCGCGTCGCCGCGGATCCTGGCAGGCGCGCAGCCCGACGGCGAACGCATCTTGACCTGGCGTCAGCTCTACGATCTCACCGAACTACCCCGGGATCTGATCGTGGTCGGCTCGGGCGTCACCGGGGCGGAGTTCGCCAGCGCCTACCAGGCGCTCGGCGCGCGCGTCACGCTGGTGTCCTCGCGGGACCGGGTGCTGCCGCAGGAAGACGAGGACGCGGCCAGCCTGATCGAGGACGTGTTCCGCCGTCGCGGCATGACCGTGCTCGGCCGGTCCCGGGCAAAAGCCGTCAGCCGCGATCGCGACACCGTAACGGTCGCCCTGGAAGACGGCCGGACCGTGACCGGCAGCCATTGCCTGCTCACCGTGGGCATGATCCCCAGGACCGGGGGCATCGGCCTGGACGAGGCGGGCGTGAAGGTGGACGCGCACGGTTTCGTCGAGGTCGACCGGGTGTCGCGGACGTCGGCGACCGGGGTGTACGCGGCGGGCGACTGCACCGGCGTGCTGATGCTGGCCTCGGTCGCGGCGATGCAGGGCCGGATCGCGATGTGGCACACGCTCGGCGAGGCGGTGGGCCCGCTGCGGCTCGGCCACGTCGCCGCGACCATCTTCACCGACCCCGAAATCGCCACCGTGGGCGTGTCGCAGCGGGTGGTCACGGCGGGCGAGGTCTCCGCCCGGGTGCTGAAGCAGCCGCTGGCCACCAACCCGCGGGCCAAGATGGCCGGGGTCAGCGACGGTTTCGTGAAGCTGTTCAGCAGTCCGGGCACCGGCGTCGTCCTCGGCGGCGTGGTGGTGGCCCCGCGGGCCAGCGAGCTCATCCTGGCCGTCTCGATCGCGGTCGAGCAGCATCTTACGGTCGAGCAGCTGGCGCGCACGTTCGCCGTTTACCCGTCCATGTCCGGCAGCCTGACCGAGGCCGCCAGGAAACTAATGGAATTCACCGGCGACATCCCCTAAACCCGCGAGAACTGTGCGGCCTCCGGCAACTCGCCGCCGTCCCTGGCGTGGTCAGCCACGTCACTCAACGTCCCCGGCGAGATTGTCGGCGCACCTCGGTACATTGCGGCTATGACCGGGCATGGCTCCATCCCGGCTCGCGCCTCGCGGCCCGGCTTAGGAGCGGACTCATGAGAATTGTCGTCACCACCCCACCGGCAACATCGGGTCACGGGTCGTCCAGGTGCTTCTGCAGGCGGGCGCCCGGCCCACGCTTCTGGCTCGCCATCCCGCGCGGCTGGACCCGCGTGTGCTCGAACGGGCCGACGTCGTCCGGACGGACCTGGCCGACTCCGACGCCGTTGTCCGGGCGACTCGCGGCGCTGACGCCCTGTTCTGGCTCGCGCCGTTCATGGCAGACCCCGACGCCGACCCGGTGGCCTGGTACGCCCAGCTCGGCGCCACCGCGGCCCGCGCCGTAACCGAGAACGGCATTGCCCGCACCGTATTCATCAGCAGCGTCGGCGCGGAGAAGCGCACCGGCATCGGGGAGATCGCCGGCCTGGCCAGCACCGAGGAAGTCCTCGACGCCACCGGATCCTCGGTCCTTCACCTGCGCTGCGGTTACTTCTACACCAACCTCGATCTCGACTCCCTGCGTCACGGCCTGGTCCGCATACCGGCCGCCATCGACTACCCGCAGCCGTGGGTCGACCCGCGTGACATCGGCGACATCGCCGCAGCCCGGTTGCTTTACGGCGGCTGGTCCGGCCGTAACGTCCAGGCCGTCCATGGCCCCGAAGATCTCACCCTCATCCAGGTGGCCCAGATCCTCACCGCGGCGCTCGGCCGCCCGATCCGCGCCGAGACGATCTCCGCGGACGCCCTGCGCGCCTCGCTGCGGGCGGGCGGCTTCGGCGACAAGCAGATCGAGGGCATGGTCGGCATGTCGGCCGTGATGCGCCCAGACTTCGTCCCCGAAGATAAACGCAGCATCGTCACGACGACGCCGACCACGCTGGCCGCCTGGGCTCACGCCCGCCTGCGCCCGCCCGTCCCAGCACTCCCTCCACCCCTGCCCGCACCGCTTGACCACGGCGTCGATGCCACCGCCGCACCGCTCAGTGCGAGGGCCGGCCCAGGTCGGGGTCGTCGGGGGGTTCGAGGCCGTGCCGCCGCAGCCGGGAGACCCGGATGTCGTCGGCGTACATCGCGACGATGCCCACGCTGCAGATCAGGAACAACCCGGGTACCGCGATCCGGATCCACGCCGCTCCGGGCAGCAGCGCGAGCACCGCGCACAGCGGCAGCATGACGATCAGGTGGCGGATGATCAGACGGCTGCGCCACCCGGCGTCGGTCAGCTCGTGCCTGACCCATTCCCGGTTGCGTTCTGGGAGCCGGCCGCCGAGCGCGAACCGCACCTTGCCCCCCGCGCCCGGATCTCCGGGCAGCCTGGTCACCGTTGCTCAGTCCTCGAGCTGGCAGATCGCGGCACCGGCGCTGACGGTCTGGCCCACCTCGACCGACAGGCCGGTGACCGTGCCGTCCTTGTGCGCGGTCAGCGGCTGCTCCATCTTCATCGCCTCGAGCACGACGACCACGTCCCCGGCCGAGACCCGCTGCCCCTCGCTAGCGGCGATCTTGACGATCGTACCCTGCATCGGGCTAACGAGAGTGTTGGAGGTGCTCCCCTGGCCCCGGGGGGCGGTCTTGCCCCGGCGGGACGCCCCCCCCTGTCCCCCCCGCGTCCGGGGGGAACCTTCCCCCCGGGCCCCCCGGGGACCCCATGCGGGGGCCCGGGGGCCGGCGAGGGTGGCCGGTACCACGACCTCGAGGCGCTTGCCGCCTACTTCGACGGTGATCTTGTCGCGTTCGGGCGCCTCGGCGACTTCGGCGGGATCCTGCGGGGGCATTTCGGCCTTGAACTCGGTCTCGATCCAGCGGGTGTGCACGCGCAGCACGCCATCCGGGGCGGCGAACGCCGGGTCGCGGACCACGGCCCGGTGGAAGGGCAGCACCGTGGGCATCCCGCCGATCTCGAACTCGCCCAGGGCGCGGGCCGCCCGCTGCAGCGCCTCGGTGCGGCTGGCTCCGGTGATGATCAGCTTGGCGATCAGGGAGTCGAACACCTGCGGGACCGTCATCCCGTTCGCGTACCCGGCGTCGAGCCGCACCCCGGGGCCCGACGGCGGGTTCCACGCGGTGATGGTCCCGGGGGCGGGCAGGAAGTTCCGGCCGGGGTCCTCGGCGTTGATCCGGAATTCGATCGAGTGCCCGCGGGCGGGCGGGTCGTCGTAGCCCAGCGGCTCGCCCTCGGCGAGGCGGAACATCTCGCGCACCAGGTCGATGCCCGTCACTTCCTCGCTCACCGGGTGCTCAACCTGCAGCCTGGTGTTGACCTCGAGGAAGCTAATCGCGCCGTCCTGCGCGACGAGGAACTCGCAGGTACCCGCGCCCACGTAGCCGGCCAGCCGCAAGATCGCCTTGGAGGAGGAGTACAGGGCCTCGGTCTGCGCCGCGGACAGGAACGGGGCCGGCGCCTCCTCCACGAGCTTCTGGTGCCTGCGCTGCAGCGAGCAGTCCCTGGTCGAGATGACCACCACGCCGCCGTGCGCGTCGGCCAGGCACTGGGTTTCCACGTGCCGCGGCCGGTCCAGGTACCGCTCGACGAAGCACTCGCCCCGGCCGAACGCCGCGATGGCCTCCCGGACCGCCGATTCGTAGAGGTCGGTGACCTCCTCCTCGCGCCAGGCCACCTTGAGGCCGCGGCCGCCGCCGCCGAACGCGGCCTTGATCGCCACCGGGTAGCCGTGTTCGGCGGCGAACGCCAGGACCTCGTCCGCGCCTGAAACCGGGTCCTCGGTGCCGGGGGTCAGCGGCGCGCCGGCCTCGCGGGCGATCCGCCGGGCCTGCACCTTGTCGCCGAGCGCCTCGATGGCCTGCGGTGGCGGGCCGATCCAGGTCAGGCCGGCGCCCGCGACCGCCCGGGCGAAGTCGGCGTTCTCGGCCAGGAAGCCGTAGCCGGGGTGAACCGCGTCGGCGCCGGACTCGACCGCGACCTTAATGATCTTGTCGATGTCCAGGTAGGTCTCCTGGCTGGTCGTCCCGGTCAGCGAATAGGCCTCATCCGCCATCGTGGCATGCAGCGCGTCCAGGTCGGGCTCGGCGTACACGGCCACGCTGCCCAGCCCGGCATCACGGCACGCCCGCACGATACGCACGGCGATCTCGCCGCGGTTCGCGATCAGCACCTTGCGCACTGCGCCTCCCTGGTTTTCCGACGGCGCCGGAATCTTGATCAGTTAAATCATGCTGTCATGTCGGCCGCGGAGCCAGCATGCCCGCGTCGGGCGATCTCGTCCAGTCCGTGATCATTCACACATATCCCCTAATCCCTCGGAACAGCGTAAAAGGCCCGGGAGTCCCGGATTCCGCCGCAGTTTGTCTCCCGCTGGACGCACTTCCTCAACCGAAGTGTGACCTCGGGTACGTAGAGTAAGCGCCAGACCGGCCGGCAAGGCCGTCTCTTGGGACTCTTGGGGTTGGGACTCCCGGTCGCCGGTGTTCGGCTACGCGCGACTTCAGCGACTTTTCGTTACGACGAGGTAACGAAAGCGTGATGAAGCTATCCGCTTCTGGCTGGCGTGCGTTGAGTACAAAGAACGGCGGGGCGGAACGGAAGGAGTCCGGGTGCGCCTGATCATCTCGGGAAACCGAGTATGAGCGTGCTTGGCATGCTGGCGTGGTGCGCGGCGGCGGTGAGCCTGTGGCTCGGCGCCCGCGGCCACGACGGCACGATCGCGCGGGCCTACCGGTGGCTCGCGGGCGCCGCCGCGCTCTACTGCGCCGGGCTGATCGTCACCCAGCTCACCGGCGGGGCGCTGAACCCCGCTCCAGGACTGTCGTTCACCGACTTGCTGCCGTTGCTGGCGCTGGCCGCCGCCGCGGCCGGCATCGCGGTCCTGACGACCGCGGGCCGGGAAGGCGACAGCAGCGTCCAGCGGCTGGCCAGTACCCGGTCGGCGCACCGGTCCGAGGGCTCGGCCGGGCCGGACGGTTCCGAGGGCGCGGCGGGCGCCGGGGTCCTGTCAGGACTCGCGGACGGTTACGTCATGGCGGTCGCCCTGCTCGTGATCGGATGGGTAACGCTGTTCAGCGCGGAATTCCACCGGTCGGGCGAACGACCGGGGACCTTCCTGCTGGCCCTGGTCCACCCGCTGGCCGACCTGGCCGTGCTCGGCGCGCTGCTGCCCATGGTCACCACCGCCTGGCGGCGGGTCACGCTGCCCTACCTGGCCCTGCTCGTGATCGCCGTCGGCGACGCGCTCGGGGTCGGCCAGCGGGTGTCAGGCGGGCACCTGGGTGTCGCGGCGCTGCTGATGCCCGTGGCCGCGGCGCTGCTGCTCGGCCTGGCCCCCTGGAAGGTGACCGAAGGCGGCTGGACGCGCCGGACCGCGAGCTCGGCGGCGGCCACCGTCATCGCCGCGCTGGCCGCGTCGCTGGCCACCCTGGTGGTGATCGCCAACGGCCTGGCCGACGCGCCTGCGTCCGGAGTCGCGCTGGTGGTGGCGGGCGGAGCGGGCGTGCTCGTGCTGGCGGCCCGGGTCTTCATGCTCGTCCGGGAGAACGGGCTCGTGCTCGGGATCTGGCGGGAATCAAGCCGGAGTCTGCGTGATCTGGCCAGCCGGACCAGCGATGTCGTCCTGGTCTGCGATCTCGAGGGCGTCATCAGGTACGCGAGCCAGGCGGTCCAGGACTACGGCTACGCGCCGGGGGCCCTGGTCGGCCAGCGGCTCCTCGATTTCGTCCACCCCGAGGACCGGGGCACGGTCCTGGTGGCGGCCCGGCTCGCGCTGGGCGGCTACCACTACGCGGGTTCCGCTGAGTCCCCGAGGGGACGCGGAGCCGAGCCAGCCGAAGGGTCAGGCCGGTTCCCGGCCCGGGTGCGCGGGGCCGACGGGACGTGGCATCACGTCGAGTCCACCCTGCTGCGCTACCAGGCTCCGGGCGAACCGAACCAGATGCTCGTCAGCGCCCGCGATGTCAGCGACCAGGTGGCGCTGCGCCAGCAGCTGACGCACCTGACCTTCCACGACGGGCTGACCGGGCTGCCCAACCGCGCCTACGTCGAGGAGCGGACCAAGGAAGTCCTGGCCGGCGCCGCCGCCGGGCCGGCCGCCCGGCGGACCGGCGTCATCTTCTGCGACCTGGACCGCTTCACCGCGGTCAACGACTCGGTCGGCCATGGCGCGGGTGACCTCGTCCTCGCCCAGGCCGCCCGGCGGCTGCGTGCCGTCGTGCCGGTCCACGACACGGTGGCGCGCTGGGGCAGCGACGAGTTCGCCGTGCTAATCGAGGAGGCCGGGACCGCCCAGGAGGTCACCGAGATCGCCGAACGGCTGGTCGGCATCGTGGCGGCGGAACCGTTCCAGGTGGCAGGCCAGCAGATCGCGCTGACCGCCAGCGTCGGTGTCGCTCTCGCCGAGGTCGACCGGGGCTCCCAGGATCACCACCGGTCCCCGGATGACCCTCCCGCGCTGATCTTGCGCAACGCGGACGTGGCCATGTCCCGGGCGAAGGAGGCCGGCGGCGACCGGGTGGAGGTGTACGCCGCGCACATGCACGAGGACGTGGTGCGCAGGCTCGAGATCGTCAGCGACCTGCAGCGGGCCCTGTCCAACGGCGAGTTCACGCTGCACTACCAGCCGATCGTCAACCTGGAGAGCTCGCGTGTCACCGGCGCCGAGGCACTGGTCCGCTGGTGGCGCGGGGACAGAGGAATCGGGGAGGGGGAAAGCGGGGAGGGGCGGTGGGTGGGACCGCGTGAGTTCCTCGGCGCCGCTGAGGAATCGGGCCTCATCGTGCCGCTCGGCGAGTGGGTGCTCCGCGAGGCATGCGCGCAGGGAGCGGCCTGGCGGCGGTCGTCCGCGGAGGTCGGGATCTCGGTCAACGTGTCCGCCCGGCAGATCACCGCGCCCTCGTTCACCGCCAGCGTGGCCGCCGTTCTCGCCGACACCGGCCTGCCGGCCGCCGCGCTCACGATCGAGCTGAACGAGCGGATCCTGGTCGCCGACGACGAGCTGATCATCGACCGGCTGGCGGAGTTGCACCGCCTGGGCGTCCGGATGGCGATCGACGACTTCGGCACCGGCTACGCCTCCCTGGCCCACCTGCGGCGGCTTCCGCTGGACATCATCAAGATCGGGCCCTCCTTCGTGGCCGGCCTCGGCCACGACGACACGCTCACGCTGCTCACCCGGACCGTGGTCCAGCTCGGGCGCGCCCTGCGCTTGCGGGTGGTGGCCGAGGGAATCGAGCAGCCCTGCCAGCTCCTCGCGCTGCGCGAGATGGGCTGCGATGAGGGTCAGGGATTTCTCATCGCCAGGCCGATGGCCGCCCCCGGGATTGAAGCCCTGATCAGGACGTCTGCTGGTGGCGCGGCAGCCGAGCCGGAGGAGCCATCCGTCTCGGAATGTGAGACAAGTCGCGTCAGCGGTTGACGTTTCGATTCCAAACAGCAGTAGGGTGTACTCGTGACTCATCCGCAGATCCTCGTACTTGGCCGGCGCGCAGGTAGCTGACCAGGCCGGCTCACTGCGCGCTCCCCTCGACTGCCGTCAGGCACGAGGGGATTTTTTATGCCGCCGACCCCGCAAGCCAATGGAGACTTACCGATGACCGAGCAGATGACGGGCCGCCAGGAAGCCGGCGCTTCCGGCCGGCCGCCAGCCGGCGCGCCCGCGGCCCAACCCAACGCGGGTTCCCCGGGGACCCCGGGCCCCAGCCCGCGGGACCTGGCCGCCCGCTCGCCGCACCGCGAGGCGCACTCCGCCGACCAGCTCCACCAGACCCCCGCCGTCACCGCATCGCCCGTCACCGCGTCGCCGGTCCCCAGGCCGGCCGTCCCCGGGCCGGCCGTCACCGCGTCACCCGTCCCCGGGCCCGCCGTCACCGGACCGACGCCGGCGTCGGCGCCGGAGCCGTCCCGGGCCGCTGTCCCCAGCCCCGGCAAGGTCCGGGCCACCGGAGCGCAGGCGCTGGTGTACGCGCTCGAGCGGGTCGGGGCGGACGTGGTGTTCGGCATTCCGGGCGGCGCGGTCCTGCCGGCCTACGACCCGCTGCTCGACTCCAAGGCGATCAGGCACATCCTGGTCAGGCACGAGCAGGGCGCGGGTCACGCCGCCACCGGGTACGCCCAGGCCACCGGCCGTATCGGCGTGTGCATGGCGACCAGCGGGCCGGGTGCGACGAACCTGGTCACGCCGCTCGCCGACGCCTACATGGACTCGGTCCCGATCGTCGCCATCACCGGGCAGGTGCCGTCGGCCCAGATCGGCACCGACGGGTTCCAGGAGGCTGACATCTCCGGGATCACGATCCCGATCACCAAGCACAATTTCCTCGTCACCAAGCCCGAGGACATCGCCCGCACCATCGGCGAGGCGTTCCATGTGGCCTCGACCGGGCGCCCCGGGCCGGTGCTGGTCGACATCTCCAAGGACGCGCTGCAGGCGATGACCGACTTCAGCTGGCCGGTTCCGTTCGACCTGCCCGGTTATCACCCGGTGACCCGGCCGCACGCCAGGCAGGTGCGCGAGGCCGCGCGGCTGATGTCCGAGGCCAGTCGCCCGGTGCTCTACGTCGGGGGTGGCGTGATCAAGGCCCGCGCCGCCGGGCAGCTGCGTGAGCTCGCCGACCTGACCGGCATCCCGGTGGTCACCACGCTGATGGCCAGGGGCGCGTTCCCCGACCGGCACCCGCAGCACCTGGGCA
>Ga0302326_10017888_pt1 | contig 14735 bp, 17 predicted proteins | sample Palsa_T0_3_FD_202264 | JGI IMG/M metagenome (GOLD analysis project Ga0302326, IMG submission 202264) | Peat permafrost microbial communities from Stordalen Mire near Abisko, Sweden - Palsa_T0_3 | ecosystem: Environmental > Terrestrial > Soil > Palsa > Peat permafrost | place: Sweden: Abisko... | reverse complement strand
GGGCTTGGTCAGGTGAGCTTGAAAGCCCTCGCCCAGGGTCTGTGCGCGGTCTTCGCGACTGCCGTGGCCGGTCAAGGCGATCGCAGGGATGTTCCCACCCCGCGAGGCCGGTAGCGCCCGGACGCGCCGGAGGAGACTGAAGCCATCTTCGTCCGGCAAGCCGATGTCGGAGATGAGCACCTGCGATCGCTCCCGTTCGAGGACGCAGAGCGCCTCTTCGGCCGAGTCCGCCGTCGCCACCAGGGCGCCGCTATGCTCGAGAATCATGGCCAACATCTCGCGGTTGTCGGCGTCGTCGTCCACAATGAGCACCCGCGTGCCGCGCAGCTCCGGACACTCGAACTCGCTCACGGTGCGACCTTCATCGGCTCCGCAAACGGTAGCCGTTCGCGCGTCCAGAGCAAGCTAGGAGCCCTCGCGCTAGGGGCGGCGAATGCCGTCCCCGTCCTGGAACGTCACGACGGAGTCCGTCGGGGCTTTTCCCGACGGTCTCCTAGCCCCTGGCGTCGTGCGCGCCGTTGGGAGTGTTCTTCAGCGCCGCGACTTCGCTCTTGACCGTCTCCTCGAGCCTTTGCTCGAGCGCCGTGGCCTTGGCGACCACTTCGTGGACCTCGGCGTCGAGGATGCTGGCGATGCGCTGGCGCAGCTTCTTGCCGGAGGTCGGCGCAAGCAAGAGCACGGCGGCGCCCGCCAGGACCGCGCCGGCGGCAACCCAGACGACCGGGGCCAGTGCGCTCTGCCGGCGCTGCAAGCCCAGACGATCCAGGATGGCGACCATACCGCGGTCTTCCGCCTCGCGCACGTTGTTGAAGAGTTTCATGGCCTGCGTGGACAGATCGACGAAGGTGTCTTTCAGCTGCTCCGTCGCGTGCTCCGCCGTAGTCGAAAAGGTGGTCATCGTCGCATCTCCTTGGTGGGGTTCGCCCCGATCGATGTGCAAGCGCGTGCAGCGATCGGGCCAGCGCATCGGAGTCAAACGGACAGTCGCCTGAGGAAGTCCGACAGGTCGTCCGCGTGCTCCTCCTCTTGCGCGAGAATCCCCTCCAGCATGCGGCGCGTGGTGGGGTCCTTGTCGCCCAGATAGCGGACGATCTCGCCGTAGGTCTCGACTGCGATCCGCTCCGCGATCAGGTCCTCGCGCACCATTTCCGCGAGATCCTTGCCCTCGCCGTAGGATGCGTGGCTGCGCGCGGTGAGGCCCTGGGGGTTGAAGTCCGGCTCGCCGCCGAGCTGTACGATGCGCTCGGCGATCTTGTCGGCGTGGGCCTGCTCTTCCCGGGAGTGCTCGAGAAACTCGTCGGTGATGGCGAAACCTGCGATCCCGCCGAGATTCGCGCTCATGAAATGGTGCCGCCGGTAGCGGAGGACACAGACGAGCTCCGTCGCCAGGGAATCGTTCAGGAGCTGGATGACCTCCTTGCGGTTGCCCTTGTAGCCGGCTGTCACCGCTCCGTCGTCGATGTGCTGCCGTGCGCGTTGGCGAATCGCCTCGCGGTCCAGGGAGAGGGTCTCACTTCGCTTGTTGTCGTGGATCTCGCGCATGCCCTGGTGAGTTACACGGTTCGTGCCAGGCGCGACGAGGAGGGAGAGACGGAGCGAGCGCAGGCGAGTCGCCGGAGGCAGCCCGATGACCGGGCGTGCTACGCGTCGTCGTCGTCATCGTTGGGCACCGGGGCGCCGGTCGGCTCGGCGGGTGCGTCGCCTGGACCGGAGGGACCGCCATGGCCGGGACCGTACCCATGGCTCTCCTCGTACCCCGCGTCTGGTTGCGGCGTTTCCTCCGGCGCGGCGGGGTGAGGCGTTCGTGGTGACGTCATGATGGACCTCGTCGAGACGACGACTCGCCTAGAGGAATGAAACGCCGAAGGTGATCGTCGGATATCCGATGCGAGCGGTGAACGAGGCGTTGTCGCCCATGTGGATGCGCGCGCCGACCGCCAGGGTCGGAAGGACGCCGAAGTCGGACGGCGGGGAGCACCCCGGGCCGTCGTTGGGTCCGCAGCCGTCGAAGAAGCCCTTGTAGACGAAGACACCGGCTTCGCCGAACACGCTGACCCGCCGAGCGACGAAGACGTTCCACTGGGCGGCGACCGGGAGCATCAGATAGTTGGCGCCGCAGTCGTTGCCGAAATAGCAGTTGTCATAGTGGATCACGTCGCCACCGAAGGTGATGGCCAGGTTGTCCGGGATGGTGCGAAGAAGGCTGGGGATCACCGGAATCGAAAGTCGCAGGCCCGCGCCGAAGCCGGTCGCGCCGTAGACGTTCTCGGCCCCGAAGGAAAAGTGCGGCTCGATCTCGATGGGATAGAGGCTCGGCTCGTCGCGTGGGGGAGCGGGGGTCTCTCCCTCTGCCCGGGCGGGCATGGCGGCGAAGAGAGCGGCCACGGAGAGGCCGCCGGCAGCGAAGCGACGAATCGAGTGGAAGAGGTGGTGGTTCATGCGCCGCGAGTATTGCAACGTGCGGACCAGCTGAGCGGCGCACTCACTTCGGATCGAGCACCGCTTCGCATCCCACCAGGCCCTTGTCCGCGCAGTGCGCCTTCATGCACGAAACCATGTGATCGCGGCCGAGCGTGCTCATACCGGCGAGGGTCGCTCGACAATCGCGCGTCGACGGGGCGAAGGAGGAGCCCCCGCACGCTTCGACCACGGACTGGCAGTGCGCCCCGACGTCGTCGACCGCCGTCGTGCTGGCGCCGACCGGCGCGTCCGGCTCGGGGCAGGCGCTCATCAGCGCCAGGTGCGCGCACAGGCTCAAACGAGTCGGATCGCAGCGCTGCCCCGCGGTAAGGGCGTTCAGGCACGCCACCGCGTGCTCGGCGACGCGAGGCTTCATGGCCTTCTTGAAGTCGTCGCAGCGTTTCGCCGGCAGCGCCCCGCAGCCTTCCCCTTCCTCGGAGGGGTAACCGGGCGCGGGACAGGCCGCGGGAGCCCCCACCATGTCGTCGCAGATCGGCGCGGCCACGGGTCTGGCGGAGGGGACCGGCTCGGTGGTGACCAGCGGCCCCTGCTGCTCGGTCGCCCCCAGCGGCAGGCCATTCTTCAGCAGCCCGTGGTCGGCTACGTAATATCCGCCGACCGCACCCCCGGCCGTCAGTGCTCCCAGCGCGAGAAGAAAAGATGCCCGGTTGATGACCATGGGGGACGCCTCCGGGTGAATTCGAGGCAATCTTCGAGCCGCTGCCGTGCGGCGCGCGACGTCCAGACCGCTATGGGACGATGCGGCGGAGGGAGACGGCACCGTGCGCGAAGGTGGCCCTCTGGTGTGGCGCTTTGCTTTGGGCGAGGCAGCGCGCCACGCCCCATCTCTACCATGCAAGCGTGCTGGTCCTCGCTCAACTGCCGGCAACGATGCACAACCGAGGATTCCGCAGGTCAGGCACGATGCGTGCTTTGGGCGCCACCCTCCGAGGAGGAATGCCAATGAAGCCGAAGGCCGTGTTTGCTGTCGTAGTTGCATCCGCTGGGCTGGTCGCCGCGTGCGCTTCCAGCTTTCCGCCGCCCAACGACGAGTGGGCGGCCGCACAAGCGGACGTGGGACGCGCTCAAGCCGGCGGGGCGCCCAGCGTCCCGGATGCGAGATTGCACTTGCAGCTTGCCGAAGAAGACCTGCAGAAGTCCAAGGCACTCATCGGCGACGACAACCACCGGGCGGCCACGCTGACCGGGGTGGCGCGCGCCGAGGCCGTGCTCGCCCTCAGTCTCGCCAAGGAAGCCGAAGCCGACGGGCAGGCGCGTCAAGCGCAGGCCGATCTGGCCAAAGCGTCGGCCAAATAACCACTCGAACAAGGAGATCGAATCACCATGAACTGGAATCGCTTTGCAGTCCTGGCCGTCCCGGTCACCCTCGTGGGGGTGGCAGCATGCGGCGGCGAACGTATCCCGCCCAAGGCGCTCGCCGATGCGCGCGCCGATTACTACCAGGCTCGTGACGGTGTGGCCGCCCGCCTCGACCCGACCGACGTGCACGAGGCCGACATCGCTCTGCAGAAGGCCGAGCACGCGTGGGAGAACGCGCCGGACGAGCCCTCCACCATCGACATGGCCATCATCGCGGACCGCAAGGCCCTCCTGGCACGCTCGGTGGCCAACACCATGAAGTCGCAGCAGGACGTGCAGGCGGCCTCGGCCCAGCTCGAGGCGCTGAAGACGCAGCAGCTGGCCTCGGCGCAGGGACGCCTCTCGTCGACCCAGCAGGCGCTGGGCGCGACCCAGATGCAGCTCGAGCAGCAGCAGGCGGCGGCGGCGCTCCAGGCGCAGCAGCTCAAGGATCTCGAGGCCAAGCTGAAGGACGCGCGCGACACCATCGCCAAGATCGCCTCCGTGAAGGACGACGACCGCGGCATGGTCATCACCCTTCAGGGCGAGGTGCTCTTCAAGACGGCCAAGTTCGACCTGAAGGCCGGCGGTATGGCCAAGCTCGATCAGATCGCCGACGCGCTGAAAGGCAAGGACGCCCCCATCGTGGTCTACGGGTTCACCGACAGCGTCGGCGCCCACGACATGAACATGGGACTTTCGCAGAACCGCGCCCAGACGGTGCGCGACTATCTGGTGAGCAAGGGCATTCCGCAGGATCTGGTCACGGCGCAGGGCAAGGGTCCGGACTCGCCCATCGCCGACAACACCTCCATCGAGGGTCGCGCCATGAACCGTCGCGTGGAAATCGTGGTCTCGCCCAAGAAGATATAGGCCTTTACCGCTCCGGGGGAGGCGGGGGCGTTTCGAGCGGGGGCGGGCTATCCGAGTCCGCCCCCAGCTTGTCCTCCAGGGCCGAGATGACCGCGTGCGGATTGACCGGCTCCGTCATGGCCTCTGCTTCCTTGTCCACGCGATTGTGGACGATGGGAATGTCCCGGCGGAGCTCCTCCAGAAGGCCGATGAGCTTGGCGATCTTCTGCTCCGCGAGGAGGTTGACTTGAAGCTCGAGCTGTCCGCGTTGCTCGGCCTGCCGAGTCTGGCGGTTTTGCGTGATGAGGATGACGGTGGTCATCAGCAGCGCGCAGAGACCGATCAGCCCCTGCAGCCATTCGAACGGCGGGGGATCGAAGGGGCGTATTCCGAGCTGCGACGCCAGCAGATTGAAGGCGATCCATGCGGTCGCAAAGAGGAGAACGAGGTAGACCGACCGCGGCTGTCCGATGCGCCGGGTGAAGCGCTCGATGCGGCGCTGGTGGTGACTGATTCCCTGTTCGGCGCGCGCACGCAGCGACGCCAGGGTCTCGACGTTCTCGTTGACGTTGTCGTCGCTCAAGCCAGAAACGCGACAAGCAGAAGGCGAGCCAGCCGGCCGGCGCCGGCGGCACGGTCGATGCTGTGTCCCGCTCAGCGTCGAGCGCGCTAGCCGACCTTCGAGAGGGTAGCGAGCGCCGCCGCGGAAAGCGCAGAACCATGTCCGTTCACCTCAGTGTCGCGGGGCGCAGCGATATCGGCCGCTGTCGCAAGAACAACGAAGACGCCCTGGTCGTGGCCACGCTCGCGGGGGGAAGTTTGCTGCGCGGCGACGCGCTGCGAGGACGCTTCGACGTCGGCGAGCGTGGTGTTCTGCTGGCGGTCTCCGACGGCATGGGCGGAGCCAAGGCCGGAGAGGTCGCCAGCGCGCTGGTGGTCGAGTCGCTCGCCCGGGCCATGGTCGATGGCGCCGCCGACGCCCCCGCCGACGCGCTCATCAAGGAGGCCGTTCAGAAAGCGCATCATGTGGTCTGGGAGGCCGCCAACCACACCGGCCGCGAGGGCATGGGGGCCACACTGACCGCCGTCTTCGTCCAGGCCCGCCGGAGCGGCGCCACCGCGTTCATCGCCGAGGTAGGAGATTCGCGCGCCTACCTGCTGCGGGCCGGCACCATCACGCGTCTCACCAAGGACCAGAGCTACGTCCAGCTCCTCGTCGACGCCGGCGCGCTCGACGCCAAGGAGGTCGCGGAGTCGCCGCTGCGCAACGTGATCCTGCAGGCCATGGGGCACCAGCGGCCCATCGAGGTCGCGCTGGGCAAGCTCGAGCTTCGCGGGCGCGATTGCCTCCTGCTCTGCTCGGACGGCTTGACCAACGCGGTGACCGACGACGAGATCCGCGGCGTCATCCTGGGCGCCGCCAACCTCGAGCAAGCGGCCGACCGGCTCATCGATCTGGCCAACCAGCGAGGCGGAGACGACAACATCACCGTCCTCGCCGCCGGTGTGGGCGGCGATCTCGCCCCCGGCCACGCGGGGGAGAGGGTCGAGCAGACCTTCGAGATCCTGGCGTCCTTCGAGCCGCAGCTGGCGGTCTGAGAAACGAGAGCGCCGGACTCGGAGACGGGCCCGCGCGTTCGCGCATCCCCGCCACAGCGTGGCGACACGCCACGTCATCCGAGCATCACGGGCTGGTCACTTCTCGCGCGCGCGTGAAGGTCGTTCCCGCGAGCAGAAGCGCCGACCGCAGGTCCTCCACCCCGAGCGGCTTCTGCAGGACGCAGACGGCGCCGAGCCTCTTGGCGAGGGTGTGCACGGAGCTGTCGCGAAGCACGGTCATCAGGATCACCGGGACGTTCCAGTGCACGCGCCGCAGCGCCTCGAGGACGCCCAGTCCCGACAGCCGCGGCATCAGCACGTCGGTCACCACGACGTCGGGGCGCTCGCCGGGATCGTCGAGCGCCCGTCGCAGGGCACCCAGAAGCTCCTCCCCGTCGCGCGCTTCCATGACCCGATGACCGTCTGCGCGCAGGGTCTCGGAGACGAGCGACCTCATGTCCTCGTCGTCGTCCGCGACCAGCACGGTCAGCGGAGCGGGGGAGCCCGACTCCGGTTCTCGACTCATTCAGGGTCCTTCCTCGGGGCGTTGCCCGACCCATCGTTGTGCACGACGCACGCCAACGCGTGTGGCGAACGCCCCCTACCTCTTGGAAGCGCTCGCGTCGCGTCGGGGGCGTTTCCGCGCGTGGGCAGGTTCGCGCGGCTCGTCGGTCACGATCTCCAGGCCGCCGTGCGTGACGCCGCGGGTCGCCAGGAGACGCTCGGCGGCGCGCTGCAGCTCGTCGCTACGTCCGCGGAGAACGATGACCTCCAGGCACCGGTGCTCGTCGAGGTGGATGTGCAGCGTCGAGCGCACCCGATCGCCCAGCTTGTGCTGGAAGTCGTTGATCCGCTCGGTGAGCTCGCGAACATGGTGGTCGTAGACCAGGGTGAGCGTCGCCACCGCCGGCACTCCGCGCGCCACGTTCGAGCGCACCAGCTCCGCGCGCACCAGATCGCGCAGCACCTCCGAGCGGGTGACGCCGCGAGCGTCGACCAGCACGTCCAGGTCGCCGAGCAACGAGCGCTCCATGGCGACTCCGAATCGAACGAGCTCCTCGCCCATGGTCTGCCCGAGCGTAGTCAGGATCGCTCGCGCCTGCTCGTGTTAACCTCGGCGCCTCCCCCCACGCGCATGAAGACGTCTCTCTCGACCGCCGAGATCGATCGCATCTCGGCCCCTCTCCGCGCCGGCAACGCCGCCTTCGCCACGCGATACCCGGGCGAGCGCTCGGATCGCCAGCCCGTCCATACCCTGTACGGAGGGGCGCACCTCTTCCGCGCTGACGCCGCGCGCCGGCTGGGGCAGCGTGCGCTCGAGGCGCTGGAGGAGCACGCGCCGGACGCGGCGACCCTGGCGGAGGCCTTCGGCTTCGCGCCGCAGCTCGCCGAGAGGGTGCGGCCGCGCGTCCTCGACAAGCTTCGAACCGAGCCGGTGGAAGACCTGCGCATCGATTTCGAGGATGGCTACGGCGTCCGCTCGGACCAGGAGGAGGATGGGCACGCGGTGGCGTGCGCGGGCGAGGTGGCGCGCGGTCGCCGCGAGGGGGTGCTCCCGCCTTTTCTGGGCATTCGCATCAAGTCGCTGACCGAGGAGACGCGGGAGCGGGCCCTTCGCACCCTGGACCTCTTCTTGACGGCGATGCTCGAGGCCACCGGCGGCGCGCTTCCTTCCGGGTTCGTCGTCACCCTCCCCAAGCTCCAGATCCCCGAGCACGCCGCGGCGCTCGCAGACGCCCTCGACGCCCTGGAGCCCAAGCTCGGGCTGGCCGGCGGCGCGCTGCACCTGGAGATCATGGTGGAGCAGACGCAGGCCGTCGTCGACGCGACCGGGCGCGTCGCCGTCCCCGCGCTGGTGGCCGCCGCCCGTGGCCGCTGCATCGCCGCGCACCTGGGCACCTACGACTACACGGCGAGCTGCGGCGTGACCGCGGCGCACCAGCACATGGGACACCCCGCCTGCGACTTCGCCAAGCAGTGCATGCAAGCCTCGCTCGGGGGCACCGGCGTGTGGCTCAGCGACGGCGCGACCAACGTGATGCCGGTGGGCGATCGCGCCACCGTCCACGCGGCCTGGCGGCGTCAGGCCTTCGACGTTCGCCACTCCCTGGTGGGCGGCTTCTACCAGGGGTGGGATCTGCACCCGGCGCAGCTCGTCGCGCGCTTCACCGCCGTCTACGCGTTCTACCTGGAGGCGCTCGACGCGGCGACGGCGCGCCTGTCGAGCTTCGTCGGCAAGGCGGCCCGCGTCAGCCTGGTCGGCGACGTGTTCGACGACGCCGCCACCGGCCAGGGTCTCCTCAATTTCTTTCTCCGCGGGCTGGGCTGCGGCGCGGTGTCCGCGTCGGAGGCGCTGGCCACCGGGCTGACCCTCGACGAGCTGCGCGCGCGGTCTTTCGCCAAGATCCTCGCCGGACGCCGCACCGCGGGCTGACCCATGGTGGAGCAAGGCATCCGCGAGCTGCTCGATGTCCTCCTCCGGTGGATGCACGTCATCGCCGGCACCATGTGGGTCGGCAATTCGCTGCTCTTCAACTGGCTCGACCGCAACTTGCTCCGGGACGCCGCCGCCGGAGAGCGCCACCTGGGGCGCATCTGGCTCCTTCATTCGGGCGGCTTCTACGACGTCGAGAAGAAGTTTCTCGCGCCCAGCGAGATGCCGCCGGTCCTCCACTGGTTCAAGTGGCAGGCCTACACGACGTGGATGACCGGCCTGGCGCTGCTGGTGCTCCTCTACTGGACGGGAGGCGCGGCGCTGATGACCGACCCCGGCGTCTCGCGCATCGGCGCCGGGCCGGCGGCGCACCTGGGCGCCGTCGCGGTCTTCGGCGGATGGGCGATCTACGAGGGGCTGTGGCGGATGCTGGGGCGCTTCCCGGGCCTCGCCGCCGGACTCTCCCTGGCGCTGCTGGCCCTGGTGGTGGGGACGTTGACGCACGTGCTGAGCGGTCGCGCCGCCTTCATCCACGCCGGCGGCTTGCTGGGGACGTGCATGGCCGGCAACGTGGCGATGCACATCGTCCCCTCGCAGCGCCGTCTGGTGGCGGCGACGAGGCAAGGCCGCGCGCAGGATCCCGCCGAATCCGCGCACGCCAAGCAGCGATCCATCCACAACAACTACATGACCTTTCCGCTCGTCTTCACCATGCTGAGCAATCACTTCTCCATCGTGTACGCGAGCCGCCAGAGCGGGGTTCTGCTGGGCATCTTCTTCGTGGGCGGCGCGCTGGTCCGTCACTGGCTCAACGTGCGCTTCACCTTCCGCGCCTGGCTACCGGCGCTGCTGGGCACCATGACCGCGTGCTTCGGTGCGGTCGCCTTCTTCGTCGTGCGCCCCGCCCGCGTCCAGGCGGCCGTGCCGGGCGCGCCGCCGGTGGCCTACGCGTCGGTGCGCTTCGTCCTCCAGGAGCGTTGCCTGCCCTGCCACTCGGACCACCCCAGTCTTCTCTCCAATCCGCCGGCGCCGGCGGCGGTGCGCTTCGACACGCCGGAGGAGGTGACCACCTGGCGCGAGCGGATCCGCGCGCGCGCCGTGGTGACGCGGTCCATGCCGCTCAACAATCGCACCGGGATGACCGACGAAGAGCGCGACACGCTCGCGCAGTGGCTGATGCAGGGCGCTCCCACGCGATAGGGCGCGTGAATCACAGGCCACAGCCTCCCGAAGGTCGGCTAGGGCGTGTCGTCAACGCCAGCCGCTGCACACGAAGCGCGCGGCGTCGCTGGTCTCGCCGTTGTCGTCGAGAAAGGCGTAGAGGGCGCCCTCTCGGTCGACGGCGATCCCCTCGTTGCTCGCCGTGGCCACCACGCCGAGGGGCGAGGCGCGCCCCGTCGATTCGTCGACGAGATACGTCTGCGATCCTCCGAAGACGTTGGTGGTCACCAGGAGAACGTCCTCCGCCGGCCCTCCCACGGCGCCGAAAGCGCAGTCGCTGAGGACGCCCTCGCGGCGGAGCAGGCGGTCGAGCGCGAGCACCATGGGGGGACGCCCGAGGTCGATGGCCAGGCGGCCGCCGGCGTCCTTGACCACGCAATAGAGGGCCGTCTCCTGCTTGCTGGCCGCGTACCCGGCGCAGCGCGCGTGCGCTGCCGGGTTGCGCAGGCACAGGCCTTCCCAGTTCTTGCCGCAGTTGATGCCGTGCAGGTCGTCGCACGAGAGCGGCGGCGGCCCGATACGCACCGCTCCCCCCTCGCGCCGCAACCCGCCGGCGCCGTCGGGGACGAACGGCCGCACCGCGCCCGACGAGGTCAGCGTGTAGAGGCGGCCCCCCGCGGCGTCCTTCTGCCAGGCCAGGCCCTCCAGATCGTCGGACGCCCCGTCGTCGAGCGGGAGAACGAGCGGGCGCGTGCCGGCCGCCCTGCTCCACGCCATGGCCGCGCCGTGGCGACCGGAGTCGCCCATGACCAGGATCTCGCGCACACCCGGGCGGAGCTCCACCTCCGCGGCGCCCGAGGCCTCCGGCACATGCCATGGCGAAGGGAACGTCTCGTCGCGCACACAATGCAGCGCGGGGGTCGGCGCCGCGGTCCGCGGCAGGGCGAGGAGGCCGGCCACCAGGGCGGCGGCGCAGGCGAAAAGAGGACCGCGCATCGACGAGGTCAGGTCCCGCGGTAGGTGGAGTAGCCGAACGGGCTGACCAGCAGAGGCACGTGATAGTGCGCGTTCACGTCGCGCACCACGAACTCGATGGTCACCTGGCGCCAGAAAGCGTGGACACCGCGACCTTCGAAGTAGGCGCCCGCGTCGAAGACCAGGCGGTAGGCGCCTTCCGTCAGGCTTTCCTCGGACAGGAGCTCTTGCGCGCGACCGTCGCCATCGGTCGTCCCTTCCCCGGCGCGCGCCCAGGTGCCGGGCGCCCTCTCCTGGTCCAGCGTGACACGCACGCCGGCGGCGGGAGCGCCGCGCGCGGTGTCGAGGACGTGCGTGGTGACCGGGCTGGTCAACGCAGCACCAGCTTCTCCAGACGCAGAGCGGTGATGGCGCGCTGCTCGTCCGCGGCGCGCGCCAGCTCGCCCGCGCGATCCGCGCGCAGGCGCACGCGGGCCAGGGCCAGCATCTCCTCCGCCGTCTTGCCCGTCGCGCAGACCAGATAGACGAAGCCGTGCCTGGCCTCGTACTCGCGGTTCACCTGGACGAGCGCCTCCAGCGTGGCCTCGGCCGCGCCGGCGACGCGCGATTGCTCCTGCGCCGACCACCCGCGTCCGTCGCTCGCGCCCGCGCGCCGCTCCCCGATGCGCGGATGGCCGGCGAAGGCCTCCAGCCAGTCGCCCTCGGTCAGGCCATCGGCCGCGCGCGCGCCTTCGACCTGGGCGGCGGCCAGGTCGCGGAAGGGACGCGCGGCGGTCATCTGCTCGGCCCACGCCGCCGACGCGCAGCAGCAGAGGAGCTCGGCCCGCGCTTCGTCCGGGGGGAGCGCGTTCAGGCGCGCGAGGCTCCACGCCTCGCGACCCGCGCGGGTGGGCGTCCCCCAGAGACGCAGCCGGCTCACGCCGCCGTCCGGCCAGATGGAGAGACGCGCGTAGCGTGCGCCCGGGTCGCCCGCGCCATCGAGGTCGAAGCCGTGACCGGTGTGCGGCAAGAGCGCGGTCCTCCCCAGCACCTCCTGCCACGGCCCCTCCAGCGAGCGGCCCACCGCCAGCGCCGCGCTGGCCGGCGCGTTCCCCCGGAAGCGCCAGGTGTCGATCTCCGCGCGCCGGAGCGTCCCCTCGGCGGCGAGCTTCACCACGACCCACTCCGGTCCCTCGCGGCGCGTCCGGCGCGTCTCCCATCCGTCGCTCATGTCGAGCGCGCGACCCGGCATGCCCAGCGCGTGCCGCGGCCCGAAGAAGGTGTCGCTGGCGACGACCACCACCCCTCCGTGCTCCACCGCGGCGAGGTCCACGTCCGGCTCCGTGCCCGGCCGACCCAGCCATCGCGGCTCGGGGATGGCCTCGCCGTGCACGCGCAGCCGCGCCACGCCGCCGTCGGGAAAGATGCGCAGCCGCAGGTGGGTCGCACGCCAGGCGCGCGCTACCACCGGGAGCGCGTTGGCGCTGTCTCCCTGGAGCGGCGCGCGGGGAAGAAGCTCGTGCCAGGCCGCCGCTTCGAGCGCGTCGAGCGTGGCCTGCGGTGGGGCGCTGGTCGCCTCCAGGCTGCACGACTCGGGGTAGTTGCCCTTGAAGTGGCTGGTGTCGACCACCACCCCGCGCACGATACCGGGAGCCCCCAGCCGCACGATGCACCAGTCGTGTCCCGGGGTGCGCCGGCGGCGCGTCTCCCATCCGTCCATCCACTTGCCGCGATCGGTGTATCGGCCCGGCACGAAGGCCGGCGGCTGCGGGCGCAGCAGGTTGTCCTTCTCGCCGAAGAACTCGTCGTTCGCCCAGAGCACCGCTCCCCCCAGGCGCTCCGAGGCGAGGTCCACCAGGTCCCGGAAGTCGGCGCTCATGCCCCTCCTCGACGCAGCAGACGCCCGCGCGGAGGACCGGTGTGCGCGCCCGCGGTGTACACCTTCTTTCCGCGCAGGTAGGTGCTGTGGACCACCCCGGAAAGCGTGCGCGTGGCGTAGGGGGTGAGCTTGTGGCGCTGGTAGAGCGCGCTGGCGTCGACCACGCGCTCGCCGTCGGGATCCCACACCACGAGGTCCGCGTCGCGACCCGGCGCGATGCTTCCCTTGCGCCCGTCGAGCCCCACCCGTCGCGCCGGAGCGGCGCACATCCACTCGACCAGACGCTCCAGCGCGAAGCCGCGCGCCCGCGCCTCGGTCCACGTCGCTTGCAGCCCCAGCTCCAGCGAGGCGATCCCGCCCCAGGCGCGCGAGAAGTCGCCCGAGTCCACGCACTTGAGGGATGCCGGCGACGGCGAGTGATCGGTCACCACCTGGGTGATGACGCCGTCGGCCAGTCCCTGCCAGAGGCGCTCGCGGTTGTGGCGCTCGCGGATGGGAGGGGCGCACTTGAAAGCGGTCGCGCCGTCCGGCACGTCCTCGGCGGCGAAGGACAGGTAGTGCGGGCAGGTCTCGGCGCTGACCTGGGCGCCGCCATCGCGCGCCGCACGCAGGGCCACCAGCGCGTCGGCCGACGACAGATGGACCACGTGCGCGGCGGCCCCGGTGGCGCGCGCGAGCTTCACCACCAGCTCCACCGCCTGGATCTCGGATTCCTTGGGGCGCGACTCCAGCCAGTGCACGTAGCGCGTCAGCTCGGCGTCGCTCAGGTTGCCCTGCCGGCGCAGCGCCGCGTCGATGGGACCGCCGAGTTCGGCGTGCACCAGCAGCGGCACGCCGGCATCGGCGAGGAGCGGCATCGCCCGGCGAAGGACGTCCTCGTCCACGTGCGGAAAGTCGTCGACCCCGGAGTGCACGAGGAAACACTTGAAGGCCAGGCAGCCCGCCTCGGCCAGCGCGCGGAGCTCTCCCGCGTTGGACGGCACGACGCCGCCGGTCAGCGCGAGATCCACGAAGAGCTGGCCCTCGGTCGCGGCTGCCTTGGCTTCGAACGCCGCGCGCGTGGTGGTGGGCGGCGAGGCGTTGAGGGGCATGTCCACGATGGTGGTCACGCCCCCGGCCGCCGCCGCGCGCGTGGCCGTCGCGAACCCCTCCCACTCGGTGCGGCCCGGCTCGTTGACGTGCACGTGGGTGTCGACGAGGCCCGGCAGAAGGACGTGATCCCCGGCGTCCTCGACGGGCACGCCGGGGGGCCATGCGTCGTAGCCGTCGATCCGCTCGATGACTCCGCCGCGCACGTGCACGCTGGCCGCCCGAACCCCGTCCGGGAGGACGACGCGTCGCGCTCGCACCACCAGATCCACGTCGCAACGGTACCCCACCTTCGGTACGATCGAGGCAGAACCATGCCTTTGCGCTTGCCCACCGTCCGCGCCAAGCTCACCGCGCTGGTGGCCATGTCGGCGGTGGTCATGCTGGCGGCGCTGCCCGTGCTCTCGTGGCTCCTTCACCGCCAGCTGGTGGACGAGGTCGACAACCGCGTGACCGAGGCGGAGCGCGCCTTCCAGACGGAGCTCGACGACGATCTGGCCGACCTCACCCTGGCGTCGCGCGTGCTCTCGGGCGACGCGGCGACGGAGCACTCCATCCAGGGTCACGACGCAGTGCGCGCGCGCCAGCTGGCCCAGGTGTTCCTCGACGTGTACCCGACCGTCGACGTCCTCCTGGTCGACGAGAAAGGCCTGGTCCTCGCGGAGGTGGGCTGCGAGCACCCACCCGACGGGGTCGAGGGGATCACCGAGCTCGCCGACCTGCCCCGGGGCAAGAGCTTCCGCGGCGTCATCGATCACGGCTGCGAGTCTCCGACCTCCAGCGCCCCGCCGGCCTACGTCATCAGCCAGCCCATCGCCGGTGTCGGCGGCGTGGTGGTCTGCGAGCCGGTCGACGCCGAGTACCTGAAGAACTCCAGCGCGAAGCTCGGCCTCGAGCTGGCCCTGGCGGTGGTCGACCCGGGCAACGCGCACCGGCTGGTCGGCCAGA
>Ga0302326_10017887_pt1 | contig 14736 bp, 10 predicted proteins | sample Palsa_T0_3_FD_202264 | JGI IMG/M metagenome (GOLD analysis project Ga0302326, IMG submission 202264) | Peat permafrost microbial communities from Stordalen Mire near Abisko, Sweden - Palsa_T0_3 | ecosystem: Environmental > Terrestrial > Soil > Palsa > Peat permafrost | place: Sweden: Abisko... | reverse complement strand
TTAAGGTGTTTACCTCACAAGAAGCTGCGGAACAAGATGCCGAGCGTCTAAATACGGTGAATGCTGACAAGGACTGCGCCTACCATACCTATTTGGCGCGAATGGTGATGATCCAATGAGAATGCACTCGAAGGAGTCTGCGTGGCTCCGGTAACTTCGATCCGCTCCTCTGAAGGTTAGTTTCGTGCAACATACACACTGAGCAGACATAATTCCGCTCCGCTTCGCCGCTGTTGAGCAACTTGGCATCGCTCCTTCTTTTCTTTTCCCCGAGAATCGAGTCTCTCGGTAGAATTTTAAGTGGGCCCCTCTCGGCGGACCCGTCCCTGCGAAACAGGAGCGGCATGCTTGCTATGTCTGAAGTAGAGCAAAAAGAACTCTCCGCATCTTCTGCCGGCCAGCTCGACCAGCTGGTTGAAGTAATTTCGCGATCTCAACACCGCTACCGGGAACTGATTGATAATCTTGATCTGGCTGTTTTTACCCTCTCCCCCAACGGCGAAGTACTGGTCGCGAACCGTGTTCTTTCGGAACTCTTTGGCGCAGGTTTTCACGAACTGATCGGCCGCCACCTGAGCGAGTTTCTTGCCGAGCCCGACATGCAGCAAGCGAAGAACAGGTTGCCGGAGTTGATTGCCCGCGGCTGGTGGTCCGGAAACATATCCGTGCGTTTGAAGAATGAATCGCGCATCAGACATTTCTCCTGCTGGTTTCAACCCATTCTGGGTGAAGGCCAGGCCACATCCGTGATTGGCTGGGCCCGGGACGTCACCGTCCAGGCGGATTCGGCCACTGAGCGCCACGAAATCGAACGCCGCCTTCGTCAGGAACAGGAATTTGTGCGGCGTCTCATTGATAGTCATCCAGACGTTATTTCCATGCTGGATTGCCAGGGACGGTTTCTCTATGCCAGCCGCCGGCTTAAGGATGTCATGGGCAGGGAGCCTGCCGACTACGCCGGTGTGCCCGTGGAAAACAACGTCCATCCGGACGATAAGGACAGGGTCGCAAAGCACTTCCGGGACTTCGTCTCCGGAAAGTCCAACGAGAGTTCGCTTGAGTTCCGTGCGCAGCACGCCGACGGAACGTGGAGAACTTTGCGCGTCACGATTGGCCTGATGTGCGATGATTCGAACAAAGTCACTGGTATGGTGGCGTCGACTCGCGACATTACGGAAGCTCGTCTCGCCGAAAATCAGCTGTCGCAAAAGGAGACACTCGCCGCTATGGGGCAAATGCTTGCGGGAGCGGCCCACGAGCTAAATAATCCCCTTACCGCCATTCTTGGCGTGGCCGATTTGCTCCGGGAACGGGCAGCGGATGACTTGACTCGGCGGCACGCGGAGTTGGTCTTGCAACAAGCCCGCCGAGCCGCGTCAATCGTGCAGAATCTCGTGACCTTTTCCCGTCCGGCAGGACAAGGCTTTTCGAAGCTTCACCTAGACGAAATCGTAAGGGGCGCCTTCGCCCGGCAGCAGGCGTCGCTGTCGCAACAAGATATTCGCGTGGAATTCGATTTGGATCCCAATCTTCCCCCGGTTGATGGCGATGCCAAGCTCCTCGCTCAGGTATTTGAAAACATCATTATTAACGCGAGTCAAGCCATCTCGCCCGCGCACTCTGGCGGTCTGCTTAAGATCGCCATTGCGTCAGCGGACAATCTTGTGCGGGTTAGCGTGACGGATGACGGCGCGGGAATCCAACCCGAGAATATGCCCAAGCTTTTTGATCCGTTTTTCACCACCAAGCGGCCGGGCGGAGGCGCGGGACTGGGATTGACCATCGCCATGGCGGTTATCAAAGAGCACGGTGGGCGAATCAAGGTAACTTCCACGCCGGGCGCAGGCGCCACTTTTGATGTCCTTCTGCCCAGTGCCAAAGATCAGAGCCAGTCCCCAGGCTGCGTTCCTTCTTCCGCGCATAGTTCTACGCCACCAGCAGCGAGCGGGCTAAATGGGCGCACCGTGCTCGTGGTCGATGACGAAGAGAGCATTCGCGAAATCGTTCAGGAGGGTTTGTCGGCTCGCGGAATGATCGTGCGCGGCGTGGAAAGTTCGGAAGCAGCGCTTGCCTCGTTGGCGGCGAGTTCATGCGAGGTCGTCCTCTGCGACTTCAACCTGCCCGGTCTGAGTGGAGAGGAACTCTGTGAACGATTACGAGAGCAAGGAGAAGCGAGTTCACCGCTCTTTGTGTTCATGACCGGCGAGCTTGTTGACGCGGAGGTCGTTGAGAGAATTCAGGAAAAAGGCGCGCGCGTCCTGCAAAAGCCTTTTGCAATTTCCGCGCTTACGAATCTCCTGACCGAAATCCTTCAACCCAAGCCGGCGGGCGCCAAGTAATTCCGGGCACTCCTTTATTTACTTTCCCTTTCGCGCAACGGGCTCGCCACTCCGATCCATCCCGAAATCCCAGAGATAAACTTCCATTGTGTCGCCGGGTAACACTTCGGCGATCGCGTATTCGCCGGGAGTCAAATCCTGGGCCAGTGTAAATCGATAAAGTCCTGGAGCCATTTCCCACGTCTGAATCGGCAATTTCTTCGCGGATAGCTCGCGCTCCCCGAATATCTCATCCAGACGCTCGAAATCCCTTCGCGCCCCATGCACCTTGGCTTGAATCAGCTGGAAAGCGGGAGCCGAATTGATGGCCGACCGCTTGTAAAACTCCGGCTGGCCGCCATGAATTCGAAACGTTGCGTGAGGTCCTTGCACAGATAGCGTGTGACGTGTCGGGAGTGGAATCGGCACCAGAACCTTTTCGACGGCACGGCCTTTGTTCAATGTGTATAACGTCACCGCTTGAGCGACGCGTGCGACTGAGCGCCCGTCGAACAAGAACAGCCCCTCACCCGGCGGGAGAAATATGCCGGGCGCGACTTCAAAGCTTGCGTCGATGTCCAGCGGCGCGGCGCGGCGTCCTTGTTCGCGAAGATGTATACGCGAGGTCAAAGCAATATCGTGCTGCGCTTCTTCCGCCTCGATCTTCTTCGTCGCTTCCCAATCGACGAGGCTTGCGGGAATTTCTTGCCACTCGGAGCTATCGAGGTCGTAGTAGCGCACGCGGTCTCCCTCCACTTGGTATTCCCGCACCAGTTGGAAGCTGCCGTCTTTGAGGGCCAACTTTTTGCCTCGCGGCAGGACGGGAACCGAGGCGCCGGTATCGGTTGATTGATTGTTATGCGAGGAGTCGGGAGCGGTCGAGGGCGTTTGTGGTTGTGACTGTGACCGGGCCTGGGCCACGGGGATTAGCGCCAGAGTGGCGCATAGATATCCGAACCACAGATATCCAAACCACGGGCCGCCGATCGCAAAACCGATCGGAGCCGCTATTCGTTTATACCAGCGCAGCCGTTCGATCATCCGAGCGCACCCTACGCTATCCTACGATGCACGCCTGCGCTTGGCCGTTTGCTCCGAGTCTTCGCGTAAAACGCCTTCACAACGAAAAGCCGCCGGCCTTTTCGAATGCGCGGGCGAGCTGCAATACGCGGCCCTCGGCAAAGTGCGGGCCCAGAATTTGCATTCCCGCCGGCAAATCTTCTTTTGTCTTTCCACAGGGGACCGAGATGCCCGGTACTCCGGCGAGCGATCCGGTAACGGTGTAAATATCCGCAAGATACATCTGCAAGGGGTCCGCGGTCTTCTCACCCAGTCGAAACGCCGTTGTAGGAGCCGTCGGCGCGAGGATTGCGTCCACCTTTTGAAAGGCTTCCGAGAAATCCCTGGCGATGAGCGCGCGCACTTTCTGCGCCCGCAGATAATAAGCATCGTAGTAGCCCGCGGAGAGCACGTACGTGCCCAGCATGATGCGGCGTTTCACCTCTGGTCCAAACCCGCTTTCCCGCGTCTTGCGATACATTTTGATCAGCGTCGAACCCGGCACACGAAGTCCGTAGCGCACGCCATCGTAGCGAGCCAGGTTCGAACTGGCCTCCGCCGTGGCGAGAATGTAGTAGGCGGCAATTGCAAAGTCCGTGTGCGGCATGCGCAATTTAATGGTGCGGCATCCCAACTTCTCCAGCAGCGCAATACCGGCTTCGACTTTATTCCGCACTTCCGCGTCCAGGCCCTGACCGAAATACTCATCCGGCACGCCTAGGCGCAGCCCTTCGACGGGTTTTTCGATCTCCGCGGAGTAGCTTGGCACCGCAACGGCTGCCGACGTCGAATCGTTGCCGTCGTGGCCGGCGATGACTTCGAGAAGGGCGGCGGCATCGGCAATGTTCGTTGTGAACGGGCCAATCTTGTCGAGCGAAGATGCGAACGCTACCAAACCGTACCGCGAGACGCGGCCGTAGGTGGGCATCAGGCCCGGGACTCCGCAAAACGCGCCGGGCTGGCGGATCGATCCGCCCGTGTCTGTTCCCAGCGCGGCCACGGCCAAGCCCGCTGCGACAGCCGCAGCCGAGCCGCCGCTCGATCCGCCGGGAACGCGGTCCAGGGCCACCGGGTTGCGCGCGGGGCCGTAGGCGGAGTTCTCGTTCGATCCGCCCATCGCAAATTCATCACAATTCGTTTTTCCGAGAATCACAGCACCCGCGCGGTCCAAGCGTTCGACGGCCGTGGCGTCGTAGGGGGAAACGTAGTTCTCGAGAATCCTGGAACCGCAGGTGGTGCGCACACCCTGCGTGGCGATAACGTCCTTCACGGCAATGGGCACACCGGCGAGCGAAGGGAGCTTTTCTCCGCGAGCAACGGCCGCATCGATACGATCGGCTTGCGCGTAGGCGTGTTCAGGCGAAAGCGTCAGGAAGGCGTTCAGCTCGGCGTTGCGCCCGTCGATGCGCCGGTAAAATTCGCCGGCCAGCTCGCGGGCGGAGATCTTCTTCGCCTCCAGGGCGGAGCGGATGCTGGCAACGGTCCATGAGGAAGCGGCGCTCATCTGTCGATCACCTTGGGAACACGGAAGAAAGGCTTTTCCGCATCCGGCGCCATTGCCAGCACGGCTTCGCCGACATCGCACGGGAGCAACACGTCCTCGCGCAGCTCGGGATGGCTGTCCTGACCACCCTCGGGGGAGAACAGCACTTGCTCCATCGGCTCGACCTGGCTTACGTCGAGCTGATTCAGTTTATCGATGTAATTCAGGATGCCATCGAGCTGTGCTTGAAACTTCTCGACCTCTTCGGGCGAGAGCCCGAGGTGGGCCAGTTCGGCGACACGCAAAACATCTTCACGGCTAATTTTCATCTTAGTCTTGCCTGAGTCCCGGGGATGGTCGACACAGGAGGGATGATCGACCATGTCGAAATAAAGTTCCGGGCTGGCTCGACCCTGGGTGAGTGTTTTCAATGAGTTGCAGGGTGGTGAGTCCAAACGCCAGTTCCGGTTTGCATTTCGACCTTGGGCCGGGGCGGGTGGGTATTCTGACGGCATCTACTGACGACAACGTGCCAGCACACCTCACCGAACTGCTGCCGTGTGTCCGTTCCACAGTCATTCGCGCCCAACTTCGCATCACACGCTCCTCAATAACCCTGCCACAAGGCGGGATGCGGCGCAAGCGAGGCATAGTGTAAAGAATTTCAGAGGCTGGCGGCTGGCGTATCAAGTTTTGTGGCGGCGGATGAAAGGGAGATGGTCGTTATCCGTTTCGTACGAGCGGGCGGCGCCTGTAATTTTCTCTGCCGTAAGTTTTATCTCACGGACCATGTTGCCCCCGCAGGCCTGATTGATCCGGGATCGAAGGTCACTCTTCATTTCTTGCAGTTGATCCTGCCACGGTTTGGCGTCGGCAACGAGTTCGAGAAGACCCCCCTGGCAGCGAATGGGACGCGTGTGCGCAGCTAATGCCGGGCCGACGATTTGAGGCCACGCTCCGGTGAGCCAGGCGAGCGAGGCTTCCGGGCGATTGAGCCGCCGGGCGACGCGTCCGAGAATTTTTCCCGCACGTTCCATAGGTGCGGAAGTTTATCACGCGTAATCTATACAGTCGCGTGTCCTCGTGTGGGGGTAACGCCCTAATTTGAATTCGCCGGCCACGCGAGTCGGAACTCAAGTACTTGCCCCGATAAAGCGGCGCAAAAACGTAAGGCCAAAGCAAGAGGCGACCGCGCCAATCGGGAGAGTGGCGTTCCCGGGAACTGCTAAAAGCTCTGACCTCGGGCATGTTTTGCCAAATCAGGAAACCACCGGCAGTCTAGGCGGTCGCGTGCTGCGCTTGGCGCTTGCCCTTGCGGAGCCAGTCGTAGATGGAGTAGGCGCTCCCGGCAATCGAAATCACGATGAGCGCGATCATGATGTGCTCGAGCAGCGCCGATCTGGCCTGCCGGATAATCCACCGCCCGTAGTGAACCGCCAGCGCGGCCTCGATCGCGAAGCGCACAAATCTTCCCACAGCAATAACGCTGAATAGTTTTTGGCGGGGATATCGGAGCGCCGCCGCGCCAGCCACAATTCCCGTAAAGGGGAACGGGGGCGGCAACACCGATGCCGCGAAAAGCGTCCACCCGGCACGCTTTTCCACTAGTTTCCGAAGACGCGCCAAGCGTTTGCCTGGCAAGTACTTTGCCAGCTTGCCTTCGCTCTTTCGGCTGATCCAGTCGGTAGTAAAACATCCGAGCAGTGAGCCCGCGGTAGCCATTGCCACGTAATAGAACGCTCTTTCGTGATAGCGGGCGCACAGCGCCAGGAGGAGCAAATCGTTTCCCACTGGAAATATAAGGGGCGACGAATCAAATGTGCTTAGGGTAAGAATTCCTAGCCCGCCTGCGCGAAACAGGGCTCTGGCGATCGTATGAATGAAGGATGTCAAGTCGTATGCCTGTAGGTTAGATGGTGCCGGCGCCTTCCGCGGTTCTAATCGCCGGCCGTGCGAGCGAGAAGCGAAATACTTGCCGCAAATAAGGCAGCGCAGCGCATGGGAACTCGCTACGCGAGTTCATTTTATGTCGGAGCCCTCGCGGCAGGCGAAGAAAAGGCGCCCGCCATAAAGGCGGCCGCTACAAAACCATAGCCGTCGAGGCACGGGACAAGTTCAGCTCCGCCTCCCTAAAAAATCTTTAAGCTCGAGCATATTTGCCCAAATTACGATAGCCAGCCGCTAAGAGAGGTATCGACAATAATGTATAGTACAGGTTTTCCTGTATGGCGCGGTGATGGCAATTGCAGTACTAATCAAAAAATGCCTCCTCGTATCTTGATTGCCGACGATAACAAAGCAGTTCGTGCAAGAGTACGGGCGCTCCTGGCTCCCCATACGCAGTTCGAGGTTTGCGGAGAGGCTGCCGGCGGCCGGGAAGCGGTGGACAAGACGCTGGAGTTGAAGCCGGACCTGGTGATCCTGGATATTGCCATGCCCGACTTGGGCGGCTTGGCGGCGGGGCAACTGATTAAGCAGTCGCTGCCGGAGACGCGCATTGTGTTTCTTTCGGTGCACGAAGACAAAGAGTGGATACAGACGGCGGCGCTTATCGGCGCGGCAGGTTATGTGATGAAAACGGAATCCACCAAGGTGCTGCTGAAAGCGGTTGTTGCAGTCCTTCAAGATCAGATCTTTTTCCCCGTCTTGCGCCAAGCTTGCTAAAATCCCAGCAGTCATTCCAAGAGGCGATATCGTCTAAGGGTTAGGACGTGGCCCTCTCAAGGCCAAAATCCGGGTTCGAATCCCGGTATCGCTACCAGAGTCATCATTCCGAATGCGGGGATCATGACGCACGACGAGAAGAAGCCCCCAACATCCAAGGGTCGTCCGCTCGCGATCGACCCGAGTGCGACGAGCGATTCAAAATCTGAACCCGCCTTTATTGCCAGACCCACGGGCGCGGGTCTACCATGGTTTTCAAGTACTCAGCGACGTGGTCGTCGAGGGATTTACCTTCGGAAAGATTACGAATTTCGAAGCTGAGCCGAGCGACACCGGCGACGCCTTTGTCATTGCGTCTGACGATAGCCGGGCTGGGCTGGTTTGGGAAGTTTCGGACAAGTATTACCTTCAAGAGTCTGCCAGATGGATCGTAAACGATGGGGTGTTTGGGCCGTTTCGTTTCCCTACGCAATGACGAACCGGGAGGCTGCGAGAAGGAACCTACAGGCGATACTCCGCCGGCTCAAGGACAAGTGGCAAGAATGGCGCTCGAACTTTGGAGCGAGATGAGGGGGCAAATCCTAGCTTAGGGAACGATAGCGGTCCAGGCCCATTCGATGAGGCTGAGTGCTGCATAGCCGGCAGCGAAAAAGACGCCAAGATAGGCGATCAGAAACGTGGATGCGTAAAGAGAGTGACGCCACGAGGCCGCTCCACCAGTAAAGCGCGGCACAGCGAATCGTTGGCGGTTGGAGCCGACGTTTGCGGGAAATCCCGCTGGTCCGTACGGAAGGGCTGCGGTTTGGTAGGCCGATCCTATGGGTTGAATCATGGTCAGAGCTTAAGGGGGCGCGTGGGGATTAGCCAATCCAAAGTTTGGCTCGAAGGGATTTCATTTGAGAATAGTAAGCGTCGCAGAACAACTTTCCGATAAAACGTGAATGACTAAATCCCCGGTGGGAAAGAGTCAATAACCGCCGGGCCCTCGGGCCTTCCCACCAATGGGCGTGGAGCGCGGCCTGACAGGCCGGGCAGCCAGTCCAATAATTGCGTCACCCGTCACCAAGTTTAGAACTCCAATACTATATAGCGCGATTCGTGATGAGATAGCGACGAGCTGGAGGCCAGAAAATGCTAGCCGAAACTCTTTCAGACATCTTTCAACGCGGGCTGGAATTTGACTACGACTGCGAGCATCAATTGATCAAGGAATTGCCGAAGATGATCGAAGCGGTGCAGTCGGCAGAGTTGAAAGTGGCACTGGAGCGGCAACTGGAAGAAAGCAAACGGCAGCTCGAACGGCTCGAGCAGGTATTCGCCAGTCTCAATCGAGCGCCAGCGGGGGAAAGTAACCACATGGTCCACAGCGTACTGGCGGAGGCCGAAAAGATGATCAAGCACATCGAACCCTCGCCGTTGCGCGATGCGGCGCTGATCATCCAGGGAAATCTGGTGCATCACAATAAGATTGCGCTGTATGGATCCTTGTGCGCGCTGGCTCCGATCCTGAAACTCGACGCTCCGGCACGATTGCTGGAGCTGACGCTGAACGAAGAGAAGGCCGGCGATCAAGAGCTGACTGAGATTTCAGCGGCCGTTAATCAGGCGGCGGCGGGGTTTCAGAATACTCCGCACGGTTTCGTAATCATTTAAACGCTTCGCGCGCCGTGAATTCGCTAAGATTATTGCAATTGAGATGTGCAGAAGGCGCAGCGCCGAGCGTCGATGGCTATCTCACTTCGGCACTCCGGGCACTTCTTCGTGGTCGGGTCAGCAGGGGGTTCCTTGTGAGCTCGCGCGATTAACGCGTTAATGGGGAGCACGACGAAGAAGTAGACCGCCGCGGCGACGATCACGAAGGAGAGCAGCGCGTTTAGGAAATCGCCGTATGGAAATTTGCTGCCGTTGATTGTGAATGCGAGAGCTGAGAAATCGGGCTTCTGTACGATGGCAGCAATGAACGGGGTCAGCAGGTCCTTCACAAGGCTCGCGACGACCGCCCCAAACGCGGCGCCTATGACAACGCCGACAGCCATATCAACGACGTTCCCTCTGAGTAAGAACTGTCGAAAACCCTTTAACATTTTTGCCTCCACCTGATGCCTGGTACGGCGGGATCGGCTATGCCGGGAACCTCGGGAATTCTGGCATAATCGGTGACGAAAGCGTAAGAAATGATGGCTTGTTAAACGCGGAATCTACCGAAATCCAGCTGATCATACAGCAAGCGAGCTGGCGAATTGTGCAGCAGAGTCGTCCGTTTCGATTGATACTCCATGGCGGAACGTGACGGTCTTGCCGGAAGTAGCCGCAACGCGCGCCCCCGGCAAGAGAATGCCGACTAGGTTCAGGGGATCCGCAGCGGAGATCGCGACGGTTTCGCCCGTTGATTCATTCGAGCGCATAGCCCGCAAAGATTCGACGGCCATCGGCAAAGCGAACTGCTCTCCCATGAAGCCGCTGACAAAACGTCCGCCGCGAACTTCGCCACGGTCTTCCAGACGGCGCAAAGCGATCAACAACTCGCGCCAGCGGGGAACGATGGTCTCGCGCGCGACAACCTCCCGAAAGACCACGCCGTATCGTCTGAGCAGCATCCAACACGCGGCTTCCGCAACGCGCGCCCGATCGGGGGCCTCTTCGCTGTAAAGAAGCGACCAGCGCCCACTGCTGTGCCGCGGCCGCGCGTTGTGGCCACGGCCTTGCCCGGCGCGGCGCTTCGAATCGATCAAGCTACGAATATTATCGAAGCCGTCGGCGGTGATCATACCCGCGGTGACCAGCTCCCAAAGCGCCGTTTCCATCTCCGCCTTTAGTTGGCGCGTGCCGCGCACGAGATCCGCAAAAAACGATGCGCCGCGCTGGCGCAGATAATTCAGGGCGTCGCGCGCGGGCTGGCTCAGACCGTGCGGCGTTTCAGGATTGCCGTCTGCGTGCTGTGAAATCATCCAGTCGGCGTCTTCACGAACAAAGAATGCAATCGGGGCAACGCTGGTGGGAACGACGCGCCGGTTGATGCTGTTCTGGTCCTCGAATGTGGCGGGATGCGGGGAGAGGCGGCCCCAACCCACCGCGCCCGTAAGGCAGAGGTGATCCAGAACTTTCGGGTCGTAATTCGCGATCCTTCTGGCAAGGATTTGCCGCTCCCATGAATTGGCCGGGGCCTCGAAGCCTTGAAGCTGCTGAAGCACTTCGAGCGTTCCGCGTTCCCCGAGAACTTGAGAGCTGGGGGCGACATGCTGCCACCTCAATAGCCAGCGCATAAATTGGGCCGCGGTGGCCGGCTGGATCAGGCTGCGCAAGGCTCCGAGCGTGAGCCGATGAATTCGCGCCAGCAAACGACGGTCGCACCATTCGGTTTCCTCTCCCACGTCATTCGTGAAGCGTCCGCGCAGGATAGAGCCGCTCGCTTCGAGCCGCAGAAATGTTTTCTCAACGTCGTTCGCCGTGATTCCCAGAAAAGTGCCCAAAGCGGTTGAAGTGATCGGCCCTACATGCGCTATCCAACCGGTGATGCAAGCCAGCAACGCATCTTCGCGCGAGGGTCTTCGGGTTTCCACTTCAGGAAGGGGGGAATCGAAATACGCAGCGGGAAACAGCGCGGCAAAGGTGGCCGCTCTTTCCGCCGGCACCCAGTAGGAACGATTGTCGACTGCAGCGGGCGCAGCTCGCCGGCCGGGAGTTAGTGCCGCAAAGTATCCTGGCCAGGTCTGCGCTGACCCGCTCCATTTCGCTTGAAGGGAAGCAGCGTTGTTGGACACATGCGAGTCGGGCGATGGTGGGCCTGGATCATGAGGTTCAGGAAACACAACTAGAGTCTGCAGCACGTCCTGAAGCTCATCGGCATCGCGGACATCGGGCCATGCTTCTTGGCGAACTTCAGCGATTGCCGCCGGGTCGAGCCGGCCGACCTCCGAAAGAACGGTATCGGGAAGCATGCGCCGCATTTCGACGGCGCGAGCGCGGCGTTCCTCAAGCGGCGCGTCGTCGAGATACGCGTAGGGATTGGCGTTCAATATCTCGTGGGAAAACTGGGAGGGAACTGGCGTTTCCACCGCAATGCACCGGATTCCCCCGGACGCCATTTGGCTCAAAAGAGTCTTCAGGCCCTCTACGTCCATCGCCTCCGTCAGCGCGTCTTTCATGGTTTCGCGGACGAGAGGATGATCGGGAACAACGATATCGCCGGGGATATTCTCGAGACATGCGAGGGCCTCCGGAAACACGGCTGCCAGTAGATCATCCGAACGCATGCGCTGAATTTGCGGAGGCACTTTCTTGCCATCCATGAAGCGCAAGAGTGCGAGAGCCCGCCCGGCGGCCCAGCGCCAGCGCGTTGCAAAGATGGGAGAGGTCAGAACCGCCTGCTCGAGAATCTCCTCGACACCTGCTGATTGGAGAAAGTGGAATACGTCGCCGAGCGGGAAACTGTGCTGATCGCTCAGGGAAATATTCAGGCCATTGTCGGTGGCCGCCGCCTGCAACTCGAAATTAAAAGAACGGCAAAAGCGCTTTCGCAGAGCCAGGCCCCAGGCTTTGTTGATACGCGCTCCGAATGGGGCGTGAATGACGAGCTGCATGCCGCCACTCTCGTCAAAGAATCTCTCCGCGATGATGGTGTGCTGCGTGGGAACGGCACGCAATACGGCGCGGCCGGCGACAACGTATTCAACAGCTTGCTCGGCCGCTGCCTGGTCGAGCCCACACTCCTGTTTCAGCCATTCCACGGCGGCCGCAGCCTGCGGAGAGGTCCCCCGGCCCAGGCTCGGTGAGACGTCTTCGGCGAGTTTGCTGATGCTTTCTCTTATCGTGGCGACCTGAGCGGAAAGTTCGACCGTGCGCCCGGGAGCTTCACCGAGCCAAAAAGGAATATTCGGCGCGGCGCCGTGCGCGTCCTCAACCGAAACGGATCCGGACTGTACGCGGCGGATGCGCCATGAGGTATTTCCGAGAAGAATTATGTCGCCGCGAAGGCTTTCCACCGCGAAGTCTTCATCCACCGTGCCCACTACCACGTGTTCGGGCTCCGCGATAACGGTGTAAAGCGCGTTATCGGGAATCGCACCGCCGCTGGTGATCGCTGCCAGACGGCTGCCGCGGCGTCCGCGGAGACGATTGTTTACCTGGTCGCGATGCAGATAGGCTCCGTAACGGCCGCGCCGGGCGGCGATGCCGTTCGACAACATCTCGATGATTTCTTCGAACTCCGAGCGCTTGAGATTTCGGTAGGGATAGGCGCGGCGAACGAGAGCGAACAGATCGTCCTCCTGCCATTCCTCCGCGGCGCATGCAGCCACGATTTGTTGCGCGAGAATATCGAGAGGACATTCGGGAATAAGAATCCGGTCGAGCTCACCGTGGCGCATCGACCGAACCAGCGCGGCGCATTCAATCAGCTCATCACGCGTCGTAACGAAGAAACGAGCCTTGGGAATGGCACCCCGCCAATGGCCGGCGCGTCCCGCGCGCTGCAAGGCAACCGCAATGGAACGGGGCGAACCGATCTGGCAGACAAGATCGACGCTGCCAATATCGATTCCTAATTCCAGGGAAGCCGTGGCTACCAGCGCGCGTATTTCTCCATTCTTGAGCTTTCCCTCGACGGCCAGCCGCCGCTGACGAGACAAGCTGCCGTGGTGCGAAGCGACCGCGTCCTGTCCCAATATGGCGGAGAGGTTATGTCCCACGCGCTCGGCGAGCCTCCGGGTATTCACAAAAATCAGAGTGGAGCGGTGTTCCTGGACGAGAGCCGCAATCCGACGATAGATCTCGTCCCACATTTCGTTTGAGGCTACAGGGCCGAGCTCGCTCGAAAAAACTTCGACGGCGAGGTCGAATTGGCGGCGCTGCGCTATCTCGATGACGGACGGTTGCGGCCCATCGCTTCCGGCAAGAAATTGCGCAATGGTGTCGATTGGTTTTTGGGTGGCGGAAAGGCCAATGCGAGTGGCACGGCGTTCCGTAAGAGCGTCAAGGCGCTCCAGGGAAAGAGTGAGATGCGATCCACGTTTGTCATCGGCGACGGCATGGATTTCATCGACGATCACCGTGTTGACAGTGCGCAGCATCTGGCGGCTTTTTTCGGCGGTCAGCAAGATGTACAGGGATTCCGGCGTAGTAACCAGGATGTGCGGCGGGCGCTTCTGCATCGCGCGACGCTCGTGCATCAAGGTGTCGCCGGTTCGCACGGCGGTGCGTATCTCCGGCATAAGAAAGCCGCGCTCGCGCGCGAGTTGCAGGATCTCGCCCAGGGGTGTGTCGAGATTCTTTTGAATGTCATTGCCGAGCGCTTTCAGAGGCGAGATGTAGAGGACTTCGGTCTTGTCCTCAAGCTGTCCCGCGAGCGCCTGGCGTACAAGCCGGTCGATGCAGGCCAGGAATGCCGCCAGCGTCTTGCCGGAACCCGTGGGAGCACAAATAAGCGTCGTCTTGTCGGCCAGGATGTGCGGCCAGCCCTGCTCCTGAGGTTCGGTAGGGGTTCCGAACTTACCCGTGAACCACTCGGACACGAGCAGATGAGCCCATGCGAGGCTCGCCGGAGTTGGAAGAAGCGAAGTGGGTTGACTCATGGGATGCTCAATGCGAAACGTTCCGCGTACATTCTATTTTCTCCGAATTTCAATCCAGAAGCAAAGCCTGGTGGCGCGGAAAACGATTGGAACGCGGTTCACTCGACAATGCGGCCGGGTAACACAAGAAAAGGGGCGGTGCATGGAATATGGAATTTAGTCAGGAGTAAAAAACAAAACGCCCGCCTAAAGGCGGCCGCTATAAAGGCAATCGCAAATTTACATTTCGTAGAGGGGGCGTCACCGTACGGCAACGCCCCCTCCACTCGTGCGGAAATCTGATTCTAACGCTCTTCGCTTTCGTTCCGGGCATCCTCGCTTGCGGAATTCCGGGCACGAGTTGGGAGGTTGGTTGCCTTTTTATTCAACTGCCGATTTCCGGCCCTGCGATTTCCTTTCGTGTTACCACTTTTTCGGCCTCGCATGCTTTCCTCCTTTTTGAAATGCACTACACGGACAGAGCTATGCGTACATTCTGCTGGGCGTTCCAGTTACCTGCCGGCGCTCTTGGCCTTCCGTTTGGGTGAAATTGCTCCCAAAACCTCTTTACTGCCAGGAGCAGATCCGTTGGCTTCGACATTGATGGTCTCCGCCAACTCACTAAGTTTCTCGTCTGTTTCCTTCTCTTCCTCGAGAGTCTGTC
>Ga0302326_10017886_pt1 | contig 14736 bp, 13 predicted proteins | sample Palsa_T0_3_FD_202264 | JGI IMG/M metagenome (GOLD analysis project Ga0302326, IMG submission 202264) | Peat permafrost microbial communities from Stordalen Mire near Abisko, Sweden - Palsa_T0_3 | ecosystem: Environmental > Terrestrial > Soil > Palsa > Peat permafrost | place: Sweden: Abisko... | reverse complement strand
TCCGGCCTCGGCAAGCCGAAAATCTCCACCACGATCCCGAACTCGAAGATGCCGAGGCCGTCATAAAGCAGAGTAGCCACGCGGCGATGGTCGCAGGAGCGCATGGCAGGATTTTAGTGCATATTGGCATTTCTGCCTATCGACAAAGTTTTGGAATCGGGTAACAGTGGTTTATGAAAATACACAATGAGATCGCCGCCGATCCGCAAACGGCCCTCGATCACTTTGAGAAGCTCCTGTCTCTCGAAACCGACTGCTGGGACGTTCACGAGGCGTTGGCTTCGGGCGCGCCCGGGTTTGTGCTGCTGGATGTTCGCAGCCCGCAGGCTTTCGAGGGCGGGCATGTTCCGGGCTCGCTCCATCTCGCGCACGGCCGAATCAATGAACGCAATCTCGCCGCCTATCCCCCGGATACGCTATTCGTTGTCTATTGCAACGGGCCGCATTGCAACGGAGCCGACCGCGCTGCAGTTCGTCTGGCGCGCCTGGGCCGGAAAGTGAAGAAAATGATCGGCGGTGCGGAAGGCTGGAAAGTTGAAGGCTTCGCCCTGGAAAAAGGAGCGGAAGTTCCATGAGATTCCATGCCAAGCGTTAGCGGCCTTGTCTCACCGATTCAAGGTCACCCTGAGCGCCTGTTTCACGCTCGCCAAGCAAAAGTCTGTAGATTCGAGAAGTTGCAAAGCAAGGAGTTGATTATGACGTCGACGCAACCGGAACTCGAGGTGTCGGCCCCATCGATCTACCGCGAAAAGCTGTTCAGCCTGCTGGCTGGCCGGGATCCGATCGAGGTGTTAGGGCAGACAGCATCCACCCTGGCCGATATTGTGGCCAGACATCCGGCGGAAGTCCTGCGCGGGCGGGCACTTCAAGGGAAATGGACTCCCAACGAAATCATCGGCCATCTCACCGATAGCGAATGGGTGTATGGATATCGCCTCAGGTTGATCCTTTGCGAGGACGAGCCAGCTATTCTGGGCTTCAGGCAGGATGCTTGGGTAGCCTCCCTGCGCCAGAATGAACGCGAGCCGTCCGAACTTGTCGAAATATTTCGGACGCTGCGCGTACTCAATTTGTCTGTGTGGAGACGGATGTCACCAGAGGACTTGCAACGCAGCGGGCAGCACAATGAGCGTGGCGCGGAGTCCTTGGCCGTGATGGTACGATTGCTGGCCGGTCACGACCTTTCCCACCTGCATCAGATCAGTCGTTATATTCAAGCCCTTGAGTCGCGGGGCTAGCGCTGCCGCGACTGCATGCCGTCGAGTCGCCCACTTGGCGTGCATTGGGACGCGTAGTCGCCTATGCTGAGACTGGCCAGAGCGGCGTTGCCGAGATTGTCCCTCCTGGTCGCCCAGCCTTTACCGATTCCGCGGCCCCCGGGTCAACCTGCTTGCTGCACAGGAGCTTGCCTCAGAAAAGGGAGTGGATCATATCTTTTATGGGAAGTTGATTATCGGCGGATGGAGCGTCACATTTGCGATGATCGGGTTCTACGCCCTTCAGCAATCTGCTAGGCTGATCAAGCTTCGCAGACGTATCGCGCGCTGGCTGGAACCCTCGGCATCGCCAGAGATCCGCACGCCCGAGGGAGAGTCTTTGACTTTAGCGTAGCAAACTAGCACTAACCAGCCATACGCTCTTACCCTGTGGTGTACGGCCTTTGGTCTGGTGCAGTCCACACGGACGCGAACCTGCTCCATCGTCAAAGTCATGCGATCGCGGGAAGATGCGCCTGAGCGTTTTGCCATCGGGGACGGTGAACCGAACCGGAAACGATTAATCTGAACATCCCATCTGCTTTGTTGTATCCCCAAAATAGGTGGACTCAGGTGAACCTATTGGACTGAGAATGCAGCAAAACCACAGCGGGGTTCGAAACCCTGGGGGAGCAGCCGAAGTCTTCTCCAGTATCTACGCGGTTTTCTAATGCTCCTCCTTCCGGTGAGTTTTGGGCTGCAGCTGCGGTCATTCCTGACGTGGTACAACAGAAATGCGATTTCAAGAATGTTGAATTCCAAAGATTCGATGGATAGCGTCTTTTGGGACGAGCTAGTAGCAGAATGGAGACACATGCTCGGGCATCAATGGCCCGACTTACCCCCAGTGGAATCTTTCTGGGGTGCACTGCCGGATTTGTCGGCTGGCTTTCTGGAACGCGCGTGCCCGTAGCCGCTGGACCTCAGGAGCGAAAGTCCGCGTCATTCATTCTGCGGCGGGGCTGAAGCCATGCCCTTCAAAAATCCATTCATGGAATAGCCTCGAATGGTTAGCACAACATCCGGTCAAGTGGCTATTGCCGCTGACCAGGTTCTCACTCAATATTGTTGGTATGTCTGGGGTCAGGCTGGTGCAATCATCGGTGTGCGCCGTTTTATTCAGCGGGTTCTTATTCCTACAAACTGCGCTTACTTCCGAGGGGCGTGGGCTGCAAATGGAGAGCGCGACCGCGTCTGCTGAGACAACCGACAGACATTCTCATCCCATTCTGGTGGAGCTGTTCACGTCAGAAGGGTGTTCGAGTTGTCCGCCTGCGGACGCCCTGCTTCAAAAATTGGACTTTTCGCAGCCCGTGGCTGGCGCGCAGCTGATCGTCCTCAGTGAGCACGTGGATTACTGGGATCACGATGGCTGGAAGGATCCGAACTCTTCGTCGGCAATGACGGAACGGCAGGTCGCCTATGTCCATGCACTTGGATTGAGCACGCCGTACACGCCCCAAATCATTGTGGATGGAACCAGTGAAATGCGCGCCAACGATTCGCAACAGGTGGAGAAAGTTTTTCACGAAGCTGCCGCTGCGGCTAAGGTTCCTGTTCGCATCGGCGAGGTGACCGTTGACGGCGGGAATCCTGGTGTGCTTCGAAGCCGCATTGAAGCCGATGGCAATTCCGATAAACACAGCGCTGACGTCTACGTGGCGGTCGCTCTGGATCGGGTGGAGTCGCAGGTCTTACATGGCGAAAACGGCGGCCAGCACTTGACGCACGTTGCGGTTGTGCAGCAGATCACAAAGATCGGGAAGCTGCCCAGGGGAAAAAGCTTTGGCGAAACCGTGCAGTTGAAACTGAAGCCTGGTACTGATCCAAAGAACGTTCGGATCGTTGCCTTTGTGCAAGAGCCTGGCCCCGGCCGATTGCTGGGAGCAGCTTTACGGAAGCCGGCAAGTTAATAAATTGCGCATTCGTCGCCATACACCCCGATCCCACGAAGGCATAACCATCACACCTATCCGGCTTTGGTTTTTGGCGGTGATAGGCTGGACCGCATTCGATCGAATCTTGCCGGTTGATGTTACAACGTAGGCTTTGTTGGAATTCCGTTCTGTCGATACGGTTCTCACTTTGCATCCAGCAGGTTGCGGAGCTTGCGAACGGCGCGGGGAATCTCCGCTGCTGGGGTACTGCCAAAACCTAAGATGAAGCCAGGGCGGGCCTCCTTGCCCAGGTAGGCGGGAGAGAGAGGCCAGACCCTAAGGTCCTGGCGGGCGGCTCGCTCGGCGATTTCCACGTCATGGCTGCGGTTCGGCAGTGTCAAAGTCAAATGCATGCCGGCTTCGTTCCCGAGTACCTCGACCATGGATCCAAATTCCTTGCTGATGTTCTCTACCAGCGCACTTCTGCGCTCGCGGTAGAGGACGCGCATTCTGCGAATGTGGCGCGCAAAGTGGCCTTCACCAATGAAGTCGGCAAGCACGTCCTGAAAGAAGGTTGGCGGCCCAAGATCCATGGCGCGGCGGATGGCCAGAAACCGTTCGACGAGGTCGGTTGGGATCACGACATAGCCGAGGCGCAGAGAAGGGAATAAGACTTTGCTGAAGGTGCCGATGTATAACACGCGGGCGTTCACGTCGAGCCCCTGCAAGGACGCGATCGGCAAACTCTCGTACCGATACTCGCTGTCGTAGTCATCCTCGATGATCCAGGAGCCCATGTCCTGGGCCCACTCCAACAGTTGGAAGCGCCGCGAGGCGCTCATGGTCACGCCGAGTGGAAATTGATGAGAGGGCGTAACCAGCGCAGCCCGCGCCTTGCGGTATTGCTTGATGCCGGCGGCAACATCTAGGCCTTCCTTGTCGACCGCAACGGGAACGAGGCGACAGCCAGTAAACGCGAACACGGATCGTGCCAAGCGGTATCCAGGTTCTTCTATCCACACGCGGCTGCCGGGGTCGAGGAGAACGCGAGCCGAAATCTCGAGCGCCTGCTGAGAGCCGCTGACGATCATGATCTGCTCCGCTTCGCAGTGCACCGAGCGCGCGGTTCTCAGGTAGGTTGCGATCGTGTCGCGGAGAGCCTTGGACCCGATCAGGTCACCATAGTGAAATGATTTCGCGTCCATATTGCGGCAGCGGCGCGCGACCAGGCTCGACCAGATGTGGAGTGGGAATTGATCGAAGGCCACTTGCCCCACACCAAATGCTCCCCAACCCCGCAGCCATGGGGTACTTCCAAGATCGGGGAGGATCGAACAACGGCGCGCGAACGGCCGAAACCCCGAGCGGTTCGCTGTGAGGCGCTTGCCGACTGGTGGGCTCGAGGCGAATGGATCGAGGAGAGAACTGGAAACCACAGTTCCAGCGCCGACGCGGCTCTTGAAATAACCTTCGGCCAAGAGCTGGGCGTACGCGTTCAGGACGGGAAACCGCGACACGCCGAGTTCTGAAGCAAGCATGCGGGTTGACGGTACGCGCTGTCCCGGGTGCAAGCCGCCGTCGACAATGGCTGTGCGAAAGGCCTCGTAGATCTGCTGGTGCAGAGGCTTTGGGAGGTTCCGGTCAACGGCGATCACGGGCAAAATTCCGGAGGCAACTCTCTTCATGGCAGGGCAATCACACCAGACCGGTAGCGGGATCATAGTGGCTATGTCCAAATCCGGTCAAGTGGGTATTGCCTCCGACCATTTGCAAAGCCACTATGGAAAGAGAATTTTCGAGCTTGCCATGAATCTCGTCGCACACCGTGACTTCCCGCGAATCGCAGAGGAACAAACGGCCAGATTGATGGAAGCTCTTCCCAGGTTGCAGGCGCTGGGCAAGCGGACGTCTCCCCGCGTTGCCATCAAGGTCAAAGGGAAAATTCTCTTCATCAATCTTGGCGATGTGGTTGCCGTTCAAGCGGAAGGCAACTACGTGTTGTTGCAGCAGAACTCGAGTTCCTATCTGCTGCGCGAGTCGATGTCAGCAGTGGCAGAAAAGCTTGAGCCCCACGGATTCATTCGTATCCATCGCTCGATTCTGGTGAACACCTCGTTTGTGGAAGAGATCAGGCCGTACTCGACGGGAGGATACGGTCTACGGGTCAAAGGCGGGAAGGAATACACCGTTACCCGCACCTACAAGAAGAATCTAAAATCCTTGGCGGAATACTGGATCGGCGCCGGGGCCTGCTTTCTCGACTGACAGCAGTAGTAGTGTCCTTCCAGGCTGTATCGTCATTGTTGCGCCCGCCCCATACAGATAGAAACAACCAGCAGACGCAATTAAGATTTGTATTCTGCGTCACTCAGATCCAAATCGGTCTGCTGGAGCCGCATCTACCTCAAAAGGAATTCCAGCCGACCTCCACGAATTCCCGGCTCAACTGCTGCCATCGGCGATACCGCTCGATCTCGCGCTGGGTTTTACACCGTGCCGCCGGAGAAACAAAGGACTCGCCTCACCGTCTTGCCGTTCCATTATCAGTCCCAACAAAGAAAAATCCTGGATTCCTTACCTTTAACTCGCACACCCGCCTTCGAGGACCTCGGTGAATTACATTCGAAAATTGGTAACGATTTGAGACCGCCACCGTCTATGGCAAGCAGGCGTCGGAGGGATTGCTCGAGAATGTATGCTGGCGTTGCTGACTGCAAACTCAATCAGAGGTGAAAGAGCGGAATAGCCCATGATTGAAGATGTTGCACCTGGGCCATCTGGGGAAGCCGGACGCTCTATTGGCAATCGCTGGGGGTGGCCGGACTGCCGGGGCTTTGGACCTTTTTGGAGGTTTGCATGCTGTTTGGATGGAACATTCCGCCCTACATTGCCGGACAACTCCTCGGCTTTTCAGGGAAGGGCGAGCACCTAAATTCTCTTGCGATTCACGTGAAATATCGCACGGCCCTGAGATAGAGATATCCGTAGATATGGCAATTGGCTAACCAAAAAGGAGAGTGAAGTCATGGAGACGAAAACTAAACGAGCCCCGACCGCAGTGTGCCGCTGGAAATCAAGAAATTGGATCCTATGCGGCACCGCGCTCGTCTCTTTTGCTGCTGGATCTTTCCTTAGTGTCTGTCTGATGCCCCTGAAACAAGTGAGGGCCGACAACAATCATGTCTTCGAGCTTATGATCTATCACACTGTGCCGGGCAAGGTGTCGGTACTCGAGTCGATCTTTCGCGATGTTTCAAAGCTACAGGCCAAACACGATCTCAAAGTTGTCGGCTACTGGGTACCGAACGATGATCCCGCCTGGGCCGACACATTCATCTACCTTGTGGTTCATCCCAGCCAGGAAGAAGCGAAAAGGAATTGGGACGCGCTTCACGCCGACCCGGATTTTCCGCAATATAGGAAACTGGCCATACCGCTCATCGAAAAGGCAGGTGAAGACTATAAGGTGGACGAAATCTACATGCGTCCGACAGACTATTCGGCGATGAAGTAAGGGCCGCGTTTTGACAATGTTCGATCTTCACAATGTCCACTTCAACCCCGGGAGGAGTCCATCGCATGCGAGAACTACGAAATTGTGCTCTTGTTTGCTTTCTTCTGGTTGCAACGCAACTGTCTGCGGCTCCGCGAAATGCCTGGATCGCCACTTGGGCGGCCAGTCCCCAGTCAGGGACCCTCAATCCAGACGAACCGCTGCTCAAGATCGAAGACCAGACCGTGCGAGAGCGCGTGCGGGTATCGATCGGAGGAGACCAGATCTGCATTCGCCTTTCTAACGAATATGGCTCCCTACCCCTTCCAATTGGCTCGGTGACTGTGGCGACGCCCAATGACGCGGCAAGCGTCAGACTCGGCTCGATTCAGAGCGTCACTTTCGGGGGTCGTAGTTCGATCACGGTCCCCGCGGGGGCGCCGGTCCTCAGTGACCCGGTAGCCTTTCCTGTCATTTCCGGAGCCGAGATCAGCATCAGCTTGTATTTCCCCAAGCGCGTCGCCACTCCGACCCTGCATGGTCTCGCCCTCAAACGCGCCATTATCTCGCAACATGGTGACCACACTCGTGCCGAAAAAATCGAAGGCGGAGCCGTGTCTGAGTCGTCAATCCTACTCACTGCTGTGCTCGTTCCAGCTCAGGCGTCTCAGGGTCTGGTGGTGGCGCTTGGAGACTCGGTAACGGATGGCGATGGCTCCACCGTGGATGCGGACCACAATTGGCCAAGTGATCTCATCCGTCGTCTGGGAAGGACGCCTGAGACTTCCAAGGTGGCGGTGGTCAACGAAGGCATAGTCGGTAACCGAGTTCTGAAAGACGGCGCCGGTATCAGCGCCAGCTTTGGTGTTAGCGCCTTAGCTCGTTTCGACCGGGACGTCCTGGCGCTTCCGGGCGTAACTCACGTTGTGCTGCTCGAAGGTCTCAATGACATCGGTTTTTCCGGCGCAGAATTGGGCGGAACCTACCTGGCCGCCCCCGCGGATGCTTGCACTCCTCAAGACTTGATCGACGCCTACCGCCAATTAATTTTCCGCGCACACGCCAAGGGCGTGAAAGTGATTGGCGCCACCATCGGTCCTTTTGAAGGCGTAGAAATTTCTGGCTACTATTCAGAATCCAAGGATGCAGTCCGGCAGGCGGTCAACAGATGGATCAGGACCGCAGGATCCTTTGATGGTGTTCTCGATTTCGACGCGGTTTTGCGCGATCCGGATCATCCCAGCAGACTGTTGGCTCGTTTCGCGGCGCAAGACCATCTTCACCCTAACGATGTTGGCTATCAGGCCATGGCCGACGCGATCAATCTTGCTCTCTTCAGGTAGCCAGGAAGCGAGGGTTTCATTCCGAGTATCGTGTGTCGTGAATGCGATTTCGTATGTTGGAAGATGGCGCTAGCAGCATTGTAGAAACATCAAAGCTTGCAAGACGAGACCGGAGGACGGAGGTCCCCGAGCTCGGCCAGGGAGAAAGCGCGCGGTTGTCGCTCTGCTTTAGGCTTCCACTGCTACCCTGGGCTTCAACTCGAGGATGGCGGCAACGGCGGCCACTCGCCGATACGACTCAATCCTGTCCGCGTGCTCATAGGTATCAGTTACAACGATCACCTCGTCGGCAGCCGTATCCTCAACCAACTTCTCCAGCCCTGCCTTCACCGTCGCATCCGATCCCACAATCGCCGCTCTCAATTTGTTCTCCACAGCCGCCCGCTCATCGTCCTGCCAAAGTGGATTCATGGAATCAACCGGCGGCAACAACTCCACCGGCTGGTCTCGGATGAGCCGCAGAAATCGCTGCTGGGGCGTCGTGAACAATCGCTTGGCTGCCGCATCCGTCTCCGCCGCAATCACCTGCACCGCTACCATGAAGTACGGCTTCCGAAGTATTTTGCTTGGACGGAACTGGTCGCGGTAGAGCTGAGCCGCCGCGTATAAATGGTCAGGAGCAAAGTGGGCTGCAAACGCAAATGGCAACCCCAGCATCCCAGCTAGTTGCGCGTTGAAGCCGCTCGACCCGAGCAATGTGATCGGGACATTGCACCCCTGTCCGGGAATCGCTTTCACGACTTGCCCTGGCAGCTCCGGCCCCAGGTAGGTTTGCAATTCCGCAAGCAGTGCCGGAAAATCTTCGCCACTCCGCTGCAAATCTCTTCGCAACGCCCGCATCGTTTGAAAGCCGCCGCCCGGAGCCCGTCCCAGCCCTAAATCAATTCGGCCTGGGTACAGAGCTTCCAGCGTCCCGAATTGTTCCGCCACTACGAGCGGTGCGTGGTTTGGCAGCATGACTCCACCACTGCCCACTCGAATCGTCTTTGTCGCTGCCGCCACATGCCCAATCAGTACGGGCGTGGCCGAGCAAGCCAGCCCCGGAATGGAGTGATGTTCGGCAAGCCAATAGCGCTTGTATCCCCACTGGTCCACGTGCTGCGCCAGATTCACCGATCGCGCAATTGCACTGCCCGCGGGCTCCCCGGCTCGCATGCCCACAAGATCCAGCACTGAAACAGCCAATCCGTTCCCCATGTCCTCTTAGATGAGTCATATGAAAAAGCGATGCGGACGTTGTCAGAGGCTAACAGAATGGATGTCTGCGTTGTGGGGTGGGCGAACCCAATTGAGGTTTTGAAGTAAACCGCGACAGTCGCGGAGGGACTCGCCAGAGCGCGTGCCTCGAACTTTGTCACATGGGTGGAAATATAGAGTGGTACGGCAACCGATAAGAGACCCGTGCTCCGGAGGATGTCCGGGCCGGTTCCTGACATCCGCCGGCCTCTCTTCTCTCAGTCAAGCCGGACAAAGATGTCCATGACAGAGCCGGCATCACCTATGCGTCTGCAAGCCGTTAGTCCAACGACAGACAGCATCAATAAAGTCCGTTGAGTCATCCTCCCGGGTGAAGAACCTTATGCAGGCTCACATCGTCGCCATCGCCGCTTCTCAAACTGCGGAAGACAATCGTCGATACGATGGTTAATATCCCGAGAGCAAAGAGAGCCTTATGGATTCCATGAATCATTTCGGTCGCGTCGGAGTGCGTGCTGGGAACAAAAAACGCTGTGGCTAGCCCCGCCGCCGCCACTCCGAAGCTGATCGACATCTGCTGCGTGGTGCTGGCGATGGAACTGGCGCTGCTGGTGTCTTTTTCCGCTATGTCAGCGAATACAAGCGTATTCATGCTCGTGTATTGCAGTGACGTGAATGCTCCATAGATGAAAGCCTGCAGTACGATGGCCCAAACCGGCGTTCGCAGACCGATCGTTGCAAATACCATCAGAAGGACACCGAGAATTACAGTGTTGGAGACCAGGACGCCACGATACCCGACACGACGCAGAACTCGAGGCATCATTGCTTTCATGCTCATGGAGCCGATTGCTTGGGGCATGAGGAGCAGACCGGACTGGATCGGGGTGAAGCCCAAGCCTACCTGATAGAGCAGCGGCAGGAGAAATGGCACTCCGCCTAGTCCAAGACGAGTGAAGAAGCTGCCGCCTACGGCGGCGCGGAACGTGCGAATGCTGAATAGCCTGAGCTTCAGCAGAGGGAACGGAAGACTGCTCCCGTGGATTCCGTATCCGGCAAGCAAGGCAATGGACAACACCAGCAATCCGGACATCGCGCCCGCGCCCAGAGTGTGCTCGCCGAATATCTCCAGCACATAAGACAGTAAAGCGACCCCAGAACCGAACAGGATGAGCCCGACAACATCGAGCGGAGGGGTCTGCTCTTCGTGGTAGTCCGGCAAATGCAGATGAACGAGAATCAAACCTGCGAGTCCAATTGGAATGTTAAGGAAGAAAATGACGCGCCAGTGAAGATAGCCGACGATGAGACCTCCGGCGATGGGTCCGAGCATGGGCGCCACGAGGGCTGGTATAGAGACAAAGCTCATGGTGCGCAGAAGATCTGACTTGGCAAATGTTCGCACCAGGGTAAGCCGGCCCACTGGCACCATCATCGCGCCGCCGCAACCTTGCAGGATGCGAAAAGCGACCATCAAGTGGATGTTGCTCGCCATCCCGCACAGAAACGACCCGAGGGTAAATAGACCAATCGCGGACGCGAATACACGACGGGTTCCGAAGCGGTCCGCCATCCAGCCGCTGATCGGGATGAAGACTGCCAAGCTGAGCGTATAGCTCGCCAGCACCGCCTTCATGCTGAGAGGCGCGACGCCGAGGGCCGAAGAGATGGTGGGAACGGCCGTATTGAGAATCGTTGTGTCCAGCGACTCCATAAAAAGGGCGACAGCAACGAGCCACGGTAGGAGCCGTTTGGAAGCCTCGGAGGTTGAAATTGGAGGCGCGATCAACGGGCCGGCTGGGTTCATATGAAAAGAAACAGCGGGACGGCTTCTCCACCAAGGACAGTCGGCGAATGTGTCCGCCTCCTCGTCTCTTATGTGGCGGTGTTCCGCTAACCGCTAATGCCGGCTGGGTCAGCTTGTAAGGAACTTTATCCGGCGGCTTCTAGGAGTTTAATCGTACCAGAATGACGACCGTCCACATTCCCGATGGTGTACAAGCAAAAGGCAAAGTGGTCGTCCCTTCCGTAGGCCGCCTCAAGCCTCAAGCCCCCAGGGATCGTCATAAGTGGCAGCTCCCTATGCCTCCCGCCGGTCCGCGGACCGCCGGAGGGGAGGGAGAGGAGGAGGATATTGAGCATGTGAAAGCGTCATGAAGTCGAGATTCTATTGAAGGCGGGCCACCGTAAGACGGAGGTGGCCCGGCTGGCGGGAGTATCTATCTGCTCGGTGAACCATTTAGCGATTGCCGTCGATGCTCAGGTTTACCCGAGAGAGACCCGCCTTGGCGGCCTGATTCGCAGGATCCAGATGCAAGATGATGTTGTATTCATTACGGCTGGATTCGTAGTCACCGGAGCCGGCATCCGATTCAGCTTTCTTGAGAAGTATCGGAATGTCCCTGGCAGTGAAGCCTTCAAACTCGCCAACCGGCTTTACTTCCGGGGGCTTGGGGGGAGCCTGAATTGGCTTCGGGGCTTCCGGCTTTCGGCTGGTGCTGCTAGCGCCAGGTATCACATTCGCACGCTGTACCGGGTGAGAGGCGACCGGAGTGGAGCTGCCAGGTAGCGGTTGGCTGGGAGCTTGCTGCGAACCGTTGGAATTTGCTGCCGACGATCTTTTGTATAGCGCGGAACCGGCGTAAGCCGTCGCTAAGGCCAAAACCAGTGCAACGCCAGACACGAGAAGCCAATGGGAAGCCATCCAACTGACTTCGCCTTCTTCTGGGTCACGCGCGGACAACTTGGTGGTGGAAAAAGCCACTTCCGGGAAATCGAAGGCTTGCGTATTCGGTGGCTGAGCCGTGAGATTTTCTTCAGCGCCCGCGAGAGGAAGTCGTTCATCGTCTATCGGTTGTCTTCCAACCGCCTCTTGCAGATGGGTGGCGAATAACGCATAGGTTTCCGGCGAGGTCCAGAGGAGCTCGGCGTCCCCGCTGCTCGCCGAATCCGCATCCGCATTCAATGTGCGGAACTGCACTCCAGGTACGTCACGAAGGTGCTCGTATGTTTCGCGGCTCACCAATATTTGGCCCGGCTGGGCCTGTCGCAGAAGAGAGGAAGCAGGTGAAACCGGGCCGGGATCACCTTCGAGAAAAGGCCGAGGCTCCATGGGAGGGTGGACGGCGATGGCAGCGCCGAAACAATCGTTGGGCCGCTGTTTTGAAAATTCCGTCACAGAACGCTCAATGGACTTGGCTGCCTTCATTGCTTGCGCCGCGCTATTGAAGTGAGCCGACAGTCCGAAGCCCAGTTCGTCCGCTGGAACACCTCGAGCCGCGGCGAGCACGTCGCCGATCAGTAAAACGAGGTTACTGTCTGTGTTCCAGGAAACATCCGCCGGGTTACTCCGTAACTGAGCAGGGGTCCAAAGGCGGATGGAAATATCCGTCGAAAAGGGCTGGCGATTGACGCCTTCTGCCTTCGGTTCACGGCTCGATCGGAGAGCTTGAGGACCCGCGTTCATATCTTTGGTGTTGTCGATTTGCGATCTGCGTGGCCGGCTAGAATCGAGCCACACGCCGCTCCGTGCCTCGGCAAGACCGCCAGATTACAGCAAAACAGCGATACGAATCAAGCGCGCGCGATCCCGCCGATCCCGCCGCAGCGGGGGAAGTGGGACCCCTACATGAACGCACAGGGCCGCGGCATAAAGGCCGGTTCATCTTCTGGCGGGCTGGGTGGGCAGGTTCCATACTTGACTTCACCACATCTGTGAGTATCATGTCGGTACCTCTGGCAGCCCAGTGGCTCAGTGTGTCGAGCCTCACTGGCGGCGCGAGCTTTCGGGAAAAATATGGTGTCATCGCTTCGTGGCTTTTGGTCTTGCGCGTTACGGGTCATTGTATGCACTGCGGTTGCGGTATCGCTTTCCACTTCGATTCCTCAAATCGGTGTCGGCGCGAAGGAAGCCTCGCTTAACGCGATCGAACTCTATGATGGGCCGAATGGGGCGGCTTACGTTCAAATTGCCGATTTCACCATCAACGGCAAGGCGGAGGTGAGGGCTTGCGGGGACGGTGAGAAAATTGACAAGTCCGCTTATTCAAAGCTGGAGAAAGTGCTGCTGCCAGGGGCAACGTCAATGGAGCGCCGGGCTGACGGGGTGATGACCGTCACGCGGGACTCGGCTGCTACGTGTGTGGTTCCCGCAAACCTGAAATTAGAGAAAAATGAAGGGTCAACGCCGGCGGAACTGGCCGAGCTTGCGGTGGTTCAGGGCCGCGTGGTTAGTTCCTCGCCAGCAGGGGTGACGGCACCTCCACCGCTGAAACGGGGAGTGCAGATTCAATTCGTCGCTGCTCCTGATGAAGAGTTGGCGGAGTACCTTCGAGCCGGGCGTGCTCACTCCATTCCGGGATGGCTCGATTATCTCAGCAAGTATCGGACATCTTCCCATGCAAATCAGGCCAAAGAATCGCTCGCGATGCTGCAGGTAAAGGAGGGCGAGGACCATTTGGCGGCTTATCGAAAGTCGGCCGGCACCACGGCTCCGGCGTATGCGGAGTTGAAGACCGCGAAGGTACGGTCCGATGATGCGCGGTCCCTGGCGCCGTCATTGGCGACAGCATTGAAGTTGAGAGACGACGTAGGTCTAGAACTGGGGGCGATAACAGAGAAGGGGCGCGCCCAATTTCAGGCCTATAAAGCCGCCTTGGCCGGGCATACTCCGGGTTATTCCCATTTACTCCAGGCGCGCGAACTGACTGCTCGGGCGATCGAAGTCGACCCCCAATTTGACCAGTCGCAAGCCTTGCAAACAAGTATCGCCGCCGAGAGCCGCTCCCTCGAATCAGCTCTGGTCACCAGCGAAAATCTGAAAGCCAAACAGAAGTACGATGATGCGTTAACGGCCATCTCCGCATATGTATCTTTTGCCGACGAGGAACCCCGCATCGGCGCGATCGTAGATGCTGCTTACAAATTTCACGTGGAGCAGGGAAGCAAATTCGCGAGCAGCGAAAACTGGCAGGATGCGGTTCGCGAACTTCGCCGAGCCAATGAAATCAAGAAAACACCGGAAGCTGCGGCGGCTCTGAAAAAAGACGAGCAAAGCCTCGAAATCGCCAGCACACGCACGGCTGCCGACGCTGCGCTGGCCAAGAGCACGGCTTTTGAAGGACAGAAGCAATCCATCGCGGCGTATGAAGTATTGGCCGATCTGCCACCTGCCTCGCGAGCGTTGGTAGTAGAGCGCATGCAGTCGCTCCGCGACATTTACATCAAAAGCGCCTCGGATGAAGCCAAGATTTTGCAAACAGCACATACTCCGATTCATGGCCGGAACGACGAAGTGGAGGCGGAACACGCCTACGACCTGCTGGAGCGCGCTTATAGCGCGGGCGGCGAAGAGGATAAGAATCTCAAGCTGCGCCTCGACTTGCTGGCTGAGACCATCAGCGATCATTACCTGGAAGCGGCCAGGCGCTACCTGCAAAAGCCGCTCGGTTCAGGAGTGGGTCTAGCCTGGCTTTATCTTGACCTGGCGCAACAGTACAAGTCGAATCGCGACGACGTTCGCGACGAGCGGACAAAAAGTAACTCGCTTTACCAGATGCGCTCCAAACTGT
>Ga0302326_10017885_pt1 | contig 14737 bp, 17 predicted proteins | sample Palsa_T0_3_FD_202264 | JGI IMG/M metagenome (GOLD analysis project Ga0302326, IMG submission 202264) | Peat permafrost microbial communities from Stordalen Mire near Abisko, Sweden - Palsa_T0_3 | ecosystem: Environmental > Terrestrial > Soil > Palsa > Peat permafrost | place: Sweden: Abisko... | reverse complement strand
TGGGTGGCCATCAATACGATCGTCGATGAAGAGGTGGTTCGCCACCTGGTGCCGCGACTCAAGGCCGCCAAGGCGCAGGATATCGTGGAATACCCGCTCAACAAGATCGTGCCGTGATGCGCATTGAGGCTCTGACAGACTCCGTCGCGGAGAAGTTCCTGGCTGTGCGGCGGCGAAGCGACCTTGCCGCCGAGCGCGTGGCCGCCAAGATCATTGCCGACGTGCGCCGCCGGGGCGATGCCGCCCTGTTTGCCTGGACGCGCCGGCTCGACCGCAGAAAGCTCACGGCAGATACCTTGTGGATCGATTCAGGAGAGCGCCGCGCCGCCCTGCGCCAGGTTTCTCCGGGGCTGCGGATGGCGCTGGAGCATGCGGCGCGGAATATCCGCCGGGTGGCCGAAAAGCAACGGCCCCGCAGTTGGAGCATGATCGTCGAGCCCGGTGTGCGCGTAGGGCAGCGGGTTACGCCTCTGGATGCCATCGGATGCTATGTGCCCGGCGGAAGGTTTTCGCTGGTTTCGACGCTTTTGATGACCGTCGTTCCGGCGCAAGTTGCCGGCGTCGAGCGAATTGTGGTTGCCTGTCCGCGGCCCAATCTGGCGGTGCTGGCGGCGGCTGAATTACTGGGAGTGAAAGAGATCGCGCACATGGGCGGGGCTCAGGCGATCGCCGCGCTGGCCTATGGAACGAAGTCCCTGCCGCGGGTGGACAAAATCTTTGGGCCCGGCAATCGCTACGTCACCGCGGCGAAGGGCCTGGTGAGCGCCGACTGCGCGCTGGACATGCTGGCGGGCCCGACGGAGGTGCTGATCGTCGCAACACGCGGCGTGCCGCGCCACATTGCCGCCGATCTGGTGGCGCAGGCGGAGCATGATCCGGACGCCGTGGCGCTGCTGGTAACTACGTCGCGGACTCTGGCGACGGAAGTGCGAGACGCCGTCGGAGAACGCTTAAGCGCGCTGCCGCCCACGAACCTCGCGCGCCAGTCGCTCTCCAGAAATGGCGCCATTTTAATCGCGCGCAACACGGCGTCCGCGGTGCGGTTTGCAAACGCGTTTGCGCCGGAGCACTTGAGCATCCCCGGCGGGGAGACGGCGCTTGTGAAAGGGCTTCGCACGGCCGGCAGTTTTTTTGTCGGACCGTGGAGCGCGCAGTCCATTGGAGATTATGCCAGCGGCACCAATCACGTGCTTCCCACGGGGGGAGGAGCGCGCTCGCGCGGCGGGCTTTCCACCTGGGATTTTGTGCGCTGCGCAACCGTGCAACAGCTTTCGCGGGGGGGATTGCGAAGCCTGGCTCCGGTGGTCGCCGAATTGGCCGACGCCGAGGGGCTGGCCGCGCACAAGAGCGCGGTGGAGGTGCGGCTGTGAAAACCGAGTTTTCCGGCCGAGGAAGGAAATCTGGCGGAGGGCCGAAGCACCGGCGTGCGAAGCCTCAGAGGTCGAAGGGAGTTTTCATCCGCGTGCGCCCCGCGGTGAAGGCGTTGGCCGCTTATGCCGCCCCGGAGGAGGGACGCGCCGGGAAGTTGCGGCTTGATTTCAACGAAAACACGTTGGGCTGTTCGCCGGCGGTCCTGCGCGCGCTGCGGCGCGTGGATGCTGAGCTGCTGGCCGTCTATCCGGAGTACGAAGCGGCAACCCGGCGCCTGGCCCGTCAATTCAGGGTGCGGCCCTCGGAAATGCTGCTCACCAACGGCGTGGACGACGCCTTGCGAATGCTGATGGAGACGTTCATCGAGCCCGGCGACACGGTGCTCATTCCCGAACCCACGTTTTCGATGTATCGCTTTTTCGCGGAAGTGGCCGGCGCACGCGTCGAGACGGTGCGCTATGACAATGCGATGAAGTTCCCCCTGGAAGAGACTTTGCGCGCGCTGAAACGCTCGCCGCGGATCCTCTTTCTGGCCAATCCCAATAATCCCACGGGCACATTGCTGGACCACAAGGCGCTCGCGCAGATCCTGGAGGCGGCGCGGCGCACCCTGGTGCTGGTGGACGAGGCCTACTTCGAGTTTTCCGGCGTCACCGTCCTGCCGTGGATTCGCAGCCGGACAAATCTTGTTGTTGCGCGCACATTTTCCAAGGCCGCGGCCCTGGCCGCGCTTCGCCTGGGTGCGCTTTTTGCCTGCGAGGATCTGGCCGATCCGATGCGCCGGGCGCATACGCCTTACCCCGTGAATGCGCTGGCCCTGGTGGCGGCGGAGGCCGCTCTGGGAGACCGCAAATTTCTGCGCGCCTATGTCAGCCAGGTGCGCGACAGCCGCTGGCAATTGGCGCGCGGGCTGGAGCGGCTGGGCGCGCGCGTGTTTCCCAGCGGAGGGAATTTTCTGCTGGCGGATTTTGGCGCGGGCGCCAGCCGCCTGGTGCGGCGCCTCGCACAGCGGGGAATTCTGCTTCGCGACCGCAAGGACGATTTTGGGCGCGACGGTTTTGTGCGGATCACCGCGGGGACGCCGACACAGACCAAGAGGCTGCTGCAGGCCATCGAGGAAATATGGTGAAGCTGGCGCCCAAGCTGGTGATTTTTGACGTGGATGGAGTGCTGGTGAACGTGCATGGCTCCTACCATCGGTCGATTATCGATACCGTGCGGCACTTTACCGGCCGGCGCGTCACCTATGCGCAAATCCAGCAGTGGAAACGCAAATCGGGCTACAACGACGATTGGAGACTGACCACCGATTGGATAGCGGAGTTGGGCAAGCCCGTGGAATATGCCGAGGTCAAGCGGGAGTTCCAGAAAATCTATTGGGGAACGAATGGAAGGGACGGGAACGTGTGGCGGGAGCGCTGGCTGGTTCCCCGGCGGCAGTTGGAGCGATGGGCCAAGCGTGCGCAACTGGCCCTCTTTACCGGGAGGACGCGCAAGGAACTGGCGCACACCCTGGATCATTTTGAAGTGAAAGATCTTTTTCGCAGGACGGTGACCATGGAGGATGTGCGGAGGCTTAAGCCCGATCCGGAAGGGCTGCTTCACCTGCTGGACGGCACCGACCCGAAATCAGCGCTCTACCTCGGTGACAACCTGGATGACGCGCTTGCGGGACGGAGCGCTGGCGTCCCCTTTTTGGGAGTGCTCCCGCGTGGCAGCGAAGCGCACCGTGTGGGGGCGGCGCAATTGCGCCGCCAGGGCGCGCTGGCCGTTCTGCACGACGTGCGCGAACTGGAGAAATATTGGCGATGAGACGAGCGAGTTTGCGCCGCACCACAACGGAGACCGACATTCGCCTGCGTCTGAACCTTGACGGCCGGGGTCGCGCGCGCATCTCCACGGGCATTCGATTTCTCGACCACATGCTGGACCTGGTGGCCCGCCATGGGGCCATGGACCTGGAGATCGTCGCCAAGGGCGACCTGGACGTGGATCAGCACCACACCGTGGAGGATTTAGGCATCGCACTGGGGGAAGCCGTGCGGCGCGCCCTGGGTTCAAAGAAGGGCATCCTCCGAGCGGGCTATTTCCTGATGCCCATGGACGAAACGCTGGCCTCAGTGGCCATCGACTTCAGCGGGCGCGCGCATTGTGTCTGCCAATGGAAGTTCGCGGCGCGGCGCGTGGGAGATTTGGACGTCGAACTGGTGGAAGATTTTTTTCGCGGGTTCGCACAGTCCGCCGCGGCCAACTTGCATCTGCGGCTGCTCTACGGCCGCTCCACGCACCATCAGGTGGAGGCTATTTTCAAGGCGTTCGCGCGCGCGCTGCGGTTTGCCGCCACGCGGGACCCGCAAATGAAGCGAGTTCTGCCAAGCACCAAGGGTTTGCTATGAAGGGGCTGCCATGAAGATTTCTTTGGTGGAATACGGCGCCGGCAATTTGCCGTCGGTGGAGGCCGCGCTGGCGCGCCAGAACATCCATACCGAACGGGCGTCGACGCCGGAGGCCATCCGCGCCGCGGAAACCCTGATTCTGCCAGGCGTAGGCCATTTCGGCCAGTTGATGAGAACGCTCACGGAGCGAGATCTGATCGCTCCCATCGAGGAGATCATTGCCCGCGGCACGCCGTTTCTTGGCATCTGCCTGGGCTTGCAGGCGCTTTTTTCCGGGAGCGCGGAAGCTCCGGGCGAACCCGGCCTGGGAATTTTGTCCGGACAGATTGCCGCACTGCCTCCCACGGCCAAGCTCCCGCACATGGGATGGAATCAACTCCGGCGCGTGCGTCCCTCGGCGCTGCTGGAAGGATTGCCTCCCGATTCCTATTTTTACTTCGCGCACTCCTATGCGGCCATGAGCGCGGGGGAAGCGGCCGTGGCCATGTGCGACCATTGCGAGCCATTTGTAGCGGTCCTCGAGCGTGGGAATGTGTTCGCCGTGCAGTTTCACCCGGAGAAATCCGGTTCCACCGGGGCGCGAGTGCTGGCGAACTTTATCGCCGCCGGTAATCCGCGAGGGCGCGCGTGACGCTGGCCCGCCGCATCATTCCTTGCTTGGACACGGACGGCCAGCGCGTCGTCAAGGGCGTCAATTTCGTGAATCTTCGGGATGCCGGAGACCCTGCCGCGCTGGCGGCGCGCTACAACCAGGAAGGCGCGGACGAGTTGGTGGTGCTGGATATTGCCGCCTCACGCGATCATCGCCCAACGTTCCTGGAAACCATCCGCCGGGTTGCCGCCGAATTAGCCATACCTCTCACGGCCGGGGGCGGCGTGGCAACCGTGGATGAGGGGCGGGCCATCCTGCGGTCGGGCGCGGACAAGCTGACGGTGAATACCGCGGCCATCCGGAATCCGCAACTGCTTACGGAGTTGGCCGCCGAGTTTGGCTCGCAAGCGGTGGTTCTGGCCATTGACGCCAAGCGAGTGGGATCCCGCTGGGAGGCCTTCGTCCGCGGCGGGCGCGAAACCAGCGGCCTGGACGCGGTGGAGTGGGCCAAGCGGGGGGTTGCTTGCGGAGCAGGAGAAATCCTGCTTACCTCGATGGACCGCGACGGCACGCGCAGCGGATTCGATCTCGAACTGACGGCGGCGGTCTCCGATGTGGTGGGCGTGCCGGTCATCGCCTCAGGCGGCGCCGACAGCCCCAAGGATTTTCTCGACGTCTTCGTCGAGGGCCGGGCCGACGCGGCCCTGGCGGCGTCCATTTTTCACGACGCGATTCAGGGTCTCGGCGAATTGAAGCGTTTCCTCCACGCCAACGGCGTGCCCGTGCGACTGAGCGAATGATTATTCCGTGCATCGATCTGCAGGATGGCCGCGCCGTTCAGTTGGTGCATGGACGCAAGAGGCGGCTGGCGGTGGACGACGTGTTGGGTCTTCTGGAGCGTTTTCGCGAATATCCGTTGCTCCATGTGATTGACTTGGACGCCGCGATGGGTCGCGGAAGCAATGCCCGGCTGGTTGGCGCGCTTTGCCGCAAAGCCCCCATGCGTGTGCGCGTGGGCGGGGGTATCCGCACCACGGCGCGCGCGAGGAGAATCCTGAATGCGGGCGCGGAAAAAATTATCGTGGGCAGCGCGGCCTTTCGTGGGGGACATGTAAACCGCGCGTTCCTTTCGCGCCTGGCGAAGCGCGTGGGGCGCAAACGGATCGTAATTGCCGTGGATACGGAGGGCGGACGCATCCTGGTCCGCGGGTGGCAGGAAAAATTATCTTTACGGCCGGAGGATGTTTTCCGGGAGCTGGGACGGTATGCTTCGGAGTTTCTTTGCACCTACGTTGATGCGGAAGGAACCATGCGGGGGACGAATCTGAATTGGTTCCGCGCTTTGCGCCGCGCGACTCCCTTGCCGATCACTGCCGCGGGAGGGATTCGCAGCCGGCGGGAGATCGGCGCATTGGAGCGTTTGGGCATGAATGCCGCGGTGGGCATGGCGCTGTATTTGAACCGGCTTCACTAGTTGCGTGTTGCAGCCGTGAGGCAGCTCAGGGATATCCCGGGAATGTGCATGAAATATAAGCAGTTAGTGAAGGGATAGAATTCATTCGCGTCTAACAATCATGCTGATAAAATTAGATCGGCCAGAAACGCGCCAGGTTTCCACCCCGTCTCCGGTCGAGGGCTTCCCAAAAATGAAACGATACGGCGACCATCGCATTCCGGGCCGGTTGTTTATCGTCGAAGGTATCGATGGCTCCGGAAAGTCGACGCAGCTGATGCTCCTGCATCAATGGCTTAAAGCCGAAGGGTACGGCGTGGTGTTCAGCGAGTGGAACTCCTCGCCGCTGGTCAAGGACACGACCAAGCGCGGAAAAAAGAAACAGCTCCTGACGCCCGCGACGTTCAGCCTGATTCATGCCACGGACTTTGCCGACCGCACGGAGCGCAACATCATCCCATTGCTCAAGGCCGGGGCGGTGGTCCTGTGCGACCGGTATATCTACACTGCCTTTGCGCGCGACGTGAGCCGCGGCATGGACCCCGAGTGGATCCGCGAGTTGTATGGCTTCGCGGTGAGACCCACGATCGCTTTTTATTTCCGTGTGCCTCTGGAAGTGGCCATGAAGCGTATTTCCGACGGACGGAGCGGATTTAAATTCTATGAAGCGGGCATGGATCTGGGGCTGAGCGACGACCCGGATGAGAGCTTCCGGCTTTTCCAGGGACGCATTCTCGAAGAATACGAAAAAATGGTGCCGGAGTTCGGACTGACGGTGATTGACGCTACGCAGCCGATCGAAACGCAGCAAAAGCAGATGCGCCAGCTGGTGCTGATGAAACTGACCCAAGCCAGGCAATTGCGGGTGGCTCCATGAAAGAAACTTACGGTGTTTCCCTTCCCGGCCTTTCCAGCGACGATCTGGTAGGCAAACTGATCGTCATTGAAGGCACCGATGGCGTGGGCCGCTCGACGCAGATACGCCTGCTTAAGGAATGGCTGGAGCAACAAGGGCGCGCGGTGCTGGATACCGGGCTCTCGCGTTCGGGGCTGGTGGGGAAGAGCATCAAGCGGGCCAAGGAAGGGCACACCCTGGGGCGCATCACCCTGAGCCTCTTTTATGCCACGGACTTTGCCGATCGCCTGGAAAATGAAATCGTGCCGGCCCTGCGTGCCGGCTTCGTGGTGCTGACCGACCGCTATATCTACTCGTTGATGGCTCGCGCCATGGTGCGCGGGCTCGATCCCACCTGGGTGCGTAATATTCATCGCTTTGCTCTGAAGCCCGACGCCGTTTTCTATCTGCGCATCGGAGTGGACGAATTGATTCCCCGCGCGGTATTCGCCCGCGGGTTCGACTACTGGGAATCGGGAATGGATCTGTACTCCACCGAGGACATGTACGATAGTTTTCGGAAGTATCAGAGCGCGCTGCTAGATCAATTTGATCAGCTGGCGGAGGAGTTTCATTTTAACGTGGTAGATGCGCGTCCGGACCCGCGGGAGATTTTTGAAGGATTGCGCGAAGGGATTTTGCGCGTCCTGGTCGAGCCCGATACCGCCCAACAAGACATGGGACCCGCTCACGCGATTGTGGTCCCTATGTCCGAGCCGGCAGCGGTGCGCATGATCGACGCAAGTGTGCGAGAGGATGACCTCTCCGAAAAATAAGTCCAGCCGCGCAACGTCCAGCCGAAGCCATCCGTGATTAACGCCAGCTCTGACCACCGCCGAATTCCGCAGGCCTCGCAGGTTCTCTCGCAAGCCTTGCGCAGGGTGTTGAAAGAGCGGTCTCGCGCGCGGAAGAAGCTCGCGTCCGAGCCCATTCACGATCTGCGGGTAGCCTTGCGCCGCTCGCGCTGCCTTGCGGAGGGCTTTTCCGAGATGGACACGCACCCTTGCTGGCGGCATTTCGGGAAGTCCTGCAAGCAGCTTCAGGGAAAGTTGGCGGAGTTGCTGGACATTCATGTAATGCTCGAATGGATTCGCCGGCTGGGGCTGGACAAACAAGCGGATGGCACGCATCTCGCGGGGGTGCTCGCCGGGCAAGAGCGGCACGCTCGCCACGAAACTCGCGCGGCGCTCGAGGATTTTTCGCGCAAACGCTGGAAAGAATGGAAACGCCGCCTGCCGGAACGGGCGGAGGCTCTGCCTTTCCGGGAACTCCATTTCGCAAGCCTCGCTCTACGGCGCCTCCAGGAAGTCCAAAAACTGGAACGCCAGCGGCGGCGAAACCCGAGCGGCGCGGCGGTCCACCGGCTGCGTGTGGCCGTCAAGAGATTCCGATATACCGTGGAGAGCTTCCTGCCGGAAAAGCACGCCGCCTGGAGAAAAAAGCTGAGGCGCCTACAGAGATTGCTTGGCGAGGTCCACGATCTGGATGTCTTGCGCGCCAAGCTTCCCGAACTCGCACGCCACAGAGCGAAACTACCGCAATTAGAAGAAGAGCTGAGAAAGCAGCAGCCGAGGGCTTTGATCGAACGCTCTCGTGAAGAACGAATCACCGCCTACGACAGACTTGTTTCACCGCATTCCCGGCCCGATGGATCCAGAATCCCGGAGTCGTCCCTCTGGGATCGCTGGAAACGAGAATTGGACGACCTGGTGGGAATCAATCTCCCAGAAAGCGAAGCACCTTCGAAGTCAAAAGCCAGACGAGTGAAGCGCTCAGTGGAGAAAGCGATTTCAGCTCCAGGCAGGCGACTCCGGCTTTCTTGAGGGAAGTGAACACTTCGCCGGCGCGCACGGCGTAAGAGATGAAGTCGTCCATCTGGGGAGCGTGTCCGAAGCAGATGATCTCGGGCGCGGAAAGTCCCTCCAATTCCTCGGCGAGCCGTTTGGGCTCGGCGGTAGGCTTCAAGGCATCCGTGGTACGAAGCTGCTTGGAATCGATGTCCAGCGCCTCGCAGACAATCTCGCCGGTTTGCACGGCGCGAAGGTAGGGGCTGGTGAGCAGGACGGCGGGTTGGATGCCCAGTTGGGCCAGACCGAACGCCGCCGATCGCGTGCGCTCGACTCCTTTGGGCGTCAGAAAGCGCTGCTCTTCTTCCGGGCAGTCGGGATCTTCGCGGTCAATGGCGATACCGTGACGCATCAGATAGAGGCGCATGTTGCGAGGGCGTTTTGTTGCTTCGTCTGATTTCGTTGGCAATTTCCGCACAGTCATTTTGTAGATGTCCGGGCCACTAAACGGGGTTCACCGGCAAATCGTTCAAGCCGCGGAGCGCCGCGGAACTGCCGCGGCGGAGCGGCGAATTCGGGCGATGCTGTCGGTGATCCGCGTCGTGCGCCCATTCGCCCCATTGGGCGCGCGCCGCGCGCGCCCCAATCGCACGCGCACGCCAAACTCCCTCTCAAAAAACTTAGCTTTGTCGCGAATCTCGCGAAAGTCGATGCGCGCGTCGGAAGTAGCGGTTATGCGCAGCCAGACGGTCTTGTGATGAATACGGGAGTCGACGCGCCGTACCTTTTGTGCGCGGTTCGCGTCGAGCGCCACAGCAATGCGCAACAAGGCCGCCAACTGCCGCACGCGCTTCCGTTCGGCGGGTGCCAGAGAGCGGTAGAGGCGGTGGTGGGGCTCCGGTGTGGCCTTGCCGTGATAACGAACCAGGCAAGCCACCTGGACCTGCTGATGACCGCTGAGACCGGGAATATCGGCGTTACGCACCAGGTATTCGCCGTGCTTGTGGTGCGACTGCGGGTTTACCGCCAGGCCTACATCGTGCAGCAGCGCTCCGAGTTCCAACGGCACGCGCTGACCGGGAGGCAGCTCATGAATGGGTGCGAGCTGATCGAACAATTGCGCGGCCAAACGCCGCACATGCTCAGAATGCGCCGTTTCGGAGTGCATTCGCCCGGCGAAACGCCGCGCCTGCTGCCGCAGAGCTTCGGCTCGCTCATCGTGCGCTGTGGCCGGTCCGAAATGGGCCGCGGCCAGATCGTGGAGGATACCTTCGCGCACTCCCACGCCTGGAACGACGAGATAGTCGGCGCCCAGCCACTCCCCAAGGGTTTGAAAAATAACCGCGGCGACTCCCATGACCTCCGCCCGGTCGCGCCGCACTCCGAATGCTTCTTTTCGTTCCTCGACGTTGAGCCGGAGGATTTCCCAAAGCCTGTCAGTGAGCCGCGGCAAGCTGAGAGTATTGAAACCGGCCACGCGCGGACCCGGCGCGAGCTGCGCCAGTGTCTCAGAGTTGCCACCGCAGGCCACCGCTGCGCCCCGTCCACGCCTGGAAACCGTCCGGCCGTGCGAGCGCAGCACAGACAGCACATGCCGGCGCAGCTTTGCGAATCCCTCGGGCGTGAACGGTCCCGACAAGTTAAACATCTCCATCAGGCGGACCGCACCCAACGGCAGAGCCAGAGCCCGAGTCACTTTCCTGCCGCGCAGGAAACTGACCTCCAGACTTCCGCCGCCCAGATCCAAAATCGCGCGCGGTGCGAACCGTCCTCCGGCCGCCGCGAAGACCGCCTCGCGCACGAAGCGGGCCTCCTCATGCGGATCGATGACGGTGAGTTCGACGCCGGTCTCCCGGCGGATGCGGCCAATCAAGGTCCCACGATTCACGGATTCACGGAGCGCACTGGTGGCCACGGCGCAATACTCCGCTACGTCGTAACGGTCGAGAAGATCGCGAAATTTCCTGCAAGCCTCGACGGCGCGCACCATGGTGCGTGGGTCGAGCCGGTGTTGCGTAAAGGCGCCGTGTCCCAGCCGCACCGGCCAGCGTGCGCTGGCCAGTTCACGCACTTCCGTAGCCGAAACGGCGCGCGCCACAACAGCACGGATGGCATTGGAACCGGCATCAAGGGCGGCTATGACTCTTGGCGAGGAGGCCGTATTCATGGGCGGACACCTATGCGGGAGGGATGGATCCGGAGAGAGTTCACAAAACGGGAGGCCGTGACTTCGGCGTGGCTCAGAGCGGCCTCCTTGGCCGACGGCCTATCACGCAACGAACACCATTCCACCCAGCATAGCGGCTGCACAACGATGGCCAGCATACCATCGAGGGCCGAAAGGGAATGATAAATTTTCGTTAAAAAATCCTTCTTTTGTCCATTTGTGAAAGAGGAGAACCTTACTTTTCGGTCTTGGGGACGCGCGGCCGGCGCTTTCTGGAACCCGGCGAGGAAACCGCCGGTCCGGGCTTTATCGGGCCGGAGGTAATGCGCCAGAAATCCGGCGCCAGTTGCGGAAACTCCACGGCGACTTCGACGGTTTGAGGATCGTGCCCCGCAACGTAGGCTACCCGGCATTCCTGTTCCACTTGCGTAATCTTGTTCGTGAGAAAAAGGGTTTGTCCCGGACGGACGGTGGCCATCATGACCAGCCGGGCGCCCAGGGCACTCACGTTCGTGGAGTATGCCTCTTCATGGAAGGGCGTCTGCCCCGGCGTGTGGCCGTAAACAAACACTGGGACATGCGCGCCCCAGCGGCCGCTCCTGCGACGTTCCGGTTGCGGGGCGGCGCCAGGCTCGGTCTTGGCCGACGATTGCTGCGCGCGCTTCAACGCGTCAAAAATTCGGCTCAACGGCTATCCCTTCCCGGCTGGACAGTCTGACTGCCAATACGTTAGCGCCAGGGAAGGAGTTTTGGCAGAAGGACAAGGAGGCGCGTCCCAATCGGTAAACAGCCCCGGTCGAGGATGAGCCCAAGGAGACGGAGCCTTTCCTACTTATTCTTGGTTTCGGAGAGACGCAAGGCCGCGGAGTTAATGCAAAAGCGCAATCCGGTTGGCGCGGGGCCGTCGGGGAATACGTGACCGAGGTGGGCTTGGCACTTCCCGCACATGACTTCGGTGCGCGCCATGCCATAGCTGGAATCGGTTTCCAGCGCGACCTTGGAGGCGTCCTTGGGAGCCCAGAAGCTCGGCCAGCCCGTGCCGGAATCGAATTTGGTTTCCGAATCAAAAAGCGGCTCGCCGCAACAGACGCACTGGTAGACCCCGGGGGCTTTGGTCTTCCAGTATTCGCCGGTGAAAGCGGGCTCCGTGCCCTTTTCACGCGTGACGTGGTATTGCTCGTTGGTTAGCTTTGCGCGCCATTCGGCGTCGCTCTTGGGGACCTTTTCGTCCATGGATCCTCCCGATAGGAGATCAAAGAATCTCAATTCACAGCAGCCATTCTTGAACGAAGGGCGTGAAATTGCAATAACCCCTCGGGCTCGCCTGCGGTTGGGGGCGCATGCCTGGCGCGGGGCTATAATGGAGATGGACTGCGGCGTCGAATCCGATGTTTTTATCGGTATCCGTCCTCGTCAAGCTGTATGACAAATAAAGCCAGGCCGCCTTTGCGCGCAGCACTGGGAAATGCGTTGCGCCTGCGATGTCCCCGTTGCCGCCAAGGCCCCATCTTTGCAAACTGGCTCAACAAAGTATTGCCCAACTGCCCGAATTGCGGACTGCCGTACTACCGCGAGTCCGGATATTACCTGGGCGGCATGACCCTCACCTATGTGTTCACCGCGTTCACGTTGCTGGCTGCTTATCTGCTCAGCCTCCTGCTGCCGGACGCTGCGTTTTTATCGGAGAATGCCAAGCTCGCGGTGTGGGTCGTGCTGGCCGTCCTATTGACGATGGCATTCGTACGGCCCGCCTACAGCCTGTGGCTCTCGATGGATTTTTGGATTACTCCGTGGGATTCAAGCATGCGGAAGGCAGGCTCGCCGCTGGGACGGCGCGATTCGTTTTAACGCTTGCTATGGCGCTTTACAGGGATGCTTGAGCGTTCAACTCCGAGCGAATTTCTTCGATCGGCTTGTCTTTCCAGAAGCGCTTCCAATTCTCCACGGAACCGAACGTGCGGCTTCTCATGCGATCGATGTAGAGCACTCCATGGAGGTGGTCGATCTCGTGCTGCAAAATGCGCGCGTACCAGCCCGACGCTTCGATCACTTTCGGCTTGCCACGCTCATCCAGGCATTCCACACGCAAGGTCCGCTGCCGGGGCACCAGGGCGGTAAATCCCGCCAGGCTCAGGCATCCTTCGTAGAATTCGACCGCGTTTCCAATGGCAGGCGTGCTGGTGATGGTGGGATTGACGATGACCTGAAACGGAACCGGACGCCTTTCGCGTTCGGCAAGCTGCGCAGGGGAGATTTCCTTGTGGTAGTCCGCGCGATCCTCGATCACCGCGAGCTGCACGGGAATCCCGACTTGCGGCGCCGCCAGCCCCACCCCCGGAGCGTCGTACATGGCTTTCTGCATCCGTCGGATAAGGTCCTGGATCTCACTGCCGGTAATTTCGCCGGCCTGAAGAGGGCGGGCTAACTGCCGGAGAACAGGGTCTCCGGCTTGAACGATGGTCAGGCCCACGTCGCGGCTTCCGAATTACCGGGCAGCACTGGTCAGGGCGCTTTCCTTTTCGATTGGCGCGCCGACCAGATTGCCCCATTCGGTCCACGAACCGTCGTAATTCTTCACTCCGTCGTACCCCAGCAGATATTTCAGCGCGAACCAGGTGTGCGAGCTGCGTTCGCCGATCCGGCAATAGGCGACGATGTCGTCGCCGCCCTTGATCCCCTTGGATTCGTAGAGCTGCTTCAGCTGATCGGCGCTTTTGAATGTGCCGTCTTCGTTGGCCGCCTGAGCCCAGGGAATATTGGCGGCGCCCGGAATATGTCCAGCGCGCTGGGCCGTCTCGGTCATGCCTGGAGGGGCAATAATCTTTCCGGTGAACTCATCGACCGAGCGCACGTCCACCATTTGTCCGGGTTGCCGCTTTTCGACGATGTCCATGATCTGCTCTTTGCGCGCGCGAATGGATTCGTCGCGCCCGGCGGCGCGGTAGGTCGTGGGAGTTACCTTGGTCGCCTCGGTCGTCAGAGGGCGTTTTTCCGCCAGCCACTTCTTGCGGCCGCCGTTCACAAGGCGAACGTCTTTGTGGCCATAATATTTCAGTTGCCAGAAGGCGTAGGCCGCGAACCAGTTGTTATTGTCACCATAGAGGAGAATTGTGGTGTCGTTGGAGATCCCCGATTTGGACAGCAAATCCTCCAGAGCCTTTTCGTCGATCAAATCGCGGCGCACGTTGTCCTGGAGTTGGGTTTGCCAGTTCCATGCGATGGCGCCGGGTACGTGGCTTTGATCGTACGCCGTGGTATCCACGTCCACTTCCACAAGCCTGACTTTCGGATCGTTCAGATGCTGAGCGGCCCATTCCGTTGAGACCAAAACTTCAGGATGTTTGTATTCCGACATCGACCATTACCTCCACAGCGCAAAATTGCCTTCTTCGCCAAAGTATAACCCACCAGGCAGATCATGTGATGATCAGCTCGGAGAGTAAGCATGACACCGCGAAGGATTCCTGGCAACGGCTTGGCATGCAGCCGCAAGGCCCGCGGCCAGCGTCTACGAGCTTGACGAAATGAATCGTCTAGTTCTGAATGGATCGCATGGCCATGACGTCGCGGCAGACAGCCGTTAGCACGGAGTCCCGCATCTTCCTATTCATTGGTGGAGCGCTGCCACGGTCTTTCATGCCTGGGAAGGAGGCGGCAGGAGAATTGCCCGGCTGGGAGGGTCGTGATAGCATCCGCGGATATAGGGCCTAACGATATTTCCGAGCGCCTCCGCCCGGAAACAGGGGAGATCCAATGGAATCCTATGCGACTCCTTTCCTTCGTAACGTTGGCATTGTCGGTCACGGAGACACCGGTAAAACGCAACTGGTGTCCGCGTTGCTGTTTACCGCGGGGATGACCAACCGTCTGGGAAAAGTCTCCGAGGGAACTGCAGTAACGGATTGGGAGGAAGAGGAAATTGCGCGCAAGATTTCCATTCAGACCGGGATCGCCTACGTGGAATGGGCCGCGGAAGGCCCGGGACGAAAGACCAAGATCAATTTCCTGGATACCCCGGGTTACAGCACGTTCGTCAACGAAACTCGCGCGAGTCTGATTGCCGCCGATGCCGCCCT
>Ga0302326_10017882_pt1 | contig 14740 bp, 10 predicted proteins | sample Palsa_T0_3_FD_202264 | JGI IMG/M metagenome (GOLD analysis project Ga0302326, IMG submission 202264) | Peat permafrost microbial communities from Stordalen Mire near Abisko, Sweden - Palsa_T0_3 | ecosystem: Environmental > Terrestrial > Soil > Palsa > Peat permafrost | place: Sweden: Abisko... | reverse complement strand
ATAGTGTGTAAACACTTAAGTCGTTGATAATTAACGATGTAAACACTTCAAAAAATTTGTAAACAGTTTTGTAAACACTTAAGTTATTGGCAATCAACACTGTAAGGAGTGTAAACACTTTCCCGCAAATACGTCAAAACAGGCGGCAGCGCCACCGGCCAATTGGAAAGTGGAAATGCTAAAAAAGTCAGGGCTCGACAGAGTCTCGCCCCACCGACGCACTCCGATGGCAACGCCAACTGCTACTGTTTAACCACGCTTCCATTCGATTAGTTTGGTTTGGGCTTGTTCAATTTGTTCGGCGCTGAAGGCGGGGTTCTTTGCCATTTGCCTGACGATTTTTTCGGCCAATTGAAGGTTGGCGCAATAACGCCCGTGAGTTTCGGCGAGCTTCATCCACGCATCAAAATTATTTGGCTCGTGGCTGACTTGTTGTTCCAGCATTTCAATCGCGGTGCCGTAATAACGCTGCGCCAGCAATTCATCAATCGTTTCGGGGACCGGTTCGGGGGCGGCTTTCTGCGGCCGGGGGCTGTGCCATTCATCCATGGAGCGCCGCGCAAATTCAATGTATGCGGGAGAGATGTGAGGCTGCTCTTCCAGCGAGCGAAGAACATCCATCGCCTTATCCAACTGTTTCAGGTTCTCCGCGTAAAGCCGCATGAGCATAAACGCGGCTTCTGAATTCGAAGGGTTTTCACGCAACAAGGACTGCAAAATGGCCTCGGCCTCGTGGTATTTTTCTTCCAACCGCAAACGATGAGCTTCGAGCAGCGGCTTGGGAATCCCGACACGTTCCTGGGGAACGCCTAAATATTCCAGGGTCATTTCCAGGGCGGGGAGGTTAAAATCGGTGGTCTGTTTCAGCGCCTGGCATAAGGCGATAGCCTCCTCTTTGCGCCCGCTACGAATCAGATCGCCAATGGCATCCAGTTCCCGCAGGCCTTTTTTTGGGTCATATTTCCGTTTATCCTGCGGGTCAATCAGCCAATGAAAAACGTGCGACAGCGCTTCGCTAATGCACCCGGTCCAGAAGAGGGCCAAAGGCAAGACAGTGGCGACATATAAAAATCCGGACGGCCGATCATCGTATCGCCAGTAACGCCACAATCCGTAAAACGCCATCTCGACCAATCCTAAAGTGATTCCGCAACGAACGCAGCGGCGTATCAAATCCTCCCATCCGTACTCCCGGGTCAACCTTGAGTCGAAGCCGCTCAGCCACCACGCGCCTGCGGCGGTTAATGCCAGCACCAGGATGTTTGTTAAAATGAATAACATAGCCAAAGTCTTAGAAATCCAAATGTTGCCACTTAAATGCGCGGTTATCAACGACGTAACTGACGTTGCCACTTTTCCAGGCATTCATACGGAACTGGCAGGCTGAAAACCAAAAACTTTACTTTAACTCGCCATTGCCATGTTTCCGCAATTGCATTACAAATGGGAAATGACGGTTTCTGTGCGGACGAAAACAGCGGCATTTTCGCTGATCGAATTGCTTATCGTCATGGCCCTGATGGTGGTGCTTTATGTGATGTGCTTTAGCTTCAGTTCGCCGGTTCATCAACGCTCGCAAAAGGAGTTGTGCGGGGACAACCTGCAAAAACTTTTTCTGTCCCTGCAAATTTATGCCAATGATACCGGCAAGTTTCCGCTAAACACCAACGCGCAAACTTCCGAGGCGGTTTTGGATGCGCTCGTGCCGCGCTATACGGCGGACACTTCGCTTTTCATCTGCCCGGGCGGACGCGATGCGGAAATTCCAACCGGCGCCCCACTGACCCAATCCAAAATCAGTTACGCCTATTACATGGGGCGGGACACAAATTCCCCGGCAGAGGCTTTTTTAATGTCTGACCGCCAAATCAACACGTGGTCGAAAAACATCGGCGACCAGGTGTTTTCGCTCGATGGCAAATCTCCCGGCAACAACCACAGTAAATTCGGCGGGAACTTTCTTTTTTGTGATGGCAGCGTGCAAACGACCATGCCGCTGGCGACGTTTTCGCTCGCTTTCTCCAACGGCATCGTGTTATTGAATCCCAAACCGTGACGGTATGAAAATCCAATGCTCATGCGGCGCGAAGTATGCTATTGACGTAACGCCCGGAATGCAGCCAGTCCAATTTATTTGCCCGAATTGCGGGCTGGATTCATCGGCCTATGTCAACGACCTGATTCGCAAGGAACTGGGCATACCAGCCGCCGCTGCGCCGACTTCACCACCGCCGCAAACTGCACTTAGAATAGCGGCCAGCGGGGACGCTCGCCCCGCCGATGTCGCGCCGGCTGCGCCATCCGCTCCCGCAGCGCCGGTTCCGCCAGCCGCGCCGCGCCTGAGAATTTCCCGCGCCCAGGAGCCAGCTGCGGCTGCACCTGCGCCGTCAGAACAGGCGCCGGCCAGCAAATACTGTTCGCGCCACCGTACCGAACTGGCCACTGAGCACTGCCAGGTCTGCCAAAAACCGATTTGTCCCAAGTGCATTGAATCGTTCGGCCCTTATTGTTCCCCGTTTTGCCGGAACAAAATCGAAGGGGCAAACATGAATGCGCCGGTTTTTGCCGGCCAGAAGTTTGTCGCCCAACGGCAATACTGGCGCAAAGTCGGTTTGATTTCCGGCGTGGCGGGCGTGATTCTTTTTGCCGCGTTCGCTTTTTGGTTTTGGTATGCATGGATCGGCTCAGTGCCGGGCGTCTGGCTGTCCGTTCGCTATGACGATATTTCCCATACAGGTTCATCCCGGATTGTGGGCGCGGACCAGCTCGTTTTCCTGCATGGCGGCACGCTGGCCCGTTACGACTTGAAAACCAAACAAAAAATCTGGTCGCTCGACCTCGTCACCCCGGAACAGGTGGATGCGGTGCTGAAACAGCAGGACGAGGAATCCTCCGAAATGCAGCAACGTTACGGTCATGCGTCGCCCGAAGTGTTGCAACCGCAAAATATCCGCGATAAAAACGCCCGAATCGGCCTGGAACAACAATATACCCTGCATGGCTCCGGGCAAAACGTGTGGATCGCCCAAGGCAATGTCCTGACCCACTACGATTGGAATTCCGGCAATGCCCTTCAGCAAGTCACCCTGACGAACAGCTTTGGTGAATTGACCGACCACAGCGATGAATTTTTGGCCGTCGGGCAGGCGGACAACGGCGCGCAAACTGTTACCCATGTCAGCATGGATGACGGCAGCATCCGCACTGAGGAATTTTCCGGCACGGCCGGCGCCGCAGCGGCCCCGGTCGTGGCCCAAAATGCGCCCCCGGCGGCGGCTCCGGCCGAAGGCGGGCTGCCGCTTTCTCCGAATGACCAGGGGAGGCCGCTCAATCCCGGAAGAGTCGAGGAACAGGCGCAAAACATGAGCTATCCCGCGCGCCTGGCCTTGCCCGCCCTGCTCGGGAACAGCGAACACAACCAGCAAATAAACCGGGAAATCAGCGATGAAGACAGAGAAAGCGAAAGGCAATACCGGCCCGCGCAACGGACCTCCACAAAGACCGCCCCGCAGCAGGCGGAACTTAGTGCGCAAGATTTTACACTCATTCCAGACGGCGACAGTTATGTCGCTTTTGCCTCGAAGTTGATGCAGGAGAATGTTGTCCAGCGCGAAGCCATGAAAGCGCCGCCCGCACATTCGGCGCTCGATAGCGCGAATCTCAGCGCCGCCAACGAACAGGCAGCCGTGAACGAGCAATTGAATGACATCCAGCGTCAAAACGGCGGGGACAAAGTGACCGAGGACGACAGCACTTACCAGGTCACCCTTCGCCGGCCTGGTTCCACAGGGCCGGATTGGATAGGGGAAATCGTCGGGCCGCCGCAATTTGTTCCGCTTACCACCGTGAACGTCCTGGCGGCGGGCAAGACCATCATGGTTTTTGACAAGTCCAACAAAAGACTGTGGCAGGACCACTTGACTTTTAACGTTACCGGCGGCGATGGGCAGTTTTATCAATCGCAATTTGGCCAGGGTCCGTGCGTGGAAAACAACGGGACGCTTTACGTTTTCGACCAGGCGGTTTTGACGGCCTACGATCCATCGTCCGGCAACGTACACTGGCGCATCCCATCCGTGGGTGTCGTCGGCTTGTTCTTTGATGACAAGGGGATGGTCTTTGTCAACACGACCACGGGCAATCCGGACGACATCAAGTATTCCCGCCAGATTGACGTGGACAAACAAACCCAGGCCGTCGTGATGAAAGTGGACCCGGCCAACGGCAACATTTTGTGGAAGGCCACGGATGGAGGATTTATCTCCTACCTCTCGGGCAAATTTATTTATGCCTTTCGATCCTATGACGCAGGCGATCCGGAAGACCAGTATATGGATGCCACCGCCGGCCTCACCACGCCGTCGTATCTTAAAATCATCCGCATCAACCCCGCCAATGGCCATGTGATGTGGGAACATGACGAAGACCGCGCGCCGGCGGACGTACAGTTCGACCGCAACCTCATCTCGATCGTTTTAAAGAAAGAGGTCGAAGTGTTGCGGTTCTTTACTTTCTAGGCTGGCGTCCGGCTACTGCTGCACCACGCTGGCCGAGCCGCTGGTTGCGTCGTAATTGATTTTATAACCAGTTGGCGCCTGGGGAATTTTGGCGAGGTAATTTGGGACGAGATCCTGCAACGTCTGCGGGTAATGCCCTTCCGACGCGTTGTATTGCTGGAGCGCCTGGTTGAGGGAGGCGACGTCCACTTTCTGCTGCGCATAAATCTCCGGCTGGACAATGGGAGACGAATTGTTCGCCGCCGTGTTTGTTTGGGCGGGAGTGCTGCTGCTGGAACCGCCGCTGCAACCGGCCAACACAAAAAGCGCCGCCCCGGCAAAGGCTGCGAGGAATTTTGTTTTCATAACTCAACATAATCCGGCGCGTCAAAATTCCAAGTCCAAAAGCAGTAACCTCACCCTCACGATGCCTGGCTCATCTGCTTCACCAACTCCCGCGCCTGTCGGATCAAATCCAGGTCCTCCGCCAGGTTGCCAAAACGGAATTTTGGCAGGCCGCTTTGCTCGCGGCCGAGCAGTTCCCCGGGGCCGCGCAATTTCAAGTCCGCCTCGGCAATCTTAAAGCCATCCGCCGTTTCTTCCAAAATCTTCAGGCGCTGGCGGGCCTCAGAGGTTTTTGCGTCCGAAATCAAAATGCAAAAACTCACGTGCGCCCCGCGGCCAATCCGCCCCCGCAACTGGTGCAACTGCGCCAGGCCAAATCGTTCCGCGTTTTCCACCAGCATCACCGTCGCATTGGGCACGTCCACGCCCACCTCAATCAGGGCGGTTGAAAGCAGGACCCGGATCTCATTTTTGCGGAAATCCGCCATGACCGCTTCCTTTTCCCGCCCGCTCAACTTGCCGTGCAGCAGTCCCACGCGAAACGGGGTGAAATTTTTTTTTAAATTTTCAAATTCCGCAACGACGGCTTTTAGTTCCTTGCCGCCCGAATCCTCCACGCGCGGATAAACCACATACGCCTGCCGTCCGGCGGAGATTTTTTCGCGGATAAAATCAAAAACTTTGGGCAGTTTGTCTGTCGCACGCACAAACGTATTCAACCGTCCTCGTCCTCCTGGCATTTCGTCAATCACCGAAACGTCGAGGTCCCCGTAAAGCGTAAGGCCCAGTGTGCGCGGGATGGGCGTGGCCGTCATCACCAGCACGTGCGGGTAATTGCCCTTGCGCACAAGCTGTTCGCGCTGCGCCACGCCGAACTTGTGCTGTTCGTCAATGATGACCAGACCCGGTTTCGGCAAATCAAACCCGGACGAGAATAACGCATGGGTGCCCACAAAAAGCATGGGGGTTTGTGCGCTGCCGGTTTTCGCGCTCTTGCGGCTGCCGGTTTGCAGCTCCACCGGAACGCCCAGCGACCCGAACCACTTTTGGAAATTCAGGAAATGTTGCTCGGCCAGGATTTCCGTCGGCGCCATGAGCGCCACGTTGTGGCCGCTTTCAATCGCCATCAAGGCGCTGCATGCCGCTACAATCGTTTTGCCCGATCCCACATCGCCCTGCAACAGCCGCCGCATGGGATGGGCGCCACCCAGATCCGCACGGATTTCCCGCAACACGCGCGTTTGCGCTTCCGTCAGTTTGAATCCAAGTCGCGCCAAGAACGGCCGCATCAAACGATTATCGCCGCCGCAGGGCAGCGCCCTGGCCTGCGCCTCAAATTTTTTCCGCCGCATTTGGATTTGCCGTTGCAACTCCACAAATTCGTCCAGTGCCAGCCGGCGTCGTGCAATTTCCACATCAGTCATTTCCTCGGGAAAATGAATCATCCGGACGGCATTGCCGCGGGAAGGCAGCGCTGCGCCTGACAAACTCGAAACGCGCCGTTGCGCAGCGTTATCCCGGTCCAATTCCGTCTCCAGCTTTTCCAGTGTGTGCCAGATGAGCCCGCGCAGCCAGCGTTGCGGCAGGCCCTCAGTGAGCGAATAAACCGGCGCGATGCGAGCAATGTGGATGAAACTCTCCTCACCGCCTTCGATGACTTCGGTCTCCGGATGGTCCATGGTCCGCGGCTTCGTCTCGATGAGTTTCCCGAAAACGAAAACGTCGTCGCCCTGGGCAAAATAATTTTGCATGAACGGGAGGTTCCACCAGCGGCAATGCAGCCGTGCGCTGCCGTCGTCCAAAATGATTTCAAAGACTGATTTCATTCCGCCGCGAAAACGTTTCAACCCCAGGGCCACGATTTTGCCGCGGGCCGTCGCCGGCTCGCCCTTGATGAGTTCGGAAATTTTTTTGAAATGGCGCCGGTCTTCGTAGCGGCGCGGACGGTAAAGCAACAAATCTTCCACCGTGGAGATTTCCAACCGCGCCAGTTGCGCCGCCCGTTCCGCGCCCACGCCCCAGAGCGAAGTCACCGGCCGCTGCAACGGCAGCAGGGTGGGTTTCGCTGGAGGAACTTTATTTTCCGGTGGCGGCATCGCCCGCACAATACAAACCGTCCCTCGCCGCTTCAATCGCAAATGACAGGCGCCGACCTTAGCGCCGAATCCGCTTGCGTTTAAGGGCGAATGCGGCATCGTTTTGTCATGAAAAAGTCCCTTTCGATTATTTTTGCGGTTTTAGTTTGCGGCCTCCCGGTTTTCGCGCAAATGGGCGGCGGGCCGAGTCCCGCCGCAAACTTTGATAATGGCATGGAGAAATTGTTTGGCCCCAACCAGGTCTTTTCCGCCACCATGCAAACCAAAATGAACGGCCCCAGCGGCCTCATGACTGTCAAATCCAAGATGTATTTCGACCATGATAATTCGCGCACTGAAATGAACATGGCCGACGCCCAGGGCGGGAACCTGCCGCCTGATGCCGTCGCGCAAATGCAGGCGCTGGGCATGGATAAAGTCGTCAGTGTCAGCCTCTCGGACAAGAAGAGCGTTTTTATGATTTATCCAAACATCCGGTCCTACGTGGCCATGGACGTATCCAGTTCCGGGGCGGCCACCAACCAATTTCAAACGGAAACCACAAAACTTGGCGAGGAGACGGTGGGCAGCCATCCCTGCATCAAAAATAAGACCGTGGTGTGGACGAGCGACCAGACCAATGAGTTTACAGTTTGGAACGCGAGCGACCTGAACAATTTCCCGGTTCAAATCGCCATGACCCAGCCGGACGTGTCCATATCCATCTCTTTTGATAATATTTCGTTCGATAAACTGGACCCCAGCCTGTTCCAGGCGCCCGCCAATTATACGAAATATGGCTCGATGCAGGACCTGATGCAGTCGGCCCTCATGAATCACGCGGGCGGGATGCCGGGAATGCCGGGCACTTCTACTCCGTCAATCTCGACGTCGCCGAATCAGTGAAGTGCTTGCAGTTGGTCAGGCAGTGTTGACTTTTTCCCATTCTGGTTGCAAATGCCGGCGGCTAATCCATCCGTCCAGTTCAGCGCGATCAATAGATTCGCCGGAAACGGCAAGCATAGCCCGGATGTCCCGCAGATGCTTGTCCGAGCCGCCTTCACGATAAAATTCCAGCTTGCGAACGATGACATATTCGGGTGGGGCAAGCCGCACAGTGATTTTTTCAAAACTGTATTGGCGCACATTTCGAAAAGCCCACCCGTCCAGTTCATCGCGATTCGCAGTATAAAAATCTGCCTTCAATCCTGAATCAGGATGAATGACGTTGAATTGCCCTTTTTCCTTTCGCGCAACTTCCGTGACAATGACATTTTCCGGTGGAAGATAAAATTCTGGTGAAGGGTAAGCTTCCGGCAAAAGGGAAATATCCTTTGAACGGAGAAAAACGACGAAGTCGATGTCATTTGTTACGCGGGGTTCTCCGTAAAGCATCGCGGCTACGCTGCCGCTGATCAAATACCGGATTTGCAGATGCTCCAGCGGACGGGCGAACAATTCGATCAAATCAGGTTCGAGCATTGAGGAAAATGCGTTTCACTTCATCTTCAACCTGTTGCTCCGGCCAATCCGGATGCTGGCTGCGAAGAAAGGCAGCTTTGTGCCGGCGGCAGGTCCAATAGAGCCGCCGTGCCGCGCGCCAACGTTGTTCCGGCGTCATGCGGCGATAAATCGCGAACTGTTCGGGACTGGTTTGTTCGTCTGCAAGCACGATGAAAATATGCTTCGGAAAGCCGAGCCGAGCAAGTCCTTTGCCTTTGTGTCGGACGCTACTATATTAGGCCATGTCCGTTCCATTTGAGTGGCTTTGCGCCGGCCAGGAAATCTTCCCAGCCATGCTGGATGCCATTGCTGACGCCCGCGATTCAGTTTGCCTGGAAATGTATATTTATACCGACGGGCAGGTGGGGCGGCTTTTTGCCAATGCCCTGCTCGCCGCAGCCAAACGTGGTGTCCGTGTTTCTGTCCTGATTGACGCTTTTGGCTCCTGGTCATTGCCGGAAAATTATTTTGCCCCGCTCATCGCCGCCGGGGCCCGCGTCCGCCGCTTCAACCGCCTGACCTTCTGGCGCTTTGCCGTGCGCGACCATCGCAAATTGCTGGTTTGTGACGGCCGGGTGGCCTTTGTCGGCGGTTTCAATATTTCTGACGAATATAACGGCGATGGCATCACCAGCGGCTGGCGTGACGTTGGCTTGCGGGTGGAACATCGGGAGTTGGTCGCGTCGCTGGCTGTGTCTTTTGACAAAATCTTTTCCCTGGCCGATTCCCGCAACCGGCCGCTCAAGCGGTTTCTTCTCCGCCGGCACAATGTTTTTCAATGCGATGTCCCGCAGACCGGTCACTCGGATTTGAAAGCCGGTTCGTTTAAAAAGCTGTTGCGCCGCGACTTCGCCGCGGCAAAGGATGTCCTGATTGTCAGCGCCTACTTTTTGCCGACCTATCGCATGCGCCGGGCGTTGATGCGGGTTGCGCGTCGTGGCGGGCGGGTGCGCCTCATTCTCGCGGGCAGGAGCGATGTGTACCTTTCCCAACTGGCCGCCCGCAACCTTTATCCGCGCCTGTTGCAGGCTGGGGTGGAAATTTACGAATACGAGCCGCAGATCCTTCACGCCAAATTAATCTGTGCCGACCCGGTCACCTATGTCGGTTCCGCAAACCTTGATATCCGGAGCTTGAGATTGAACTACGAATTGATCGTGCGCTTCCGGGACAAAAGCATCACGGCGGGAGCCAAAGAAATCTTCGAAGAGATCCTGAAACATTCGCGACGCATCGAACCTGAAGCCTGGCGGCAAAAACAAAACTGGTGGCAGCGGTGGAAATATCGCTGGGCCAATTTCCTGCTTACGCGCGTGGATCCGTTTGTCTCCCTGCGCCAGTTCCGCACCAAAAAATAATGACTAGGCCAGCAGGCTTTTTGCTTTGGCCAGGGCTTCGTCGAGTTTTTCCGCGTCTTTGCCGCCGCCGCGCGCGTTGTCAGGCCGTCCGCCGCCTTTGCCGCCTATGATAGGCGCAATCTGCTGGACAATTTTTCCGGCCTGGATTTTGGCCGTGAACTCAGGCGATACCGCTGCCACGAGCGAAACCGCGCCGGCCGCCGCGCCGCCCAAAACGATCACGCCTTTGAAACGGCCTTTGAGGCAATCCGCCACGGCCTGTAGAAAATCTCCATCCACGCCGCCGACGTTGTGGATGATGGTCGGGATGCCGTTCACGGCATGGGTTTGTTCCAGCAAATTGCTGGCGACGTTTGAGGCTTCGCGCTGTTGCGTGGCTTTAATCTGCTTTTCCAGCGCCTTTTGATGTTCCAGCAGCGACTCGATTTTCTTTTCCAGCTCGTGCACGGGCGAATTCACTTTGCCCGCGAGCGTTTTGATTAAATGCAATTCTTCATTGGCGCGGCTGTAAGCCTCGAGGCCGGCGACGGCTTCAATGCGCCGAACGCCTGCCGCGATGGCGGCTTCGCCGACGATGCGGAACAAGCCAATCTCGCCCGTCGCGCGGGTGTGCGTGCCGCCGCAAAGCTCCATGGAATAGCCGTCCAGCTTCGCGGATTGGCCGCCGATTTGGACGACGCGCACGACGTCGCCGTATTTGTCGCCGAAAAATTGCATGACGTCCTTGCGCGATTTGACATCGGCATAAGGGACTTCCGTCCAGGAAACGCCGGCGTTTTCCAGGATGCGTTCGTTCACCAGTTTTTCGATGTCGGCGACCTGTTGCGGCGTGAGCGGCGCGCTGTTGAAATCGAAAGTGAGTTTGTCCGGCCCAACGAATGAGCCTTTTTGGGTCGCGTCACGGCTGACGACTTCGTGCAGCGCCCAATGAAGCAGGTGTGTGACGGTGTGATGGCGCTGGATGGCGTCGCGTCGCGGTTTTGACACGGTCAACGTTACATATTCACCAGATGTTGGCGTATCGCTGCCTTCCAAAAAATGCAGCCAGGTATTGCCAGATTTTTGGGTATTGGTGACGCGCCAAAAATGGCCGCCCTTTTCAATCTGGCCGGTGTCGCCAACCTGTCCGCCCATTTCGGCGTAAAAGGATGAAGTTTCCAGAACCACGGCAGTTTTGTCTTTGAGCGAAACGACTTCCAAAACCTTCGCATGGACTAAAAGGCGATCGTAACCGACAAATTTTGTGGGCGTCGTGGTTTCGATTTGCGAGAGCGTGATGACTTCTTTTTTTTGCGCGGCCCGCCCACGGGCTTTTTGCTCTTCCATCAGCTTCTCAAAACCTTCTTTGTCCACGGTCAAACCGCGTTCGCGGGCCATGAGCTCGGTGAGGTCGAGAGGGAAGCCGTAGGTGTCATAGAGCTCAAATGCAGCAGAACCTGGTAATGCGGTTAGACTTGGAATCCCCAGCAGCTTGAGTTGTGTTGCAAAATCCTTTTCAACTTCAATTTTGGGTGGTTTGCCTTCTGAAGGCATTGAATTCATTGATGCAAATAATCCCACTCCAACAAATTCAATAGGGCCTGTGTAACCTTGAGCTAAAATGTGTTTATAAAGTGACGCAGCCAGAAGGTGAGAGAATCGTTCGAGTCCCTTATCCAACGTCTTATTAAACGCCTCTTCCTCGACACGAATCGTTTCCTGCACATGCTTTTTCCTGGCGCGAATTTCGGGGAAAACGCCGCCCATGGTTTCGGCAAGGACGTCCACAAGCTTGTAGAAAAATGGCTCATGGAAACCGAGGGTACGGCCATAGCGCACGGCGCGGCGCAAAATACGACGCAACACGTAACCGCGCCCCTCGTTGCTGGGCTGGATGCCGTCGGCAATGGCAAAACTCAACGTGCGGATATGGTCAGCAATAACGCGAAAGGCAATATCCAATGCAATTTGCTCCTTGGAAGCCGCTGGCGCTGGTTCAGAGTCATCCTCATCATCCTGGCAGGGATGCGACGCCGGGGCCATCGGCACTTCAATAATGTCGCCTTCGGCTTCCCCGCTCGATTTCAGGCGCGTTTCCGTTTGAGCAGCGGCACTGGTCGGCAGCGTTGAGCCATATTTCTTCCCGCTCAATTTTTCCAGCGCGTCGAAGATGGGGCGGAAAATGTCGGTCTCGTAATTGGAAATTTTTGCGTGGACAAAATCTTTCAGGCTTTTGGTGCCCTGAATAATGCTGGTGACACGCTCGAAGCCCATGCCGGTGTCCACGTGCTTGGCGGGCAGCGGCGAGAAAGAGCCGTCCGGATTGGCGTTGAACTGGATGAAGACGAGGTTCCAAATCTCGATGCAACGGGCGTCGCCCTTGTTGACGAGACTGCCCCGGGTGCTGCCTTCCGGCGTAAGGTCCACATGGATTTCCGAGCACGGGCCGCACGGGCCGGTCTCGCCCATCATCCAAAAATTATCTTTCTTGTTACCGTTGACGATGTGGACTTTTGGGTCCAGTCCGACACTTTTGAATTTGTCCGCCCAATAATCCCAGGCCTCCTGGTCAAACTCGCTGGGGTCGTTTTGCGTTTTGTCCGGCGAATAAACCGTCGCGTAAAGGCGCTCGGGAGGGAATTTCCATTTTTCCACGACGAGTTCCCAGGCCCATTCGATGGCTTCCTGCTTGAAATAATCGCCGAAGCTCCAGTTGCCGAGCATCTCGAAAAAGGTGTGGTGATAGGTGTCGAGGCCGACGTCGTCGAGGTCGTTGTGCTTGCCGCCGGCGCGGATACACTTCTGGGTGTCGGCGGCGCGGGTATCGCTGGCGGGGACGGCGCCGGCCCATTTGGAAACGTCGGCCTTTTTCTGCCCCAGGAAAATGGGCACGAACTGGTTCATGCCGGCGTTCGTGAACAGGAGGTTCGGCGAGTCGGGCATGAGGGGGCTGGAGGGAACAATGGTGTGGCCCTTCGATTTGAAGAAATCGAGGAACGATTGCCGGATTTGCGCGGACGTCATCATTTGAAACGGGGCGTGAGCCTAACAAAAGTTTCGGGCGCGGGCGAGTGGAAGTTTTTGGGCAAAACGGCCTGAATAAGGGGGCATTCAGTAACAATGAGTCTCGCCCCACCAAAAATGCTAAAACTTTACTGTTTAACGCTTCAACTCATCAACCATCAACCCTTCTTGCCAGTATCCGGAAAATCAGCGATACTGGGCGTCCGTTTTTTCACGGATATTATGAAACCCCAGGTTGAAATATACGACACAACCCTGCGCGACGGTTCGCAGGGCGAAGGCATCAATTTTTCGGTGGCGGACAAGCTTCGCATTGCCGAAAAGCTCGACGCTTTTGGTGTCCATTACATTGAAGGGGGCTGGCCGGGGTCGAATCCCAAGGACATCGAATTTTTTGCGCTGGCGAAAAAGAAAAAGTTCAAAAACGCGCGGTTGGCGGCGTTTGGGTCCACGCGCCGGAAAGGCGTGCCGGTGGAGCAGGATGACCAGGTGCGCCTGCTGATTGAGGCGGGCACGCCGGTGGTGACGATTTATGGCAAGACATCCATGTTGCACGTGAAGGAAGTGTTGCGCTGCACGCCGGAGGAAAACCTGGCGATGATTGGCGACACGGTGAAGTTCCTGAAGGACAACGGCAAGTTTGTCGTTTACGACGCCGAACATTGTTTTGACGGTTACAAACTGGATCCCGAATACGCCATCGCCACATGGCAGGCCGCGGAAAAAGCGGGCGCGGATTTTGTCGTGTTGTGCGACACGAACGGCGGTTGCCTCCCGGCGGAGGTGGAGGCGATCACGCGCGTGGCGGCGGGCAGGTTGAATTGCAAGGTGGGCATCCATACGCATGACGACATCGGCCTGGGCGTGGCGAACGCTCTGGCATCGTTGGGCGCGGGCGCGATGCACGTGCAGGGGACGATCAACGGTTACGGCGAACGCACGGGCAATTGCAATTTGACGAGCGTGATTCCGTGCGTGGCGTTGAAGTTGAAAAAAACGTGCGTGCCGGAAAAGTCGCTGTCCAAGTTGAAGGAGCTTTCGCAGTTTGTGGATGACATCGCGAACATGCGGCACAACCCGCGTTTGCCGTGGGTGGGGTCGGCGGCGTTTTCGCACAAGGGCGGCACGCACGTGAACGCGGTGCAAAAGCTGGCGTCGAGTTACGAGCACATCAACCCGGCGCTGGTGGGCAATTCGCGCACGGTGCTGGTGAGCGATCTCGCGGGCCGCAGCAACATCGTGATGAAGGCGCACGAACTCGGGTTCAAGCTCACGAACGATACGCCGGCGTTGAAGACGATTCTCAACCATGTGAAGGAATTGGAAAACGCAGGCTACGAATATGAAGCGGCGGCAGGTTCGCTGGCGTTGCTCATCGGCCGGACGCTCAAGCATCGCGAGCCGCCGTTCCACGTGGAGACCTATCACGTTTCGATGCGGCACGACGCCAAGGAATCCATCTGCGAGGCGACGGTGCGGGTGCGCGTGGGCGGCCAGGTGCATCATGAGGTGGCCGAAGGCGACGGCCCGGTGAACGCGCTGGACGGCGCATTGCGCGCGGCGTTGACGAAGTCATTTCCGCGGTTGAAAAACATCACGCTCACGGATTACAAGGTGCGGATTTTGGATTCCGCCATCGGCACGGCGGCCAAAACGCGTGTGCTCATCCAATCCTCCGACGGCGCGCGCGAATGGGGCACGGTCGGCGTGAGCGAAAACATCATTGACGCGAGCCTGCAGGCGCTGGCGGACAGCATGGAATATGCGCTGGTGAAGAAATAGTTTTTTTACGCGAATTGCGCTAATTAACACGAATTCCAAAAAACATGAGCGAATTACTATACAAAGAAGAAGTGTTCAAGCTCGTCGGCTTTTGTATGGAAATTCATCGTGAGTTGGGCAAAGGCTATGATGAAATTATTTATAAAGACGCGCTCGCAGTTGAATTACAACGCGCGCA